>Ga0316198_10002402_pt1 | contig 11293 bp, 5 predicted proteins | sample OudBieAanoxic_MG_FD_204935 | JGI IMG/M metagenome (GOLD analysis project Ga0316198, IMG submission 204935) | Coastal sediment microbial communities from Oude Bieten Haven, Netherlands - site A anoxic | ecosystem: Environmental > Aquatic > Marine > Coastal > Sediment | place: Netherlands... | reverse complement strand
GCCGGGCTACCATGTCTTTATCGGCTTTGTCGAACCGTTCAACGACATTCCTGCCGGCGGCACGGCCAGCATCACAGGTAGCGTGGTCAACAACCACCTTTCCCGCCCCCCCTATGCCGGTGGTGCCTTCAATTTGGGCGCTCCTTTGACCCACACGACACCCTGGGTCGGCCTGAACGACAACGCCGGCCTGGCAGCGGTTTCCAACGGTATTTACGCCGCGCGGACGGACGACGGAGGATTTTCGATCCCCAATGTACCGCCGGGGGACTACCAGCTCACGGTGTGGGACGACAATCTCGATGTGGTTTTTGCGTTTCAGGGTATAACGGTCAACCCCGATGGTACGTGCAGCCCTGACTGTGACCTGGGAGATATTGGGGTCTTTCAGTGGTTCACCCGCCTGGAGCATCACGTCTTCAACGACCTTGACGGCAACGGATTATGGAATCCGGGCGAAACCGGATTGGCGTCGCAGCCCCCGATTCTCGAGCAGGCGGTGAACCTGCGCTGGCGCGACGGCACGCTCTACCAATCGTTTCCCACCGATGGCGATGGTTTTGCGCCCTTCGACCAGATTTTTCCATTTTTTTCCTGGCTGACGGCCGAGGTTGATTTCGCGCGTTTCAAGGCCACCGGCGTGATGGTAGTCGTGGACGACGGCGGCCCAATTCCGCAGGATCCCCCGGCGAGCTACTGGACATTCGGCGGTCAACTCACCCCCCAGGTCCAAGGCAATCCAGAGGATCCCGATAGTTGGTGGCCGATGGCACCCAATACGGATCTTTACCGGATCGAGAGAGGCCCGGCTCTGGTCGAAGGCTTCCAGGGTTTCCTGGGGCAGACCAGCGTCATGATATGGGGCAAGAAGGCCTACGAATTCAGCGAAACCGGCGGCGTCTCAGGCGTGGTTTACTATGCCACCACCCGGGCCGAGGACGACCCGCGCCTCGCGGCGGTCGAACCCTGGGAGCCCGGCATCCCGCGGGTGCAGGTCAACCTGTACCAGAGCGACGGGGCCGGTAATATCCTAGACCAGGATGTTTCGCCAAATGGCATCCAGCTTGCCGATGTGGACAACTATCCTTTTGAATGGTCCGCCGGTGGCGCTATGGGACCCGAGGATTTCGAAAATTCTGTTCCACCTAACGCGACTTTCGATCAAAATGACGCCATTCAGGTCACCTGGACCGACAGCTGGGACGACAGCCTGCCCGCAAACTGCCAATACGGGGTCAACGCCGGCAGCGGCACCGATGATCCTTATGTCTTCCGGGGCCAGGCCACCGACTGCTACGACGGCATGCGCAATTGGAACCAGGTGCGACCGGGGGTGTTCGACGGCGGCTACGCCTTCGGACCCGAGTACAGCATTGCGGAGGATTTCCCTGGTGGGACACCAAGCTGGATCACAATTCCGGACCCCGCCGCCAATCCCGATACCGGCGTCATGAAGCCGGGTTTTTATATCGTCGAGGTCAAAACCCCTCCGGGTTACGAGATCGTTAAGGAGGAAGACCGCAACGTCGATTTCGGCGACGAATACACCCCCAGCCCGCTGCTTCTGCCGCCGGAATGTGTGGGTGACGACCATCCGGTTCCGGCTGAGCTGACGCTGTTTCCGGGCGAGCCGGTTGGCTCCGGCTTCGGTCTCACCAACAGGCCGTTGTGCGACCGCAAGCAGGTCTTTCTTAACCCCGCTCAAAACGCTGCGGCCGATTTCTTCCTGTTCACCGAGGTGCCCATAGCGGGCCACATCGTCGGTGGTATCCTGGACGACACCGCCAACGAGTTCGATCCCGCCTCGCCCCAGTTCGGCGAGAAGTTCGCGCCACCCTTCATGCCGATATCGATTCAGGACTGGACCGGCCGGGAGATTACACGCACCTATTCCGACGAGTACGGGCGCTTCAACGCCCTGGTGCCCTCCACCTACACCAATAACCTGCCGCAACCCAGCGGCATGTCACCCAACATGCTGACCACCTGCATGAACCACCCGCGGAAACCCGATCCAGCCGATCCGGGCATGTTTATTGACGATCCGTTATTCAACCCGCAGTACAGCACGTTTTGCTACACCTTCCAGTACATGCCCGGAGCGACCACGTATCTTGATACCCCTGTGGTTCCCTCGGCGGCCTTTGCCGGGCCTGACCAGGCCCCGCTCGACTGCGAGTTTCCGGACGGGACACCGCGGATCAGTATGGCAACGGTCAACAACGGTGTCGGCGGCGGTCCTTTCATCCCCCACACCTTTGGCGGGCAGACAATCGAAATTACGTCCATGGGGTCAGTCTCCGTACCGAACCCAATCTATGACGGCGTGGGTGGTACCGAGCCCACTACTATCACCCGCGATTACGGTTTCGGCCCTGCCGATCCGGACAATCAGGTGACTTTGGGCGGAGTGATGCTGGGAGTCACCGACTGGACGAATGCCACCATTACGGCCACGATACCGGCCGGGCTCGACGCTGGCGGCCAACAGTTGATGGTGACCCGCGGCGACAACAACCAGACCACCATCACCGGGTTGACGGTCCAGGTGGGTCTGCGGCCGGGTTCAAACGTCGTACAGGTGACACCGGGGCCGCCGAATGCCAGTGGCCTCGGGCCGATTCAGCAGGCCATCGATGCGGCTGGGTTCAACGATGGGATCAACGACCTCATCCTGGTGGGACCCGGCAACTACGAAGAAATGGTCATCATGCACAAACCCGTCCAGCTCCAGGGCTGGGGGCCGGGCGTGGTCACCATCAACGCCATTAACACGCCCATGGAGAAATTGGAATTCTGGCGTCAGAAACTCAGGCAGTTGGTCGAAGACCTTGAGGTGGATCTGCTGCCTGGTCAGGAGCAGGCCTTCGGCGGTGTCGAACCGGGCACCCTGTTTACCGAGGAGGGGGCCGGTGTACTGGTGCTGGCCAAGGCAACCGGATCCAACCGGTTCGCTCGAAACCAACCAACTTGGGTTAATCGCGGCGCCCGGATCGACGGTTTTACCATCCGCGGCGCGAGCACCGGCGGCGGCATCATTGCCAACGGTTATGCGAAGTTCATGGATATTGGTAACAATATTATCCTGAATAACAGCGGATTCTACGCCGGTGGTGTGCGTTTGGGCCACCCCGAATTGACAACGATCGACCCAGATACCCAATTAGAGATCCATACGGATGCTGACAATGACAATGTCAGGATTCACCACAACCAGATTACCCAGAACGGCGGCCTGGGCGGCGCCGGCGGCGGGGTGTCGTTGTGCACCGGTTCGACGAGGTACAACGTCAGCGCGAACTGGATCTGTGGCAATTTCACCCTGGGAGACGGGGCCGGTATCGGCCACTTTGGGGAGAGTAATAACGGCCTTATCGCCGACAACAAGATCCTTTTCAACGAACAGTTCAACCAGGGGCTGACCGTCAGCGGCGGCGGTATTTTCGTCGGCGGTAAGCTGCCCCTGGAGGCCAACACCCTGAGCCCGGGGACGGGCAACGTGAATATTTTCCGCAATTTGATCCAGAGTAATTCGGCCGGCGTCGGAGACGGCGGCGGCATCCGCTTGAGTCGGGTCAACGGCCAGGACGTGAGCGGCGCTCCGGGCAGTTGGAAAGCTGTTAATATTTACAGCAACATGATCGTTAACAATGTGGCGGCTCTGGCCGGCGGCGGCATTTCGCTCCAAGATGTCGCCAAGGCGCGGATACGCTTCAACGTGGTGGCCAACAACGACAGCACGGCCACGTCGGGCAACGCCATCGACCTTGCCACATTTACTTCCACCCCGCAACCGGCCGGCATCGTGGCACGCGCGCACAGTCAGGATAACCCGGCTCAGGGTCTTCTTGGATTGGGTCCGGCAGTGGCGGCCGCCTGTGCCGATGCGGGCAGTACGAGCCGGTTTTGCAATCCGGATAATCCCGACCCAGTACTGACGGAAAACATTATCTGGCACAATCGCTCATTCTACTACGGCGAAACCCCTCCCACTGATCCACCCGATCCAGCCGCCCCGCCGTACTCCTTGATTCCAGCGGCGAACCCGTACGACGACCTGGCTGTCCTGGGTACGGCGGGATGCCTTGACCCGCGGAGGAATATCCTGACGAGTCGAATTGAGGATCAACCTCAGTGCACCTACGCCGGCAACAATCAGGACGAGGCTGGCATCGCCAACCCGGCGTTTGTAATGGAATATTTTAACGGCGGGCGTGGTGAAACCTTCTTGCCGGGCGAGCCGACAACCTTGATTTCGACACCGGCGGCGTTCGACGAGGGCGGCAATTTCATCCGGGTGCGTTTCGGCCCGCTGACCCTATGTGACGACGCAACTCCTAATGACGGTAATCCCGGGATGTGCAGCGACTACCACATCACTGGCGTTTCGACGGCTCAGAATGCGGGCCCCACGACCGTCCCTGGCGCACTTTCCGTGGATATTGACAATGAGCCGCGGCCTTTCGACGAGGGAAATTCTGACTGGGGTGCCGACGAATTACAGATACCGTAACAGTAGAGACCAACCCGCCGCATCCGGGGGCCATCCCCGGTGCGGCTTGAAAAAGAATAGAAAGGAGTCAACCCATGGAAACATACAGGCGCTACCTTCTGCCGCTCCTACTGCTACTGGTGGTAATGTTCGGCACCCTGCCAGTCGGGGCGGCCATCTCGGTCCAGTGTCCGGGCGATCTCGATGGCGATGCCATACCGGATCCCGTTTATACGGCTGAGACTATCCCGGACCCCAATCCTGATGGGATCCTGGTTGGAGATCCCAACCCAGACTTTGATCCCAACGTGACATGCATGCACCTGTCGTCGGGGGACGGTTATATTACCATGGGCGATGGCCGCCCGATGTACATGTTCGGGTTTTCGGATGTCACCGGCATTCCAGAGGACAATGTGTTCATCGATGGCCAATTGTCGCACGAGTTTCCGTCACCGCCGATAGCCCTGCGCGAGGGCGATGTGTTTTGGCTGACCCTGAGCAACGTGGGTATGGTGGACCGACCGGATCTTTTCGACCCCCACACGGTGCATTACCACGGCTTTCCCCAGTCCTCCAACATCTACGACGGGCTGCCCGAGAGCGGCCTCTCCATCAAGATGGGGGCCAGCCTGACCTATTACTACCTGAACAACGACCCCGGTACCTATATGTACCACTGCCACGTGGAGGCCACCGAGCACATGCAGATGGGCATGCTGGGAAGCCTTTACGTGGACCCGATCCAAAATCAGACCGGCTTCGGCGGTGATCCGAACACCATCGCCGGCAAGGAAGGCGGCCCCGGCCCCACAGGTTATGTTTACAACGACGGGGACGGTTCCACCGCTTACGATGTCGAGTTTGCCCTCCAACTCGGCGGATTCGACTCGGCCTTCCATGATGCCAGTGTAAACACACAGCCGCTGCCCTTTGCCCTGATGAAAGCCGACTACCCCATGATCAACGGCCGCGGCTATCCGGACACGGTTGCTCCGGTCGGGCCGCCGGCACCGCCCGAGGCCAGACCACTTGACGGTTTCAGTACCCAAAAGGTAAATGCCCTGATAGAGGCCGCGGCCGGAGACAGGGTCCTGCTGCGCCTCTCCAACCTGGAGGTCACGCGCTATTTTACCCTGGGCAGCCCGGGAATCCCCATGCGGGTGGTGGGCAAGGATGCCAAGCTGCTGCGCGGACCGGACGGCATAGACCTGTCATACACCACCCATTCGCTGACCTTCGGCGGGGGCATGTCCTACGATGTGATTCTCGACACCACCGGAATGTCCGGTACACATTTTCTGTACGCCACCGACCTGAATTTCCTGGTCAACGGAGAGACGGATGACGGTATAGGCGGCATGCTGACCGAGATCAGAATTGCGCCTGCGCCATAAGAAAAGGAGAACTGCCATGAAATATAAACTGTTTTCAAATTCACATAGCCTCTTCGTATGGGCGGCCGTGCTCCTTTTCCTGTTGGCAGGGAGCGCGACCGCCGCTATTGACGGTATCTCGGGGACAGGGACGGGAACGCCTGCCGATCCCGTAACATTCGACTTGACCGTCAAGATGAATGCCATCTCCACCGCTGACGGCGGATCGGTGGTTTTCTGGGGGTACGCCGACACATCGGTCCCGCCCAGCAACGCCAATCGGCCTCAGTACCCCGGTCCGACCCTGATCGTCGAACAGGGTCAAACGGTAGAGATTATATTGACCAACGAGTTGGAACTTCTCACTGGTGCAACGCCCAACGTGTCGATCGTTTTTCCCGGGCAGCAGGTGACTGCAACCGGCGGTGTCTCGGGCTTGCTCACCCGTGAAGCCCAGACAACAGATGTTCCAGGGACACCCGAGGATGAGTCGCTAGTCACTTATACATTTATAGCGACCAACCCCGGCACCTACATGTACCACAGCGGCACCCGCCCCGAACTTCAGGTGGAGATGGGGCTGCTGGGGGCGCTGATCGTACGGCCGGCTGGTTTCAATCCGTTGAATCCGACGGCTTACGGCCCCGGCACCGAATATGACAGGGAGTTTCTGTTCCTGTTGAGCGAGATGGACCCCTTGATCCACGAGACGGTGTTCGCTTACGGGCCGGATGCCCCCGAGCTGATGGAAACCGACGCCCTGTCGGATTATTTTTCCAAATACTGGTTCATGAATGGGCGGACAGCCCCGGATAACATGGGCAATGCCGGTGAGAGCGCGGGTTCGTTGCTGCTCTACCAGCCCTACAACTCCCTGCCGCGAATGCATCCGGGCGAACGAATGCTGATGCGGGTCATCGGCGGCAACCGTGAAATGCACCCCTTTCACCACCACGGGAACCACGCCCGGGTCATTGCCCGGGACGGTCGCCTGCTCGATACCGGCACCGGAGGTCCGCTTGCCCCCGGGGAAGACCCGGACCTGAGCTTCGAGGTTTTCACCATCAACTCGGTGCCGGGGGAGACCGTAGACGCCATCTTCGAATGGACCGGCAAGGGCCTCAACTGGGACGTCTACGGTGTATCAGATGACCCCCAGTTCGCCACCGACCCCCCTCTCCCCCACGACTGTACCGATCTGGTGGACAATGAAACCGGGGTGGCCCCTCCTGACGGATACGGAGATCCGGGCACAGACACACCATGGGAATACTGTGCCGACCACCTTAAGATGTTCCCGACCCTTTTGCCCCAGAAACTGGATCTGGCCTTCGGCGGCTGGTACGGCGGCAGCCCGTTTCTCGGTAGTATGGGGGCCTTGCCTCCGGGCGAAGGCGGTCTCAACCCCAACGGCGGCTTCAGCTACATGTGGCATTCCCACACGGAAAAGGAGCTGACAAACTTCGACATCTTCCCCGGTGGCATGCTGACCATGCTGATCATCGAAGGCTGGAATGTGGATATAGATTAGGTAAAGGAGGGATAACGAGATGAAGAAAACCATTTTAATGCACGCGATGCTACCGGTGCTGGCGATAATCTGCGCCGTTCTTGTAGCGAGTCCCTCTGTTGCCCAGGTATTCGAACTTGCAGCAGTGGAAACTCAGTGGTTGCCACCGGGCGGAACGGCCGACGTGGACGAAATTCGGATGTGGGGCTTTATCGAAGATACGGGTAGCTGCCCCGCCCCTGGTTCCCCCTGGACACCGGGACCGGTGCTGCGGCCCACCGACGGATCGCTGACAATCAACCTGCGCAATTGCTTAAGTGTACCGGTCTCGATCATGATTCCCGGGCAGGTCGCAACGGGAACACCCGAACCGCTCACCGGTCGGGTCCAGTCGTTCACGACAGAAACGGATCCGTTTCCTGCTACGGGGATTTACATTTGGACCGGCCTCAACGCGGGTACTTTCATTTATCATAGTGGCACCAATCCCGGACGGCAGGTGCCCATGGGGCTCTACGGTGCCATCATCGTGGATAATGCCCCCGGTGAGGCCTATCCCGATCCCGCTGCCGGTGCAGCATTCGCTTATAATAATGAGGCCCTCCTGCTCTACAGCGAGATCGACCCGGCTTTGAATAATGATCCTGACACCTTAGAAGTGGCGCGACCCCTGACGTACAGTCCGAAGTATTTTCTGATCAACGGTCAGCCCTTCGATGCACCCGCTTCACCGGTGCCGGCAGGGTTTCCGGGTGCGAGAACGCTCATCCGTTTCGCGAACATCGGGCTCAAGTCTTACATGCCCTTGATCCTGAACGGTCCTTACATGAAAGTGATCGCCGAGGACGGCCATCCGTACCCCTATGCCAAAGAGCAATATATGGTGAACCTGGCCCCGGGAAAAACGATGGATGCCCTATGGGACCCGACGGCACAGGGCAATTTCCCGATCTTCGACCGCAGCCACCACCTGGTTTCCGGCGCGTCGAGCGAGGGCGGTATGTTGGCCTTGTTGCAGGTTTCCTGTCCGGGTGATTTTGACGGCGACCTGGACGTGGACGGTACGGACCTGGAATTGTACGGGGATATCTTCGGACCTGGGGTGGTGCCGGCACTGGACGTGTTTTCCCTGAACTTTGGGTCGATCTGTCAATAACATATAAAAATATTGCGTTAAAACGAAGACAGAGTCGCTTCCGGCTCTGTCTTCCCGTCAGGAGCGAAGCCCGAAGGCGGAGATGAGATCGATGAAGCTGATGACGACAGGGCCTACAGTATGGGTTCTGCTCTTTTGTACCCTGGTGCTCCTTCTGGCCGGTTGTGCGACCGGTCCGCAAAGCGGGCCTGATAAGCGGGCCACCCTGCAGAAACAATGGGGGGTCGACATCGTGGCCGTGCGCACCACCGCGGCCGGTAGCATGATCGACTTCCGCTACCGGGTGCTGGATGCCGAAAAGGCGGCGGCGCTCTTCAAGCGCAAAACCAAACCGTATCTGATCCACCAGGAAAGCGGCAGGGTCCTGGAGGTGCCGGTAACGGCCAAGATTGGGCCCCTGCGCAGTTCCGACACGCCCCAGGAGGGCCGCGTCTACTGGATGTTTTTTGGTAACAAGACCCGCCTGGTGAAACCAGGGGATAAGGTTACGGTGGTGATTGGCGATTTCAAGCTGGAAAATATCACCGTTGAATAAAGAAAAGTCGGCAACACGACTTTTCCGGTACCCGAAAAAAGACCTGCGGATCACGTTTATCGTAGACTGAGACTACGTTGCGGACCGGAGTGACAAATGCCGAGAATAGTGAAAAGGATACTGACCGTTTTAAGCGGGCTGTTGATAGCCTTACAGGCTGCAGGCGCAATGGCCGGGGTAGTGGCACCGGACGTGCAGGACGCTGTCAGGACCCTTGCGCCCGATGCGGAAGTGCCGGTTATTATCCGTCTCAGTGAAACGGTGGATCTGAAAAGCTTCACCGACAAGGACAAGGCCGTTCGCAGTTCCAAAATCATCAAGGCCCTGATCGACCGCAAGGATCGCACCCAAAAGGACCTCTTGAAATTTCTCAAGAATAACAAGGTCAAAGACCCCCTGTCGTTATGGATTATCAACGGCATTGCCGCGCGGGTGCCGGTTTCGCTGGTGGATGAGCTGGCTAATTTGCCATCGGTCGAGCGCGTGACGCTGGATGCGGTTGTCACCCTGCCGCCGGAGCCGGTCGTGGCCGGATTGGGCGGAACCGGGGCAACCAACCCCGGAGATAACATTATCGATGTGGGCGTTCCCGAACTGTGGACTCTTGGTTACCAAGGGACCGGAAGCGTGGTGGGCGTCATGGATACGGGTGTCGACGCCAGCCACCCCGATATCGAACCCAGGTACCGCGACGGACCCAACAGCTGGAAGGATCTCGTCAACGGAGACAATACCGGGCCCTATGACGATCATGGCCACGGCACCCAGGTCACGGGGATCATCGTTGGCGGAGAGGCCTCGCCCTCGGGTACGGCCATCGGCGTGGCGCCCGGCGCTCAGTGGATCGCGGTCAAAGTGTTCGATGCCTCTGCTAAATCAACGCTTAGCAGGTTACACCAGGGTTTTGAGTGGCTCTTTGACCCGGACAGCGACCCGAATACGCCGGACTACCCCGACATCATCAACAATTCATGGTACATAGAGGGCACCGAGGGCTCATATAACTCGGAGTTCAGAGATAATATTCAGGTGCTCAATGACGCCGGGATCGCGGTGGTGTTTGCGGCGGGCAACTCCGGTACCGCCGGTGACGTGAGCCCTGCCAACGATCCCGGAAGCTTCGCCGTGGGGGCTGTCGACTGGAATCTCAATATAGCCTCATTCAGTTCCCGCGGCCCGTCGAGTTATGACGGCAGCTTTTATCCGCACGTATCGGCCCCCGGCGTAGCCGTCTTGACGGCCCACCCTGGCGCAGGGTATACATTTGAAACCGGAACATCCTTCGCTGCGCCCCACGTCGTCGGTGCGCTGGCTCTGCTGGGCGCTACCATGACAGGCGCTTCTGTCAGCCAGTTGCTCCAGGCCTTGAAAGAGAGTGCTGTCGACCTGGGAACGCCCGGTCCGGACAACTCGTACGGTTACGGTCTGCTGAATGCCATGTCCGCCTACGATTGGCTGCTGACCCATGTCGGGTCACCCTTTGACAGCGACGGGGACGGGGATGTGGACGGCAATGACCTGGCGGTATACTCCGCCGCAGCCACCAGCGAGAATTTGGCCGCATTTGCCTACGGATTCGGCCGCAATGCCTCCCAATGAGGATGGGACGGTGGCGACATGGTCCACGCCGAGCCTCAGCCTTCGTCAGCAGTCTGATCATTGATGGCCCGCGATACACACCTTCCGATCTCCCGACTGCCGGTATCCGCCGGAAAACTTTCTCATCACAGGCTTGAAGACGTCAAACAGGCGTTTTCTGCCTGCGACATGTCGAAAGCCCCTTTTAATTCGGTGGTCCTATGGTATAATCAGTTGTTGCGGCTTGATATTGTCGACCGATGAGGCCGTTGTGGCAGGGACTTTTCCATTTGAAAATGGTTGTCATGAAAGAATCATTCAAATTTCTGGAGAATAAAAAATACCTGGTTGTGGTGCTGGTGGCGTTGATCCTGGGTGTCGGTGTCGGGTTCGGGTTGAATGACGGCGGCACCGGGGACAAGAAACCTGCTGCCGGCGCGCCAACCGCGGAGGAGGCATCAACCGGATCCGATTCGACCCCCTCGCCGTTTGAACCGGCGTCGTCGGTGGACGAACGGATCTACGTCTGCCCCATGAACTGCGTCCCGCCCATGGAAATACCCGGCGATTGCCCGGTTTGCGGGATGGCCCTGGTGGCGGCTTCGGCACAGGAGCACCGGCATGAGGCGGGCCCAAACAGGATCCG
>Ga0316198_10002401_pt1 | contig 11293 bp, 10 predicted proteins | sample OudBieAanoxic_MG_FD_204935 | JGI IMG/M metagenome (GOLD analysis project Ga0316198, IMG submission 204935) | Coastal sediment microbial communities from Oude Bieten Haven, Netherlands - site A anoxic | ecosystem: Environmental > Aquatic > Marine > Coastal > Sediment | place: Netherlands... | reverse complement strand
TTTTAGCGCAAAGAATTTTTCATGAAGTGCCGGATGAATATTTGCCGCCCCGGCGAAAATCACCGGATGCCCAAAAAGCGTGGCGCAAAATAGGGGTACCGGTTTTAAGCGGCGGCGATGTGACCACCCCGTATGAATTGCTTTGCGGGTCACGCTCGTTGATGGAATTTGCCATGGATTTATTCGATATCCCCGAAAAGATTGTCACCGCCATGGAAGCCATCGTCCCGCATCTGGCCGGCAACGGTATCCAGCGTGCCAAGCAACGCGGCTACCCGTTGGTCTGGATCGGTGGCTGGCAGGCGGCTCCCTGCATGTTATCCCCTGAAATGTGGCAGCGTTTTGTCTGGCCTTATTTTAGCAGACTGGTTAACGAAGTAGTTGATGCCGGCTTAATCGCCTTGCTCCATCTGGATTCGAACTGGACCCGGGAGCTTGAATGTTTCAAAGAGCTCCCAAAGGGCAGGTGCATTATGGCCCTCGATGGTGAAACGGATATATTCCAAGCTAAGAAAGTTCTCGGAGACCATATGTGCATTATGGGTGACGTGCCGGCCTCCATGCTATTTATGGACACACCGGAAAATGTTTATGCTTATTGTACCCGGCTGATCCGGGAACTTGGCCCCGAGGGTTTTATTCTACAGTCCGGCTGCGATATACCGGCCAACGCCCAACTGGAGAATGTACAAGCCATGGTCGCTGCCGCGGTTGAAAGCTGAAATGGCCTTTTTTCCGAAGAAACCCTCAACCAAAACCCAGCCTCATTTGAGTCAGCCATTGAACTGGAAAATCGCAATCAGAGCCTGCAGTGCATAACTCCCGAATTTTTCAAAGTCGTCAAAGATTCTTCCAAAAAGAGATCCAGCTCATAGCCCATCGTTTTATTCGAATTTTCCGATTAGACTATCAGCTATGAGCTGTGAGCTATAAGCTTTTCAGCCAGCTTGGAGCCGGCTGCACCCACCTTACCGTACTACCGTCATAGAACCATTTGTCCGGAAAACCGCGACGTCTGACAAAGACAGGATTCTCAGACCATCTGATTATTTGCTCATAGGCATCATGAAGTTTTCTAAAGCCGGCCGCATCACCACCCAGGTCCGGATGGTGTTTCATGGCCTGTCTGCGGTAAGCGGACTTTATTTTTCGTTGAAGTCCCGGAGAATTCAAATCCGATTTCTGAAGCTTTAGGAACATTAATGACTTCTTAAGCTTAGCAGGCTTTTTAACCTCAACCGGTTTGATGGGCGCTGAATCCGCATTTTTATTTATGGCTTTTTCGAGTATGAAGCGGTTGGCTATGTAGCGCTTATTGGTACGATTTCTTTCCGCCCACCAGGCATTGCCTAATATGTTGGACAGGTTACAAAAATCATCAACGGGTTTGCGGCCGGGAGTCCGCGGTAAAATATAACTGAACAATTCCGCCGAGCCATAGGGTAAAACATCTAAAATAATAATGGCTTGAGTAAAATAGAAGGTTGCATATCTTGTGTTCAACGCTCTCAGCAGACCTGTTCTGAGGTTTAAATGATATCGCAGCTGTTGCCGGCATTCGACCGAGCAGTATCTTCGCCGATCCATATTCTCCGATGTCCCACAGGACAAACAGCGGTTTTTGGGGACACCGTCAGAAGCGGCTGTGGAATTTTTATTTTTCGTTTTCATTTGAACGCTGAGCCTTGACCGGTTAAACAAAGACATTTTTGAGATAGTCTCTAATCATATCACGGTGGGGATTGGGAGGTCAAAGGGCATCCGACCGGTATCATCCGGATTTAATTTTTCTGGTCTTTAGACTTGCCAAGTTGAAAAACTAAAACTATTATGTTCTAATTTGATTGTCCGGAGTAAAAAGGCAACCTTAAACCCATTTCATTCCCAGACCCTGCTATCCGGCACGGAACCGTTTGGGTTGAATACAGGTATTTCAAGTGTTAATTTGTAGGCAATTAAGGAGGGGAGAAAAAAATGAACAGCGTATTGGCAAATAAAACCAACCTGATCTTGATCTTACTGTCGGCTGCCGTTTTGGTGTTGACTGCGTGCGCCGGAAAGCAGCTGGAGGTGGCACCGATCTCCAAAGCAGAAAGCCCGCAACAGCTTATCAATCAACTTGACAACGACATTGCCATGGCCCGCAAAAATCAAGTAAATGTCCTTGCCCCCACCTGGTTTAAAAGAGCTGACAGTTCCCTTAGTACGGCCAAAACAGATCTTGAAAAAGGCGATCGACTATCCGATATTCTTGGAAACATTGCAACCGGTCGGGCCCAACTCCAGAGGGCTGAAGAAATTGCTAAAACAACCAGATCCACCATCCCGGATGCAATCAAAGCCCGAGAACTTGCCAGACAGGCCGGGGCTACCAATCTGGGAAGTGACTATGGGGCAGCAGAAAATAGGTTTCTTGACCTGACCGCGGCCATTGAAAAAGACAACCTGGGATATGCCCGACGCAGCCAGGCAAGCGTCACCGAACAGTTTCGCCGTCTCGAATTGCGTTACATTAAAATCCAGACAATCGGCGAGGTACGCCGACTTATCAAAGATGCGAGAAATAAGGGTCTGCATAAAATTGCGCCCCAATCATATTCAGCCGCTGAAAAAAAACTAACCGAAGCGGATAACTTTATAACCGAAAATCCATACCAGAAAGAGAAAATGCACCAGCTGGCTACCGAAGCACTTTTTATGGCCCGCCGCATACAACCGGTTGCAGCTCAGACTGAAAAAGTGGAAAACATGGAACCCGAGCAAATTGTGCTGTGGGCAGAAGGAATTTTATATCAAACCACCCAGAAGCTTGGTGCTCCGGATATGCGGGACCGCTCCTTTGATGATCAGATCGAAAATATTCTGGCCACCATTTCTGCTCAGAGCGCTGATCATGAATTTATGATTGAGAACACCAAAAAACAACGCGAAGAAATCGAAAAACTTCAAAAAAATATTGCCAGCCTGGAAGGCCAATCCATCAAGGAGCAAAAAGAGAAAGAGCGGCTGCTGGCAGAAAAACAATTCAATGAAAAGCTCAGCAGCATCCAGCATTATTTCAAACCTCAGGAAGCGGAAGTATATAAAAAGCAGAACCAGGTAATCATCCGACTGAAGGCCATGCAGTTTCCGGTGGGGCAAAGTGTAATTTTGCCCCAAAATTACACCTTGCTCAGCAAGGTTCAAGGTGCGATTCGCACCTTCGGTGAACCTGATGTCATTATCGGGGGTCATACGGACAGCACCGGGTCCGAAAATTTAAACGAACACCTCTCACAGCAGAGAGCAGATGCCGTGCGCCAGTACTTCGTGGCCAATGAAACGCTGCCATACGAAAAAATCATCGCCGTGGGTTACGGCTCCATGCGTCCGATTGCATCCAACGCAACCCAGAGCGGCCGGGCAATGAACCGGCGCATCGATGTCATTATTGCGCCCGAAGCCGTCAAAGCCCCATAGTGAAAAACATCGAAAACCGATGAATTCGGCGCAGATCGAATTCATCAAAGGCGACAAACATGAAAATCATTGAGCATGTGAAATGCTTTTGCTCGTTCTGGCAACCCACCGTAGCAAGACGTATAACCTTATATTTTTTAATCTTTGGCCTGATCATATTCCTGGTTACATCTGTCCTGTACACCATTGCCGGCAAAAAACAGTTCGTGAATTCAACCAGCCAAGCGATTCACCATCAATTTTCGCTACTGGAAGACAGCAACAGATCCGATTTCATCTGGCAGAGCATCGGCCAGCCAAGTCCTGAGCTTCAACGCTTGATGGAAATGCTGGTCAGTCTTTCTTCCAGTTTTTATTGGGCTTCGGATATATCCATCTACAGTAAACCCACCAATGGTATATTATGGTCGCGATTGTATTTTTCTGACGGCCCTATTCTGCATGCAGAGCCGGTTCAGAATGGGTATACCTCCAAGCTGGACCACTGGCTGCAGAGACGTTTCCGGCAGTCGGATGCCAGCATATTTTCCGCCGGTGGTCCGCTGTCGCTTTTTGTAAATATTACCGGTGAAAAGGATGCCAACAACTATCTTCTTAAAATAGGTGTTGCCAGCGAGGGCATAACCGGCTTTATGAAAAGCCAGATCAAGCATTTTATCGTGTTTTTTGTGGTGGCTCTGATTCTCCTGCGGTTTTTAGGATATTACTTCGCCCGCAAAATTTCCGGTCCGATTGAAAACCTGTCTGAAATTTCGGCTGAAGTTGCCAAAGGAGATCTGTCAAAATCGGTCCCGGTTACCACCGATGACGAAATTGGCGTATTATCCAAAAATTTTAACCATATGGTCGAAGGCTTGCGTGAATGGGAGCGCATCAAAGTGGTTGAATTTGAACTGGAAAAAGGTCAAAAGATCCAAAGAGAATTTTTGCCCAGCACTATTCCCAATTTCCCGGACTGGAATATCGCCACCTGCTTCTTCCCGGCCGGCAAAGTATCCGGTGATTTTTATGATGTGTTTAAGTTTCTCGATGGTAATGTCGGCCTGGTAATTGCCGATGTGTGTGACAAAGGCGTGGGCTCAGCCCTTTATATGGCCCTGTTTCGCAGCCTGATCCGCGTTTTTGCCGAACAGGCGGCCTACAGCGACCCAACAGCTATCAGCGAAATCGATCAGTCCAGCAGTCGGTTAACTGCAGCACCGTCTTCCGAAAATATGGAGCTAATGCGCCTCAGGGCCGTACCGTTTACCAACAACTATATCGCCCAGACCCACGGGGACGAAGGCATGTTTGCTACCCTGTTTTTTGGAGTGCTGAATCCCGCTACCGGTCAGCTTTATTACATCAATGCCGGCCATGAACCGCTGTACCTTATTGACTCAAAAGGGGTAAAAAAGGCCCTGGATCCTACCGGGCCGGCCGTGGGCATGTTTCCTAACTCAGCTTATGATACCGGCCAGATACAATTTGAGCTGGGGGATATGTTAATCGGCTACACCGACGGAGTCACCGAAGCCCGTTCGCCCGAGGATGAAATATTTACCCGGAGTCGGCTCAAATCGTTGGTCGAGCAGCCATTTAGTTCTGCAACCGACTTGCTGGATAGGGTCAAGACCAGCCTGTTTGCGTTCATCGACATTGCTCCCATGGGTGATGATGTGACCATGCTGGCAATACAGCGGGCGGGCATCACATAGGATCATGATTTACTTGAACGATACGAATTATCTTGTTATATAATTTATTGGATTTTATAATCCGCCTACGGCGGACGAGGGTTTAATTCCCCGCCCCTCGGGGCATTTAAAATTTTCCGTTTGATACCCCGTCGCTTGTCGTAGCGAAGCGGAGATCCCGCTCCTCGGGGCGGCGGGGATGTTCATTAAGGCGATACGTCAAAATTAGATGATTAACGTTCTCAGTGGAAAGGAATGAAGATGGCAGCAAAAAGTCAGCCAAAGAAAGGCAAACCCGCACCAAAGAAGAAAACAACGAAACCTGCTCCGAAAAAAGCGGCGGCAGCTAAAAAATCAGCATCGCCGAAAAAGGCCAAACCGGCAGCACCTAAAAAGTCAGCACCGCCGAAAAAGGCCAAACCGGCCAAGGCAAAGACGTCTGCTGCAAAAACAATACCCCTGGCAGAATTTGTCAATATGACCTACCTGACGGAAAACGGTGTCAAAGCTTGGCTCAAACAGGGACGTCTAAGCGGTCGCCAAAATAAAACCGGGGAATGGATGATCGATGCCGCCAACCTTGATGCGTCGGACGTGAAGCGGCTGGTAAGATAACAAAGATTGCAGCAGTAGGAAATAAAAGCCTAATCCTGAAACCAGAAATATAAGCGGCAGAATCACTGCGGATTCTGCCGCTTGTTTTGAAAGAGGGCTTCCCAACATGCCGTTATTTTCACACAGTGTGCTTACCCTTTGAATACTATCGGAAGCTGCCGGGAAAAGATGCACGGACACGCGAGAAGCCAACAAACTATATATCTTTACCCCTATATAAATAGTATCCAGGATGAGTGCAAGATCAAAAAGCGATTTTCATTGATTATGATTACACCCGGTTATTGCAATCGCCAGAAAAGCATATCTAAATAATTTTGACTTTTAATTCCCATCAATTGGATAGCAATATTTCTGACACCTGATCAAGTGAAATAGGCCGGCATCCTTATGCCCTCATCTCTCGGAAAAAATTTACGGGTCTTCATCCCTTTCGCTTTAGGATATTTTCTTTCCTACCTTTATCGGGTGGTGAATGCCGTGCTGGCACCGGGCCTGGCATCTGAGCTGGGCATTGGCCCATCTGAGCTTGGTTTACTGACCGCTGCCTACTTCATCTCCTTTGCCGCCTTCCAGCTGCCTCTCGGTATCATGCTGGACCGTTTCGGTCCGCGTAAAATTGAATCGTTTCTGCTCATTTTTGCGGCTGCCGGAGCATTTATATTTTCGAAAGCCACAAGCGTTACCGGGCTGGTAATCGGACGGGCATTCATCGGTTTCGGCGTATCAGCCTGCCTGATGGCTGCTTTTAAAGCCTTTGTGCTGTGGTTTCGCAGGGAACAATTACCCCTGATTAATGGTTTCCAAATGGCCGCCGGTGGATTCGGCGCCCTTACCGCCACAGCTCCGGGGGAAGCAGCTCTGGGTGTCACAGACTGGCGAGGCATTTTTTTTATCCTTTCCATCCTCACCCTGGCCGCCGCCGCCGCTGTTTTTTTTATCGTTCCGGAAAAAAAGATTGAACAAAATGGCGACAGTATTAAAGAGCAGCTGCAAGGAATTATTCATGTCTTCTCAAGTCTGACATTCTGGCGCATTGCCCCGCTGACGGTCATGTCACAGGCCTCCTTTCTGGCCATTCAGGGTCTTTGGTCCGGTCCGTGGCTGCGGGATGTGGCCGGTTTTGAACGGGAGATGATCGCCCGGATACTATTCATGATCGCCGCGGCTATGGTGACTGGCTTTATCTTGATGGGCGCCGTGGCAGAGAGATTGAGCCGATTGGGGATAAAGCCGATTGTTATTGCCGTATCCGGTATGAGCGCTTTTATGATCACCCAGGGGTTACTTATCCTGGAGTTAACCTCGTGGGCACCTACCCTGTGGGTCTTTTTTGGCGTCTTCGGCACCACCGGGATCATCCCCTACGCGGTGTTGTCCCAGAGCTTTCCAATCCATTTATCCGGTCGGGTCAACACCGGCGTCAACCTGCTGGTATTTATATGTGCCTTTGCGGCCCAGTGGGGTATCGGCGCTATTATCAGCCTGTGGCCGGGCACTGCCGCGGGCGGATATGCGCCCCCGGGCTATCAGGCCGGTTTTGCGATGATGCTTTGTCTGCAGGTGTCCGCATTGCTGTGGTTTTTTATCGCAAGTCTGCGGATGGACCAAAACAAAACATAGTCTTGTATCCCATTTCCGGTGGGAGCGGCTTTTGCTTGCATCCCGACTTTGTTCAATGACTATCTGTAATAATTAACTATTTAAATTAAAACAGGAGGAAAAGGAAATGGAAGCCTTCCTGGATGACGGTGTCCTGGAAAAATACGGGGTCGGCTTATTCGAAACCGAGGAGGCATCGGCGGCAACCATCCTCAAATCCACCTATTTAGAAAAAGGCAAATCACGTGCAGCTTTAATAGCGCCTTTGTCGGCCTTTGATGAAACACCCCAGGTGGTCGTTTTTACGGCCAACAGCGAACAGGTCATGTGGCTGCTGTACGCCGTCAATTATGAAAAAGGGGGCAAGATGGATCTGCCGCAATCCGGCGGTGCGTTGGGCGCTTGCGCGGACATCACCGCCTTTCCTATCCTTACTGGCCAATCCAACATCACCTTTTTAGGTCTGGGATGCCGAATGAAATCGGCCATTGGCCCCTGCGATTTGATGATGGGCATCAACGGCAATGATTTAGAACGGGTTCAGCAACATATTCAAGACATGGCCAAACCCATTAATATGCTAAAAAAGCAAGGTTCGGTCAGATAAAATGGCTGGTTACTCCACTTTAATCTTGGTCATCTTTTTGGCGGAACTACCGGATCGCTTTTTTTCAAGGTTGTCAATACGTGCATCCAGCAGCGAACGGATGCCCTTCATAAACTCAAGTTTCGATTGATTCATGTGCTCAAAAAACGGGGACTTTTTCCCAAAGGTTTTTTCGAGATCTTCAAAAAAACTGCCAACGGGACAACCCGTGGTCTCCTGTTCACTCTTTTTCTCGGCCATGATCATCTCCTTCAAAAACGACGTTTAAATATGTGCCTTCCATTTTGGCGGTTACGGAGTTTAAAGATGCAACCTGTCTGGGAAGCATTATATGCCGTTTAAACCCGCCGATTCGAATTACCAGTTCTTCATACAGTTTGCTGAGTTCCACATCTTTGTTGGAAATAAAAGGAAGCTTCAGTTTGAGGCAATAATTGCTGTTTTCTTTGATCAACTGATAGGGCGCCTCATTGTAAAAGCGTTTCAGCGGATTGCGGTCAGCATAGATCTGATCGGCCAAGTCCCGCAAATGGTCATAGCCGACGATTTCACCGGAAAACAGATTCACCGGAAATATGGGCACCGGATTGAAAAATTCAACCGCTTCGGCAACATTACGCCGCTGGCCTTTGAGCCAGTCGCTGAAATAGCTGTCAGTGACCGTCTCGGGAAGAATACGGTTCATAATGATCGCATCGATGTTCATTTTGTAGAGGCAAAAATACATAAAAGCCCTCTGGGTTTCTTTTAAAACCACCTTTTCAGGATTGGTCACCAGGCGAACCGTGGTGATTTCCGGATCCACCAGGACCTGATCCACTCCTTTGAGCTTTTCAAATAAATCCTGAATGGCCTGAAAATAATCGTCGCCCGGCAGGGGTATATCCGTCATCCGTTTGGCTACGGGGCGCACATATTTGGCAACGGTTCTTTCCCATTTGAATATCTTCTTCATGTACCAGTCCAGAGTGGTGGGTATACTGATAAATCTGAGAGATTCCCCGGTGGGTGCACAGTCAAGCAAAATTACGTCGTATTCTTTTGCGCGGACATATTTATTAATATACAGTAGAAGGCTGACTTCCTCCATTCCGGGGAAAACAGCCAGTTCTTCCGCCAGAACTTCGTCTATTCCGGTCCGGTTCAGCAAACCGGAGATATACTTGTAGATGTCGCCCCAGTAGCGCTGAATCTCTTCCTGGATATCCAATTCCTGAATCCATAAATTTTCACTGACCGCGATCGGCTGTCCCTTATTTTGATCCAGCAACCCGCTGTCGAGATCAAAAATATCCGCCAGGCTGTGAGCAACATCCAGCGACATCACCACCGTTTTGTGACCCATTTGAGCGGTTTTTATCCCGGTGGCTGCTGCCACCGACGTTTTACCCACCCCGCCTTTGCCGGCAAAAAAGATGATTCTCAAGTGTTTGCTCCAACAAATGTTTAAAATTTTTGTTATTAGGTATTCGGATTTGTTTCGTATTTCGTATTTCGAATTACTTGGGATTTAGGGTAATCCCAAGTAATGCTCCATCCTTTCCCTCCACAACGCTTGATCCACCACACACACATCGCCGCCGTCATCACGGGTCGCCACAACCGTTCCAAAATCTTCGGGCGCAAAATCCTGGCAGCTGTCTCCGGTCCAGCTGGCAAACACCGGGTCCACCGAAATAAAGGTTTCCATGTACTGGGGTGTCACCACCACACTGCAACCCCTGTCCGGCAGCACAATCAGGTCCTGTTCTTTTTTACTGTCGTGTACAAAGTAGGCGATCATTTTACCTCCTGTCTGAATAGGAATTATATTCAAGTAATATAAAACAACTTTTATTCAATTTCGAGCAAAATTTTTAATTTGTGACAATCTCTATATAAAATTATTTCAAGTTGATTTAGATTCTCAAATATGCAAATAAATATAACCCCGACGCCAAGAAGGCGCCGGGGTTATATATTTGTTGAAAATAAAAGGAGGCATAATGCCGATCGCAGATAAAATGATCAATATGGTTAAAGGAATGGAAATGGTTAAAAAGATGTTCGAGGAAGGCTCCCGGCTGAAAGTCGAACACGGCCCGGAAAACGTCTTTGATTTTTCACTGGGCAATCCCGATGTTCCCCCGCCACCGGAATTTGATAAGGTGCTCAAAGAATTGGTGAACGGTGGCGCCTTGAACCACGGCTATACTCCCAACCCCGGCCATCCCCATGTAAGACAGGCAGTGGCCGACTACCTTAGCGACGAACATGGTGTTATCCTGACAGCGGATTTGATCTTAATGACCGTTGGTGCCGCCGGTGCCTTGAATGCGGTCATTGCTGCACTGGTCAATCCAGGTGAGGAGATCCTGGTTCCTTCACCCTATTTTCTCGGCTATGATCACTATGCCTTTATAGCCGGTGCTGTCCTTAAGACCGCCCCGACAGATACCCAATTTCATCTTGATCTATCGGCAATTGAAGCCGCCATCACTAAAGACACCCGGGTTATGCTGATTAATTCACCCAATAACCCTACCGGCGCCGTGTATTCGGCAGCGGAGCTGGGCGAACTGGCTGAAGTACTGGAACGGGCCAGTCAAAAATTCGGCCGCCGGATCTATCTTGTCTCGGATGAACCCTACCGCAAGATCATCTATGACGGAACGGTTCCCTCGGTGTTTCAGGCTTATCCCCATACCATCGTGGTGAGTTCTTATTCCAAAGAGCTGTCCCTGGCCGGTGAGCGAATTGGATACCTGGCGGTTCATCCCGATGCCGAAGATGCAGGGCTTGTCACCGGAGCAGCCATCGTGGTCAATACGATGATCTGCGTAAACGCTCCCAACATGTTGCAATTGGCCGTGGCTCAATTACAGGGAGTTACGGTGGATGTCTCCATCTACAAACGACGCCGGGACATATTATGCCAGGGCCTTGCCGATCTCGGCTATGAATTTAACATCCCGCAAGGCGCGTTTTATCTGTTTCCCAAAAGCCCGATACCTGATGATGTCAAATTCTTGAGTATCTTAAAAGACGAGCTCATCCTGGCCGCACCGGGTGTGGCTTTCGGTGCTCCTGGCTATTTTCGGCTATCCTACGCTGTACCGGATGCAACGATCGCCGGCGCTTTTGAGGGATTTAAGCGGGCACTGGAAAAAGTTTAAAAGAGTTTATCTTGTTATTGTTTCAAATTTTTATTTTTTAGCCAGTAGCACTCCTTCTATAAACTGGTCGATATCTCCATCCAGAACTGCATTGACGTTACCGACGTCCAGGTTGATGCGATGATCCTTTACCATCTGGTAGGGATGCAATACATAGGAACGAATCTGGCTGCCCCAGG
>Ga0316198_10002400_pt1 | contig 11293 bp, 6 predicted proteins | sample OudBieAanoxic_MG_FD_204935 | JGI IMG/M metagenome (GOLD analysis project Ga0316198, IMG submission 204935) | Coastal sediment microbial communities from Oude Bieten Haven, Netherlands - site A anoxic | ecosystem: Environmental > Aquatic > Marine > Coastal > Sediment | place: Netherlands... | reverse complement strand
AATGTGGTGCCCCCAGTCCCTGTGCCGGGGTAGTGGCGACAGCATGTACACAAGGAAAACGCGCGCAACACGGGAAGCCCCTTGGCGTGGTGACAGGATAACCAACCGGAAGCCCGTGAGGGACAGGCCGGGCGCCTTGGGGTGGCGGCGAGGTTCGTAAGACCTGAGAAGCCGGGTAATGCCGGTGGAGGAAAGGGACCTCAGTTCAAGACAAACGCAAGACGTAGGAAAGGGCAGGAGATTGGGCAACCTATCAACTCCAAGTAGTGTTCAGAGACTGCAGAGGGCGTTACACGCGAAAGCGAAGGCAGAGCCGAACTATCGCTTCTATGCCCTGTACGACAAGATTTACCGGGAAGACATCCTGGCGCATGCCTATGCTCAGTGCCGCTCCAACAAGGGCGCAGCGGGTACGGATGATCAGGACTTCGCGGATGTCGAGGCGTACGGGCAAGAGCGGTGGCTGGGTGAACTGGCGCTTGCGCTCAGAGAGGAGAGCTATCGACCGGAACCGATCAAACGCGTATTTATCCCCAAGGCCAATGGCAAGCTCAGGCCGCTGGGCGTTCCCACTCTGCGGGATTCCTCTACGAGACGTTAAGTCTCGTTCGTCTTTCCAGCTTGAAGCGCAGCGTGCCGTGTTCGAAGGCGTGATGTCCTGTCCGAGCGCCGGGTGCGGGAGATCCGCACGCCCGGTGCGACGAGCGGGGTGTGGAAACGGAGTGATGGTTCAGCTATTGAGGCACCGCCAGACGAAAGGGGCGGCAACAGATAGGCGGAACCTTAGACCACCGCGCCACATCTCGACTCTACCGGAAGTGCCTGTTCAGCGACGGCTAATATAAGCCACCACTAAACGAACGCCTTCGGGTGCAAACCTGCCGTTCTCAGCACCCTTCTTCTCCCCGTTCTTGTTCGGTCGGCAACGGGGAAAACCGGCCAAACTCGGAAGTACAGCACAAAGAGAAAGGGCCCCAAAGGGCCGTCGCTCCTCATACTCTCTGAACAATTAAGCCGCCTTCTGTCTTCTCGCTATTCCGACCAGTCCCAGCAGGCCAGAGCCGAAGAGCCAGACGGCAGCAGGTACCGCCACAGTGGTACTGTTGTTGATTAGGGGGCTACTCAAAGAAACCTCATTCAAACACTCCTGAGGCTCCATCCTCCTTTTCCTTTTGGAACAGCTGTAGCCGTCGGCCACAGCTGTCCGCAGCACTACATACGTTATATACAAGATATTAATCATCCGAATCAGCAGTTGTATAATCTGAATTATCACTGTCGGTTGAGTGGCCGCTATTTACCACACTGCGACTGCGCGGCTTCCTGTACGATGCTCTTTCGTTCGGAGCGGTTGATCAAGCCTTGCCTGATCAAATTGTTACTAGCCTTCGCTACACAGGAAACATACTGACCATGATTGCGCCAGGCACCCCCGCTGCCCGCTTGGCCATTACACGGGCAGAGACCATTAATACCCGGCATTGCTGTAACAGTCTGCTGACAGGTTGCAGAATTACCAAATGCATCGAAAGTTGACCATGACACTATAGTCTGACCAATCGAAAACTGATCAGGCGCATCATTCACTACGATAGGAATCGCGCCGCAGGAATCAGACACATCCGGGACGCCGATCATTGCCGGTGTCACAGGCCATACGAGCGTTATGTCTGATGGGCAGGTGATCTCCGGCGGTATTTCGTCTATTACTTCAACCTTGGTTTGACAGATAGAAGAGCCACCTGAGTCATCTGTGGCCGTGAAAGCGACGACTGTTGTACCAATCGGAAACACCGCAGGAGCATTACTGCTGATACTCACTGCTGAATCGCAATTATCTGTCGCCGTTGCACTATTCATCGATACCGTTGCCTCGCAATTTACACCCGCTGGTACAGACATATTTGCAGGGCAATCGATTTCTGGGGGTGACTGATCAACTATGGAGACCAGAGATTGGCACGTGTCTCCCAACCCGTCACCATCAGTGATCGTTAAGCTCACCATCGTTTCACCGAGGTTGAATGGGCCCGTAGGTGTTTGCAAAACACTGAGCGGATCATTCTGATCAGGATCGAACGAACCATTATCTACGGACGCATCTGCCGTGCACTGTGCTCCTGCCGCGACTGTGACATCCTGGCATTGCGCGATCGGTGAGTTGTTAGACGGCTCCCTGCTGACGGTCAAGCCTGCCCTTTCGCCCTCCGGAGGCACATCCAGCCCGACGACACTTATGCTCCAGGTGCCCTCCTCCGCACGGAGGATTCTGTAGCGTTCGAATGTCGGCCCGTTCTCGCGGATGACGTCAGGCGCATCTGTGCTTCGGTCGATAACCCGGCCAGACGGCGACTCGAAAATCATGGCGATGTCGCTGCCGCTCCAGTCGAGGTTGGCTACCAGGTCGCATTCCAGGCCGGAGCACGGCGGATCGAACGGGTCTGGGGGAGGCTGTACTCCACCAGGGGGTGGCACAAGATCGGTGCAAACAAACGGACCGTCACTTGGTTGGCTCCTTAACCCTTCCTGGCCAGGCTGTCCGCTGGGGAATCCACCCGCGCCCCCGATGCCGCCCGCACCGATACCGCCGTCCGTCAGGGACACAGTGCAGGACTCCGACGCATAGCAATTACTGATAAGACCCGGTGACGAGTTCAGCGCCACGTAGACACCGTATGATGGGCCGCCGGCGCCGCCGCCACCACCGCCCCCCTGGCCACCTCGGCCTCCATCACCACCTTGTGCACCATCACTGCTTCCGTCCTCAAACGGATCGCTGAAGCCGCCACGGCCTCCAGGACCGCCAAGACCGCCGAGTTGACCGTCACCTCCCGGGCCACCGGCACCACCGCCAGCCGTTATGAACTGGTTGTGTCTCAGGGAAGGGCTGGCACTCGCCATGAAGACACCGAAGCTCGCACCACCGCTAAGGCCGGCGTAGCCGCCGTCTCCACCACGACCGCCCTCGCCGCCGCCACCACCACCACCGCCGGGGTACGTAGCTGCGGCAGGGATCGGCGGGAAGATGAACGGTATAGCTGCCCAGTCCCCATCACCGGCGGCACCGCCGCCGCCGCCACCGCCGGCGCTTCCTCCGCCGCCGCGTCCGCCCTGCAATCCACGCCATTCAGGAATGCCAAAGTTGACGATCTCTCCTTCCGGGGCGGCCCATTCTCCGCCGTGACCTCCAGCACCATCGCTGCCATGCGCGCCGTCCTCGCCGTCGCTGCATGCCTCTCCGCCGCCACCTCCAAGTGACCCTCCCAGACCATCCTGACCGTCGTCGGCTCCGCAGGCCACCAGATCAACGGCATAGACGCAGTCGTGCCCGCAGGCACCGCCGTCACCACCATCCCAGCCGGCTGCGTCACCTCTGCCTCCGCTACCGCCATCCGCTACGTCGACAACAGGTCCGAGCAGCGTTGTAGCATCCTCGCCTGCATCGCCCGGCTGACCGTCTTCAGCGGTCTCGTCGTATTCGGGCGGGAGACCACTTGCCCCCCCCATTCCCGCTTCGATCAGGTTATTCGCAATCGTTAAGTTGCCGTTCGAATTCGCAATGTAGATAGCCGTGGAATTCTCACCGAAGTCATAGAATGCATGAGATTCACCATCTCGTGATTCGATGTGAAGACCGTCGATATTCGTTGGCCTGAGAACGCCCGCGACATGGAGCGCGGTCGACGCGCCATGTATGCGAGACGGCAGCGTCGCTGTACGCGTCCAGTCACCTGCAAAGCCACCGTAGACACTCATGTGCTCCCGGACTTCGAGAGTATCAATAGCCATGTACTCGCCCTCCTGCACATAGATGTCTGCGCGAAGGCACTTTACTCCCGGTGAGCAGTCGTTGTCCTGTGCACAGGCGGCGCCAGAGTCTGCGCACTGCCTGAACCAGTTAGCGCGATCGAAGGCCACCTCGATATCGGCCAGTGGGTCCGACAGCATCCCCGGTGAGTCATCGTCACCATCGGTAGCGACGAACACCGCATGTTCAACATCCTCGAATACCGTTACAGCGACCTCATCCGTGTCGCTCGATCCGAAAGCGTCCGTTACCCGCAATTGGAGAATGATACTACCGACCCGTTCAGGTGCGGGGAAATTCGGCGAGACGCCACCCCTCTCCCAGGCAGGCGCACCGTCCGGGACGTTAATCATCACCCGTTCTGTGGGTGGTATCGGACCCAAGTGCCGCTCTTTCACGAGGCAATCGTCATCGCATCCCTGCACACAGTACCACTGATACTCCAGTTCTCCGTCAACGACGGTCCGACTGCCGGATGCATCCAGCGTAACCATGTCTTCATAGCTAACGAACTGGTCGGGCCCGGCATCGGCGAACGTGAACAGACCCCCGGGTGTCGGAACAAGACTGTTATCCGAGGTTCCGTCGCCGAACTGCCCGTAGAGATTCCTTCCCGAGTACCACAAGGTGCCGTCGGATCGCAGCGCAAGCGTGTAGCTGCCACCTGCTTCGAGAGACACCCAATTGTTGTTCTCTCCAACCCGGACAGGTGAATAACGATCCGCCGTCGTGCCATCGCCCAGACTCCCAAAACTGTTACGGCCCCACGCCGATCGGCTTCCATCCGATTTTATGGCCGCGCTGGCCGAGTTGCCCGCCAGTATGACCACCCAGTCGTTATCGGTACCTACCTGGCCGGGGACAGCCCTGAAGGCCGACGTCGAGCCCGTACCAAGTTCTCCACCCGCGTTACTTCCCCAGGCCCAGATGGTGCCGGTGGCTTTCAGTGCAAGAGTATGTGTACTACCTGTCGATACAGAGGCCCAGTCATTGTCTGTCCCGATTCTGATCGGAGACAATGCCCAATCCAGCGTCCCGTCTCCCAGGCTCCCGAGATCATTGTCACCCCAGCCCCACAGGCTCCCATCTGACTTCAGCGCAAGATTGTGTCCGTTGCTGGCCGCGATGCTTACCCAGTCACTGGCCGCTCCGATCCTGGCCGGGAAATTCGTGTCGATAGTGGAGCCGTCGCCCAACTGCCCCCCGGAGTTCCAGCCCCAGGTCCATAGTGTGCCATCTGACTTCAGCGCAACGGTGTGGCCCGAACCAACCGCAATCTTTGTCCAATCGTTGTCCGTGCCGATACGAACCGGTGAGCTCTTGTCGACATTCGTGCTGTCGCCCAACTGCCCGAAGGTATTGCGGCCCCAGCCATAGAGCGTCCCATTCGATTTCAGAGCTATTGCATGGGTCGTCCCTGCCGCTACCGCAGCCCAGTCACGATCCGCACCGATCTGATCAGGGAAATCTCTGTCTGTAGTTGTGCCGTCACCCAATTGTCCGAAGGTGTTCCTACCCCACCCCCACAGCGTACCGTCCGATCTGACGGCGAGCGTATAGGAATCTTCCGAGGATACTTTCACCCACCTGTTACTGTCTTCTCCGATTGAGACAGGGGCGAGCCGTTCGGTCTCCGCCGTTCCGTCGCCCAACTGCCCGAAGACGTTACTTCCCCACGCCAGCAGCGTCCCTCTTGATTTCGTTGCTATGGAGTGAGATCCGCCCGCCTCGACGCTGGTCCAGTCGGAATCGGCCCCGATACGCACCGGCACATTGCGCTGGATCGTCGTGCCGTCGCCTACCTGGCCGGCATCGTTTCGACCCCATGACCATAACGACCCATCCGACTTCAGCGCCAGGGTGTGAAAGTCGCCTGCCGCGAACCAGGTCCATGAATTTTCGGTGCCGGGCCCAGAGGGTGTTGAACCGATTCGTACCGGAGACTTTCGACAGTCCGGTCCGATGAAGCATGAATCAGCCCCATTGGTTCCTGTTTGTCCCCAAACGTCTGACCCCCACGCCCATAAGGTACCATTCGATTTCAAGGCAAGCGTGTGAAAACGCCCTGCGTCCACGGCCACCCAGTCTTCATCAAACAGGCCGGATCCACCGGGAATCAGGACTTGCACGGGCGATGTTCGTTCCGTGGTCGTGCCGTCGCCCAACTGTCCCCACACATTGAGCCCCCAGGCCCACAGAGTACCACCCGCTTTAAGGCCAAGGGTGTGATCGGAGCCAGCGGCAATCGATGCCCAGTCGGTATCAGTTCCCAACTTCACAGGGCTGTGCCGGTCCGCGTCGCCTGTAATTCCCAGCTGCCCGAAGTTGTCGCGTCCCCACACCCATAGCGTGCCATCCGTTCTCAATGCGACCGAGTGATGGTCACCCGCAGCGATGGCTACCCAGTCATCGTTAACAGCGACGGGGCCACTGCGGACGACCTGAGTGGGTGCGGTGAGGAAAAGTGCTAAGGGATGCCCCGCCTGGCCATAGTCGTTGTCACCCCAGGCCCAGATCGTGCCGTTGGTCTTTAGCGCAATGGAATGGGCCGCTCCCGCCGCAACCGCCACCCAGTCGTTGCTGGTTCCGATCTGAACAGCGGCGCGCCTCTCCAGCGTCGTGCCGTCGCCTATCTGGCCACGATCATTCTTGCCGAATGCCCAGAGCGTCCCATCTGCTTTCACAATGACGGTATGGTCCGTACCACCCGCTACCTTTTGTTTGACATAATCCGACGCGTTGGCATGAGTGACAGGGTAGAAGACACACAAACCAAGAGATAGAACCAGAGAGACAGCCGTTATCCCTTGTAGAAGTGATTTCTTCATGGGATTTCCTCCGTAAATTATATTGCCCAGATGGTCTATTTTTTTTAGTTTGGCTGGTTATCGCAATTAATAGCAGAGTGGTGGACGGTAGTAATTGACCTCAATCAATCTAGCGGATATTAATTTTTGTTCTTGGTAGTGTGGCACACTCCTTACAAAAGGCTATTTGACATGATGATGGTAACGAATGTCACTTTAGTATGTTTTTTCTCTTACAGTGTTTGCTTATATTGGCGAGCGTTCAACGGGGAGTTCCGGTCGGTAAGTTGCCCTTCAATATCACCAGGAAGTGCGATTGTTGATCAGCCACCAAGGGGTAAAGTCGGCCAGAAAAAGACCTTCCCGAGAAGACCGGGAAGGTCTCAGTTGCAGCAGTAAATTACCGTCCACACTTAGGAATCTGTACTCACACTTCCGGTCAAACCCTTACGTTTCTTGAAAACTTATGAATACCAGGCTCGCCTTAGTAAGTTGCATTGATAGATACACGTTGATCGGAAGTCGGCGGATCCGTTTTTGCTATGCGCCGAATTTCAGTCTTAGAGCGATTGTCATCTGGCATAGTTAAGATTTCGCCGACGCAATAAACATGTGTCTATTTCTGGTTTTAACTTGATGGGGGTCAATGAAGCCTTACTCAATATGGGATCGAATAAGCGGGTGATGTGAGTCATTGAATTGTTGCGTTTACGCGTGGATACACACAACTAAGGAGGAGTCTAATGAAATCTGTCACAACATTTACATCTGCCGCTATTGTTGCAGCTTCTGCAGCAATCAGCGGCGCGTATGCAGAAGATCTGACAGCGATAGAACAGCTGGGCAAGTCGATCTTCGATGACACAAACCTTTCTATTAACAAAAACCAGTCCTGTGCTTCCTGTCACGCCTCCGCCTGGGGCTGGACCGGACCGGATTCGGTTATCAATGGGGGGGGGTCGGTTTACGAAGGCTCGATTGAGGGTCGATTCGGGGACCGCAAGCCACCCACTTCGGCCTACGCCACGCCCAGCCCGATTTTCCATAACGACAAGGGGACCTTTACTGGCGGCAATTTCTGGGACGGCAGAGCCACTGGCGAGACACTCGGAAACCCGGCGGCTGATCAGGCCCTGGGGCCTTTCCTGAATCCGGTCGAACAGGCCTTGCCGGACAGTGCCTGTGTAGTCTATCGGGTGTGCAATGCGTTGGTGCCCAATGATTATCCTGTATCCTTCGAGCAGGTATGGGGCGACGAAGCCTGCGATATTACCTGGCCGTCTGACGTGAACGGCGCCTGCGCCGACGAGGAGGGGGAGGTGAGTCTTGCGCAAGCGGACCGTGACAAGTCCGACGAAGCCTACGGCAATATCGGCTTGTCAATTGCGGCCTATGAGGATTCAATGGAGGTGAACGCCTTCTCTTCCAAGTACGACCAAACCTTTGACGGCAAGGTCAAGCTGAGCAAACAGGAACAGCGCGGATTCGCTCTGTTCCGTGGCAAAGGCCAGTGTCACCGCTGCCATATCAGCAACGGTCAGCAGGCTTTGTTTACCGACTACACCTTCGACAACCTGGGTGTCCCGAAAAATCCGGAAAATCCTGTGTATAAAGGTAAACCGGATTTTGTTGATTTAGGCCTGGGTGGCTTCCTCGAGACAAGGGTTGAGTATAAGGATCTTGCGGCGGAGAACTTGGGTAAACAGAAGGTCCCGACTCTGCGCAACGTCGACTTGCGGCCGGACGGTGATTCCGTCAAGGCTTATGCGCATAACGGCTATTTCAAGACCCTGGAAGGCATCGTGCATTTCTATAATACGAGGGACGTGAAGCCAAGCTGCGAGAGCATGGGTATCGACAACGCGACCGAGGCGGAAGCCCTCGACAACAACTGCTGGCCTGAACCGGAGGTCGCCGAGAATGTCAATACCGACGAATTGGGCGATCTGGGCCTGACGGACGAAGAGGAAGCGGCGATTGTCGCCTTCCTGAAGACACTGTCAGACGGTTTCGAGCCTTAGTCCTCCCGCTTGTCACTTGTAGAAAGCTCGCGCTTCATCGGGTGAAAAGACGATGAAGGGTGCACGCTGCCATTTCGGCGGTCGTGTACCCTTCATCTATTGAATCGAGACATCTCAAATAAATTGAGCCTTCTGTCCTGAAGATTCGGAAAGATCGCACCGTTGTCGGTTTGGTGGCAGACGTTGAGTGACAGCTTTACATTTCATTTCAGACCTTCTCTCTAAGATATTGTACTTCTGCTTTGGGTCGTGAACCGCCTTTTAGATGATTATCAGATAGTTATTTTCTAAACGACCGGGTACGGTCGGTTACCTGCCGTTCGTGACTGGGAAGAAGCTACTTCCTGGCTCAGCCGCGTACGGGGAAGTTCGGCCAGTTCCAGTCTTTCAGCACCACGAAAATTGAGCAAAAACGGACATTGAACGTCATCCATCAGCCGCGCCGGTTTTGGGCGCCGGCTGGATGGGTTCGTTAGCCTCTATCTCGGTACTTGAATAGATGCTGTATAACAGAAGCATTGTGGTAATTAAAAACGCGATTACAGCAATTTTTCTTAGTGTTGACACGCCATATTTATTAGTCAAACCTGATTCGACGGTAATATCGCTTTCACTAAGCGGAGCACGTGAACGAACAAATAAATATCTGGCTGCGTTTGCTGGCAATGTTTTTAGCCTTACATGGCTTACCTGCCAGGACTGGTTTACTATTTCTATACCTTCTACATCTGCGGCACTTTCAACTACCGAGCCTACGCGATTTCCGTGCCCGCCAATGAAGATACTAATGTTACTCAAATCATAATTGGCAATATTCGATATAGAAAACACGTTTATTACAACACTACCTTGCGTTAGCGCCATTAAGCTGCAAGTTTTTTCGTACTCATTACTGCATTTATCTTCAAAATACTTGCACAATTTTTCAGCCGAGCCTTCATCATCAGGAATGTATGTTGATGAGATTACACCAGTACCTCTGTCGCCCCAGAGGTGTAGTGTGTCGTACTTAAATCTGTTGGAAAGAGCTTTAATTGTTGCTTCCAAGCAATCTTGCTCTCGTGGCGGTGAGAGGTATGGTACGCCTTCAGGTGTTGGGCACCCGAAGTTATGGCGATATGCAGCCCACTCACTTAGCCACCGATCATCCGGTATTTCCCCACCGGCAGGCGCTCTTAAGGTTGGTGTGTCTTGGTTGCTGTCCTTTCCCCATTTAGCCAGTTCTTGATTTACGTGAATGTCGCCAACTGGGCTATGATAAAAATATATTATTGTGTCACCGCCTTCCTGACCCGGGTAGATCTCTCGATATGATGAAATTGTGCCGTTGCTACCGTACCCTTTACTTTCTTCTGATACACCAAAATTAACGACCAGGATGGGGCGCCCTTGTTTGATTTCTACAGTTTTCTTGTTGATTAAAGCGCGCGCACCAGCAAGAACAGCACTAACCTTTACAAATACGCCAACGAAGCCGCTGATATTTGTAATTTGCGGGATCACAAAGAAGCTGGATAGCATATTATGTGTCCATTAAGAGGCTAACGGCTAAGGCAAGCGGCGGCGAAGCCGTCCGACTTGGGCGCATTGTTAACCGTTGATTCTCTAGTTTTCAATTCCAAAACGTGCTTCCAGATCACCAATATAAAATGGGCGGATATTTACAGTAACTTGGATGCCCTCAAGCGCCTGAAAGAACTTTTTATCTGCTTCATGTATATCGATATTATTTGCCATTACCACTGCCAAAACTATTTCAGCATTCTTCCAATGATACTTTTCTATAGAATTTGCGAGGCGCTCAATTGATGGTCTAATGCGAATGATGCTTGAAACGTCTTGAACATATTTGACTTCGACTATGTGTAAGCGACCATCTTTAACAAATGCAGCATCAAATCCAGGGTCGCGTCCTGCGGTTACTTGACGATTGATAGTGGCGCCATAATCTGACTGGATTGCACGAAGCGCGAGGTCCTCTGCGCGCATGTACACAGACAAAAGGGCATCAGCTACCTTTTGCCTCGCTTCAGTGTTAGTTGTGCCTGTGTCTTGTCCAATAGCTTCTTGAATTTCCTCTTTAGCCTTTTTCTTCTGATCTTCCACAGGCTGCGGTCGAAGATCTTCAACAGTAAATGGCCCCGCTTTGATGGTACTTCCTGAGTCAATTCGTTTTTGAATTGAAGTCACAATAGCTTCAATTTGCGACTGGAAACGGAACACCAGCCACACAATAAGCCCAACCCAAAGGATTGTTTCAATGAGAGATGTAATGTATTCCATTCTTCATCATAATCGGTTAACAGTTGTATTAACGAGACCCCCTGTCTCGTTATACATTTACTAACGTGGTGCGAGGGAGAGGACTCGAACCTCTCTACGTTTCTCCCGGAACAGGTAAGGATCTCCACATGTGCAATTCTCTCATCTGGGTTGGAAGTGTCCCACCATGGCCTCGCAGAAACGCCACCCCGCACCAAACGCATGATTTAACGATTGAATTGTTCATAAATGCCTCCGTAATAAATGGCTCGAGAGTGCCGAGTTCTCCGCTATTTTAATGCGGCCTGACGTTGGCTGTAATAGTCATTGACCCACTTCTCCGTCAGTCGATCCAGCTCGTCTATTTGCTCCTGGGAATAGGTCTTGGGGGCAAA
>Ga0316198_10002399_pt1 | contig 11301 bp, 9 predicted proteins | sample OudBieAanoxic_MG_FD_204935 | JGI IMG/M metagenome (GOLD analysis project Ga0316198, IMG submission 204935) | Coastal sediment microbial communities from Oude Bieten Haven, Netherlands - site A anoxic | ecosystem: Environmental > Aquatic > Marine > Coastal > Sediment | place: Netherlands... | reverse complement strand
GCAACAGCGTGGTTCCGTCTTCTGCGACCAGGGTATGACCTGCGGGTGTGATAATGACTGAACTGCTGCCATGTAGACTCGGTACATTGTTCATATCCTGGCTGTAACCGGGAACGAGTTCATCACCTGCAAAACCGACAGGGTCGAGCCGTACCACTGACACATACTTGATATCGGGATGTTGCTGAGCGTTGAGCCAGTAAAGCAGGCTGCCCGGATAAGGACTTGCGAGGTCGAACAACAGTCCGCGCGAACGGCGCAGCGTATCATAGCCACTGCCACCGAAGAAGCTTTTGAGGCCTCCAAAAATCCCTGATTCATCGGTCGCCTTCAGCGCCCGGTTGGCCAGGGTGGTGCCCAGATGCGGGCTGGCGATGGTGATCAGTGCCTTGACATCAGGGATGTTTCCCCTCACAAGCGCCATGCGGGCGACGATACCGCCTGCGGAGTGGCCAACGATGACGAGGCTTTCACCAGGATGTAATGCCTGGATTGTTTCCAGCATGGCGAGGAACTGGTCTGTCTGCACAATAATCGGTGCTTCAGCAGGAAGATCAACAGCATATACCTTGTTTGCGGCATCCTTGCCGGGGCCGACCAGCACAGGTGCGATGGTGGCGGGCGCCGAAGAAATCAGGCCGCCGCGTTTCCAGTCATTGGCATCCAGCAGGCTGTTGATACCCGTGACTTCCCATGAATCCGCGCTGGCAAGATAGCCGTGTACGAGGACCAGAACATCGGCCCTTGCATTAATGCTGGTTATTGAAATAAAAAGTAAAACGAGAATGTTAATGAATGAACGCATCGGAATATCCCCAATAAAATACGTTTATAATCAGATGCTAATATTCTACCAGATTGGTCAAGACCCGTTCATGACCGGGATCATAGATTTAGGGAAACTCTGATTAATTCAGAGCTTCCCTGGATTTATTCAGCGCTGCCCTGGTATGCGTAGCGTTATCACGACTTATACTTGAATATCCAGGCTGATCCTTATTATGGGCACGTTATTACAGGCAAAAATAGAACAACATCAAAGGCGGCTGAAGAATTGCAGGCGCTGTGCGAACATGGTTCCTCCGGTTGTCATGGGGCGGGCGGTGGCCTCTAAAGTATTGCTGGTCGGACAGGCGCCGGGTGACAAAGAGGGGCTTATGGGCAAGCCGTTTGCCTGGACCGCGGGAAAGACCCTGTTCAGGTGGTTTGCTTCTATCGGTCTGCAGGAAGAGGATTTTCGCCAACGTGTCTACATGACAGCGGTGTGCAGGTGTTTCCCGGGGAAGAATCCTAAAGGCGGTGACCGTGTTCCAACTAAGGAAGAAATTCAGAATTGCTCGCGCTGGCTCGATGCAGAAATTGAGATCCTGCGCCCGCAATTGATCATACCGGTTGGCAGGCTCGCGATAGAACAGTTCATGGAAGTTGGCAGGCTGGTTGATGTGATCGGTCATGAATTTGAGCTCGAGGAGAATGGCGAGTTGATAGATATCATTCCGCTCCCGCATCCCTCGGGTGCCTCGACCTGGCACCGCACAGAACCGGGTATCGGTCTGCTGCAAGGTTCATTGGCGCTGATCGAGCATCACCCGGCCTGGCAGACACTGTTGTATTGAACAAGGTCTGAATTGCCGTCCAGGAGGTTGTGTTTTTTCTCGCAAAGGCGCAGAGATTACATCAGTGAATAATGAATAATGAATAATGAATAATGAATAATGAATAATGAATAGTGAATAGTGAAGAGTGAATAGTGAAGAGTGAATAGTGAAGAGTGAATAGTGAATAGTGAAGAGTGAATAGTGAAGAGTGAATAGTGAAGAGTGAATAGTGAAGAGCGAATAGTGAATAGTGAATAGTGAAGAGTGAAGAGTGAAGAGTGAAGAGTGAAGAGTGAAGAGTGAAGAGTGAAGAGTGAATAACTAACCGTGAAAAATGATGTCATCTCGACCGAAGGGAGAGATCTCCTGGGGCAGGGTATTCACTCGGGTTACACAATAATAAGACAGGTTAGCGAATTCAGGGAGATCTCTCCTTTCAGTCGAGATGACAAATAACATCTAACAAAATACTAATTACCCCTGCGTGCTCTGCGCCTCCGCGAGAGCATAAAAAGATTTTAATCTCGCAAAGACGCCGCCGGCATAGGCAAAGCCGGTGAACAACAGGCATAGCACCGCAATAATGCTTTCTTTTTTAAATGCGTAGCGAAAAACTCCTGATATTTTCATTCGAGATCCCGTTGTGATCATTGTTTGATGCCTGTCTGCGGTGCCCGGAATTGTACAGGCAAACGGGTGCTCCAGCGTGTACAGAAGCCCGATTATATTGAGGAGCTGATTTGGGCGTCAAAATTTACACAAAGTATCTCAGCGCCTTGATGTGAATCTGATTAAATCGGCAGGCCGGCGGGGCAGCCAACACCTGTGCCGCCGAGCCCGCAATAGCCGCCGGGATTCTTGGCCAGGTACTGCTGGTGATAGTCTTCGGCGTAATAGAACTCTCCGGCAGGCAGGATTTCTGTGGTAATCGCGCCAAAACCGGCCTTGCCGAGCTCCTGCTGATACAGGGCGCGGGAAATTTCGGCCTGCCTGTGCTGTTCATCATTGAAGGTATAGATGCCCGAGCGGTATTGTGTGCCGGTATCGTTGCCCTGGCGCATACCCTGAGTCGGATCATGAGATTCCCAGAAAACCTTGAGCAGCTGCTCAAAGGCGATGATGTCGGGATCGTAAACCACCAGCACCACTTCATTGTGCCCGGTATTGCCCGTGCACACTTCCTGGTAGTTCGGGTTGGGTGTATATCCTGCCGAGTAGCCGACAGCCGTGGTGAATACGCCTTCCAGTTGCCAGAACTTGCGTTCAGCGCCCCAGAAACAGCCCAGTCCGAAAACGATTTGCTGCAGGTTTTCGGGGAACGGTGGTGCGATCGGGTTGCCATTGACGAAATGCGCTGCGGCAACGGGCATTTTCTGTTCGCGCCCGGGCAGTGCTTCTTTCGGCGAGGGCATGACCGATTTTTTGTGCATGAACATCGACATCAGCAGGTTTATCTCTGGTTCGCCTAATCAGGCTGATTATATGGCAGCGGCGTTATCTTATTTCCACATATTTAAAGCACATTAGTGGCGGACATGGCTACATGTTCTCATATATGGTATCCGGAGGTTTAACATGATTGTTTCTCGCAGAGGTGCAGAGACGCTGAGGCACAGAGAAAGAATGTTTTTCTGCCGCAAAGCTCGCAAAAATGCGCAAATTGAAAAACCATCATTAAGCTTTTCTTTGCGCTCTTCGCGTTTTTTGCGGCAATAGATATTTTAAAGTTTTCTCTGTGTCTCCGCGAGAGCATAAAAGATTTTAATCTCACAAAGGCGCAGAGAATACATCAGTGAATAATGAATAGTGAATAACTAACACTGAAAAAATGATGTCATCTCGACCGAAGGGAGAGATCTCCTGGGGCAGGGTATTCACTCGAGTTACACAATATTAAGACAGGTTAGCGAGTCCAGGGAGATCTCTCCTTTCAGTCGAGATGACAAATTACATCTAACTAAATACTGATTTCCTCTGCGTACTCAGCGCCTCCGCGAGAGTATAAAAAGATTTTAATCTCGCAGAGGCGCTGAGCTCGCGGAGAACTTCAAAACATTACGATTGTTTTAACCCGAGTTTCCTTTGCGTTCTTTGCGCCTTGGCGAGAGCATAGAAACCCCGGATTACGCTTCGCTTCATCCAGGCTACGAAACTGGAAATTCTAATATTACCGCAGAGACGCTGAGGCACAGAGAAAGAATGTTTTTCTGCCGCAAAGCTCGCAAAAATGCGCAAATTGAAAAACCATAATTAAGCTTTTCTTTGCGCTCTTCGCGTTTTTTGCGGCAATAGATATATTAAAGTTTTCTCTGTGTCTCTGTGTCTCTGTGTCTCCGAGAGAGTATAAAAAGATTTTAATCTCGCAGAGGCGCTGAGTTCGCGGAGAACTTCAAAACACTACGATTGTTTTAACCCGGCTTACCTTTGCGTGCTCTGCGCCTTGGCGAGAGTAAATATATGTCAATTTTTGTGATTACTGCTTTCTACCAGATCAAGCAGGCTCATATTATCAAGTGAGTTGTTTATTGACTCGTTGATGTTATGCAGCAAGCCGTCAACAGCTTCATCAGAAGCGACATTGTCAGGATTGAAGTGCGTGCTTTCCTGTGCGCTGCGCACCGCATCCCAGATTTCGCGTATCTTTATGCGTTCAAGCGATTTGCCCGGCAGGTAAACACGGTTGTTGTCGCAGCTCTCGGTAAGCAGGCCATGTTTTTCAAGCGGGTTTATAATTAAAGCAAGCGCATCGGCTGCAATATCAAGATCCCTGCTCAGCTGCTGTTTGGTCATTTTCTCACTGTCCTGGTGAAAGCTCTGGCCAACGCGCAACATTACAAGCAGGCCGATTTTTTCACGCAACCTGGCACTGAGCCTTAGTACCTGTTGTCTGGATGAGGTACGCTCCGGGTGCTGATGATAGAAAGCGACACTGGCGCCGACCAGCAATATCAGCCAGCTCAGGTACAGCCAGATCATGAAGATGATCGTTACCGCAAAGCCCGAATAAATCGCTGAATATTTTGCAGAACCGGCAACAAACGATGAAAACACCCAGCCGGTCAGTTTCCACAACAGCGCTGCAACAATGGCACCTGTGAACGCTGATTTTATTTTTACTTTTTCATTCGGCACCAGGATATAAATAAACGTTATCGCGCCGGCGACAAGCAGGAAGGACGTGATCTTGCTGAGCAGCCAGATCAGCGTGCCATAGCCTTCCATCGATGCCAGAACATTCGCTACAGTCGATGTGCTTATCGAGGCCGTTAAACCAATGGCACTAAAGATCAATACCGGACCGACCATGATGACGCTGATGTATTCGGTGATGCGTTGTATGATTCCACGGGATTTCTGAATGCGCCAGGTATTGTTCAGCGCCTGTTCGATTTTGGTCAGCAGCGAGATGACCGTATAGAACAGGAACACCAGGCTGAGCGAACCCAGTACCCTGACATTGACGTTGTCGACAAAGCCGATAATCTTATCGGTTATTTCAACGCCCTGTTCGCCAAGCGGTTCGAGCAGGTTCAGCAGCATGGGTTCAACCTGGTTATGTACGCCGAATCCCTTGAGGACCGAAAAGCTGACGGCCAGCAGTGGAACCAGTGACAGCAGTGTTGTATATACCAGTCCCATGGCGCGAAGTGTCAGCAGGCCTTCGGCAATGTCGCGCGCAGTCGCTATCAGGATGCGCAGCATCTGTATCAGCCACGCCTGCCATTTATGCATCGAGGCAAGACTGGTTTCCCAGATGACTGCATTGAGCCAGCTTGTGATTGCGCTAAGTGTCATTGGACGTTTTCACTGGTCTCACGCTGTTTCAAACGCCAGCCCTGGTAGTCGGTCCCGGTCAGATAGGCTTTCTTGTTGACATAATCGAGCACACCCCAGAGCCGGTAGTACTGCACCACCGAATCGATGCGAATGATTTCCTTGCCGTTGTAGTCGAAAAATATGATCGTGGGTGAATAGAACAGGCCAAGCTCCTTGGCCCATTCGCGTGCAGTTGTTTCCCGTCCGTTCGGCGTGATGACAGGGGTATCTGACCACATGTTGAGCTGTACGGTTTCCATGTTATTAATTTCATCGAGTGCTTCCTGTTCGTTCAACGGGCCCGAGTGCAACAGGTCGCAGGCATGGCAGTCGCCCTGTTCGAAAAACACCGCAAGGTGCCTGGTTGCTGGCTGCTTGCTCCTGTCCAGGTTATAAGGTGGCTCGGAAAAGAAGTCGCGTTCATTCAGACCGGCCAGCATGAAGAACGTGCCCGGTTCCGCACGCTCAAGGTATTCCTGGAAAGTTTCTTCCTTGTAAAAACCTTCTGTTACATACTGCAGTGCGGCCCTGAACTTGTAGGGCGGATAGTAGCCGCGAAGACGAAATACCGGTTTGCCATTTAAATCATAAAATACCAGTGAAGGCGTGAAATTCGTTTTATAGCGAAGCGACAGGTCACGCTCGGTATAGGTCTCACCATTGGTGTCGATGATGTCTTCGATGCCCCAGATATCGATCGGGATGATGTTGTAGTGTTCGCGGATGTAATGCTCGATGTCGGGCGCGCCGATGTTTTCTTTCAGGAACTGCTCGCAATAGGCGCAGCGCTTCTGCCCGAAATAGACCATGATGCCGGACTTGCCGGCAGCAGCCGCTTCCTCGATGTCATCATTCAGATCGCCGAGGCTGAGTTTGAACCAGTCGGGATAAACCAGTTCTTGTTCGAGCATGGCGTCGTCAAATTCCAGAAACTGATCGTCTTTGTCAGCATGGGAGTTTGTCAGTGTTAACAGGCAAACTGCCAGCAGCAGGGTCCTGTATATGTTTCCACGCCGTTGTGGATCAAGTGTGCGTAATATCATTATCGCGAAGTTATTTATATATATGTCATTAATAGTACTATGAGATGTGACAAATGCCAGTCTACATTAAGATAGCTGCTGGTAAATATTGATTGTGTGACACTATGGCAGATACAGAAATAAACAGGTCCCCGCCGGAAGCGCTGATGTTGCTGGGTACACACTGCCCGCATTGCCCGTCTGTACTGGGCAGTTTGTCAGATCTGGTGAAGCAGGGTGTGATTTCGAAACTGGAAGTGGTGAACCTCGAGCAAAGGCCGGAAACCGGCAGCGAGCTGGGTGTGCGCTCAGTACCCTGGGTCAGAATCGGTCCATTCGAGTTCTCCGGCCTGCACAGCAAGGCCGAGCTGCAATCCTGGGCCGAGCAGGCGGGCACTGAACAGGGAATGACGAAATACTTCGAACAGTTGCTGGGCGATGGCGAAGTGATGCGCGTGCTGGGCATGATCAGTAACGACCATGGCCTGCTGCACGCGTTGATCGGCCTGGTCAGCGATGCCGATGCCAAAATCAATGCGCGCATCGGTGCCGGTGTGGTGATGGAGGACTACGAAGGCAAACCCGAGTTGCTGGCGCTGATACCCGAACTGGGGGCGTTGACCCGGCACGCGGATGCGCGCGTGCGCAGCGATGCCTGTCATTATCTTTCGCTGACGCATGATGTTGCCGTCAAACAATACATCGAGCCTTTGCTCGATGATGAACACGAAGAAGTGCGCGAAGTGGCCGGGGAGAGCCTGGCTTTTTTAAACGATGCTAACTGATGCCGGTCCTTTGGTCAGTGTTCTGTTGCCGTTTCATAATGCGGCTGAAACCATGGCTGATTGCATTGAATCAATCCTCGCGCAAACGCTGACCGATTTTGAAGTCATTGCGGTCAATGATTTTTCCAATGACGATTCATTACGCGTACTGAAGGGGCATGGCGATGATCGTATAAAGATTATTGATAACCAGCAACGCGGCCTGGTATCAGCATTGAATACCGGCCTGGGCTGTTGCCGTGCGCCGCTGATTGCACGCATGGATGCGGACGACATCATGTATCCGCACAGGCTTGTTAAACAGTACCAATATATGCGCGAGCATCATGACGTAGTATTGCTGGCGACCCGGGCCAGAAAATTTCCCGAAGCAACGATACGTAACGGTTATCGCGAATACATGCGCTGGCAGAATTCCGTATTGAGTGCTGAAGACATACATAACCAGATATACATAGAGTCACCGTTCGCGCACCCGAGCGTCATGTTCAGGCGCGACAGCGTGATCGCAGCCGGTGCCTACAGGCATGGCGCGTTTCCCGAAGACTATGAATTATGGCTGCGCCTGCTGCACCTGGGGCATCGTATGGAAAAGCTGGCCGAAGTGCTGATCGACTGGCGCGAATCAGAAAACAGGCTTTCGAGGGTATCTGAAAACTACTCGCGTCATGCTTTCGACATGATACGTGCAGAATATCTGTCACGGGACGAACGCATTCATAACAGGCCAATTGTGTTCTGGGGCGCGGGTCGAAAAACGCGCCAGCGCGCCAGGCACCTGCTGGAGAAAGGCTACGAGCCGACAGCCTGGATCGACATCGACCCGAAAAAAATCGGCAATCGCATCAACGGCGTTGAAGTGGTCGAGCCCGCATGGCTGGAACAATCCAGCGACGATGGGGACAGACCTTTTGTGCTCAACTATGTGACCAACCATGGTGCACGCGATATCGCGCGTACCTACCTGCAGCGTATCGGCTATGTCATGGGTAAGGACTATCTTGAAGTCGGTTAGCGGGCGGTTGGCGGTTAGGTTCAGGTCTTTCATTGTGCATGAGATGGTCAGTGGCTGGTCGCGATTGATTTATTGCTGTTTATTGTGAAGCTCATCTTCAATACATTTGGAGATGCTGATTACATTGAACAGATGCAGGCAAAGATAACCGTTGAGCCTGATCTCGGTGAAGTACTCGCAAGGCAACGACGACCTGTGTCGAAATCAATAGAATATTATGCGAGAAAGTACAAGGACAGGGATCAGGCGATGCGTGCAGCTTGCCAAAGTGGAGGGTACTGTACGAAAGATCCGGGAATATACTTTGACTTACACTATTCGAGCGTCAGTCGAATAGTCAATGGCAAGTATCATGCACAATGAAAGACCTGACACCCCCCCTCCAGTATTATTGAAAACTACCCAATAAAAAAGCCCCGTTCTTTGGAACGGGGCTTTGGTAGCTACTCTCAAGAAGTGGTTTTCACACAGTCTGCGAAGGAGCCGCGTTTGATTGATTTTATACCGTTATGCTTTCTTTCTTCTGGCAACACCTATCAAACCAATAAGGCCGGAACCGAATAGCCACACAGCTGCAGGAACAGGAACCGGAGTGATGCTGAAATTGTCAAAGGCTATCGAGTATATGGCTGAAGTTCTGTTTCTCAGGCCAACGTCAATAAAACCCGCGTCGAGGGTAGCCGTCCAGGTAAAGGTCATCCAGTCGTCCGTGGTAATGACGTCAAAGTCAGGTGAGGACGCGCTGCCGGCGAACAGCTGGAAGGAACCATCGAGGAGCGTCCTGTCACTGCCTGAGACTAAGGCGCTGCCGGTCAGGGCATTCGCGTCAACCGAAATGTAATAGTCCCCGGCAGTCAAGATTTCCACGCTTTGGCTTTGCGTAAAGGCATCCCCACCGCCATAGGTAATTCCCATACCGGTGCCCTCGGTGGGATTGATGGTCTCAGTAGATGTAACAAGAACATTCGCTACGGGCGTCGTCCAGGTCCAAGGCGCCGTACCTCCCGTCTCAGCTAGCGTGGCGTCATTCCTTAAGTCCCAGCCAGTCAGGTCGTTGAATCCGGCATTGACGAGCGTTACTGCCGATACCTGAGTGCTCGTGGCAACACTTACTGCTAAAGTCGTAATCCCGAGGGCTGTCTTGATAATTTTATTAATTTTCATGATTGATCTCTCAGTCAATTTAAGTTAATCACGTGAAAAATTCACTCACACCATTAAATAAGCATAATACTAAAATGCAAGATTTATGCCGCTATTTATAATGCATTGATTGTATTGTTATATTTAATTGGAATGGACCATAGACACGTATTTAAAAAATTATTTGTGTAAAATTTACCGTCAACATATTTAAACAAAGATGGGCGAAACTGAGAGAGTGAAACAGGGTCCTGCATAATAACATTGCAAATCAAAGGGGCGTGCGGCCGAGCAAGGTCAATAATTCCAGCGGATGTAAGTGCCGCTGTTGCAAGGTAGGTCAACCACCAGATAGTAAACACCGGGCGGGCGGAGGTGACTCTAAATGCCAGGCACGGTTGGCGCAAAGCAACAGGCCATAAGCGTAAGCTGAAGTGATTTTGCCCGGACATTGCACGAAGGCGGAAGCGCATTGCCGAATATTTATTTACGCTTCAATCAGCTACACACGATCCAACAATCCGTTACGCGGTTACAGTTTATCCGTGTGATTTAGGAATAATATTTTGTCTGGAACAAAATATCGCGCAAGCCCCGAAGGGGTGAGTCTCATGGAAGAGACGAACAACCTGGCGTCGCATCCTGGACGATCCACCTTGCTTAGCCAGCTTGCTCCTAAAATCCAAATCCTTCATGCAATACCCGAGTCAGCTTCGTATGTTTACACACAAGCAGTACAACAGATACCCATGCTGTGAGTACTTGCTTGTTTTTTGAAAGTGTAAAGAAAACCATACAAAATAAAGGTTTTAATGCTAAATCCTTCAGGCATTCTTTACAGCCACTGAACGGCTGCGACGGGTTGGAAGCTACCATACAAGCATATAAGGCGATTTTTAGAGAAAATCCTGGGCTGTAAATAATTTCGACAGAGGCCGACAGTCTGAAAAGGTTTGTCAGCAGTCTCTTTAGATGCGACAAAGTCGCTTGGTGTTAACAAGTGTCATTGCAGTAGATTAAATCCGATCTGACGGTTTTAATTATTAATTTCTATATGGCCTGACAGTCAGAAACTAAAAAGAATTTCACCACAGAGGCACAGAGTTTTACTTTGTTAACTGCGCCACAGGCGCAGTTAACAATACCAAACGCTTTTCTCTGTGCCTCTGTGGTGAATTGTTTTTGAATTTGTTTTGGGTGTGTCAGTGCTGTAGGGTACGCCGTGCGCACCATGGTGTCGAAATGGGATTGACTGGACGGTTTACGGCGCACCCTACGTTTCTCCTTTGCGTTCTCTGCGCCTTTGCGAGAGTAAACATCAGTAGTATTTATACCTGGCCGAAGCTAGCCTGCATTTCTTACCAGGCTATTCTTTTCTAACTGCAATCCGGTGGCCCGCGTGACAAGCCACACAATTTTGCATTAGTTCTGACAGTTGAGTGAGCGAGTGGTTTTCATCTCCCAGTGTTTCAGCGTCCATAGCCAGCAGGCCAAATCTTGAATGTGTATCGAACCACGGTTGTTTAAAGGCTATCGGTCATTTCCCTATTAATGTTCCAGGAACTTCTCCCTGTGCAGCCTTACCGGCTTTCCTGGCGCTCTGCACAACCAGTTGCATATCTTTTTCAGCAATACCTTGTGTAATTTGCTGCACACTGGCCAGGAATGCCCGCATTTCCGCCAGCACTATATCTCTCTCACTGCTGTTCAAATGTATTGCGCTGCGTCCGTCAGTGCTGTCGGATATGCTGCCTTGAAAAATGAATTTATAGGTGCCAGCTGCGATCACAAGCAGCAGCATTCCAATCACGATCGAGCATTTCTTATTCATCCGTCTTTACCTGTTTAAAAATTGATCCAAGCGACATGCTTTGGGAACGTTGTAGATTAGCGGCTTGTCATCACAGGGGGTAGACCTGTGG
>Ga0316198_10002398_pt1 | contig 11306 bp, 10 predicted proteins | sample OudBieAanoxic_MG_FD_204935 | JGI IMG/M metagenome (GOLD analysis project Ga0316198, IMG submission 204935) | Coastal sediment microbial communities from Oude Bieten Haven, Netherlands - site A anoxic | ecosystem: Environmental > Aquatic > Marine > Coastal > Sediment | place: Netherlands... | reverse complement strand
CCCGACATCCTGCTCCCAAAGCAGGCGCGCTACCAGACTGCGCTATACCCCGAAAATCCCGGTTAAGCCAATACCCGGGCTTATTCCAGCTGCAACGGGTCGGCGATGATACGTTCACACTGGACAATCGTCAATGTTAAAACGGTGTTAGTATACCAAAAATCCGCTGCTGCGCTTGTTCGGGCCATCGCCGCGTGCGAGAATTCCCGCCCCCATCAAATCGAGCAGATCCAAGTGGCCCGACAACACTTATGAGCGCCCGCATTATTGACGGCAAATCCATTGCCGGGAACATTCGACAGCAGATCAGGCACAGCATCGACGAACGGCTTGCCGCCGGCAAACGCCAACCAGGTCTGGCTGTAATCCTGGTGGGCAACGACCAGGCATCGGAAATCTATGTGCGCAACAAGCGACGGGCCTGCGAGGAATCCGGCGTGCTGTCGCGGTCTTATGACCTGTCGGAGGAGACCTCCCAGCAACAGCTCCTGGATCTCATCGATGCATTGAATGAAGATCGGGAAATTGACGGTATTCTGGTACAACTGCCCCTGCCCGCTCACATCAATGCGGAAACCGTCATTGAACGTATCCACCCGGACAAGGATGTCGACGGCTTCCACCCATACAATATAGGCCGCCTGGCGCTGCGAATTCCACAGCTGCGTTCCTGCACGCCTTGCGGCATCATGACCTTGCTGGACAGCACCGACGAGCCCTATTACGGGCGTGAAGCGGTGGTGGTGGGCGCATCCAATCATGTCGGCCGTCCCATGGTACTGGAACTACTGCTTGCGGGTGCCACCACCACCTGCTGCCACCGCTTCACCAAGGACCTGCAAGCGCACGTCGGTCGTGCGGAAATCCTGATAGTGGCCGCGGGCAAGCCCGGTCTGGTGCCGGGCGAATGGATTCGGCCAGGCGCAACGGTCATTGACGTCGGCATTCATCGCAGTGAAAAAGGCCTGGTCGGTGATGTTGCCTTCGAGGCGGCCAGGGAACGCGCCGCCTGGATCACACCCGTGCCGGGCGGTGTCGGGCCGATGACCGTGGCAACCCTGTTACAGAATACGCTGCATGCCGCCGATTCACTGCACGATGGATGATCACGGCCAACCGGTCAGGTCAAGGACTGGATTAATAACGACCTGATTTCAAAACTCATTCAATGCGCAGGGGAGCTACAAAGTAATACCACCGCGCGCAGGCCACTCAGTCCCGGCGCCACAGCGTGCCGCCGCTAGCGTCTTCGAGCACGACCCCCAGTTCGCTGAGCTGATCCCGGATACGATCGGCCTCCGCCCAGTCCCGGTCCGTACGGGCCTGTTCGCGCCGGGCAATCAGGGCATCAATTTCCTGGTCACTGGGGCCCTGTTGACTGTCGCTGTGCCCGCTACGCAAATAAGTCTCCGGATCGGATTCCAGAATTCCCAGCCGTCCGGCCAGCGCCTTCAGCGTATTCGCCAGTCTGGCCGCTTCGCCGTTACCCTGTTCGCGCGCACGGTTCATGGCCCGTGTCAGCTCAAACAGTACCGCCAGGGCTTCGGGGGTATTGAAGTCGTCGTTCATCGCCGCACGGAAACGTTGCTTATAACCGGCTTCCAGTTCGCTTCCTTCAGCCGGTTCACAGTCGCGTAACGCAGTATACAAACGCTGCAGGGCGCCACGCGCCTTGTCCAGATTTTCATCACTGTAATTCAACGGGCTGCGGTAGTGGCTGGACAGGATGAAATAGCGGATCTCTTCGGGCTGGTAGCGTCGCAGGATTTCGCGCACGGTAAAGAAGTTACCCAGCGACTTCGACATTTTTTCCTTGTCGACCTGAACAAAACCATTGTGAACCCAGTAATTTACGAACTGCTCGCCGTTAGCGGCCTCGGACTGGGCAATTTCGTTTTCATGGTGGGGAAACTGGAGGTCCATACCCCCGCCGTGGATATCGAAATGCCCGCCCAGACATTCGGTGGACATGGCTGAACATTCGATATGCCAGCCGGGGCGGCCATCACCCCAGGCCGAAGGCCAGCTGGGTTCTTCTGCTTTGGCGGCCTTCCACAATACGAAATCCAGCGGATCGCGCTTGGCCTGTTCGACATCCACGCGTGCACCGGCGCGCAATTCCTCAACCCGCTTGCCCGACAACTGCCCATAATCACCGAACTTGCTGACAGAATAATAGACGTCTCCGTTTTCACCCTGGTAGGCGTAGCCCTTGTCGATCAGCTTGCGGATCATACCCAGGATATCGTCCATTGATTCGGTTGCCCGCGGCTCGAAATCCGGGCGCAGCACACCCAGCGCATCGGCATCTTCATGCATGGCGGTGATAAATCGATGGGTCAGCTCATTGATAGGCTCGGCGTTCTGCTGTGCACGCGCGATGATCTTGTCATCGATATCGGTGATATTTCGCACATAGGTCACGTCATAACCCAGGCTGCGCAGATGCCTGACAATAACGTCAAAGACCACCAGTACCCGCGCGTGTCCCAGATGACACAGGTCGTAGACGGTCATACCACACACATACATACGCACCCTGCCGGGTTCGATCGGCACGAATTCCTCTTTCTGGCGTGTGAGGCTGTTGAATAATTTCAGCATGTGCTCGGCTCCAGGCGGAAAGGCGCGCATGTTACCAAAAAATGACCGGCGGCGCGGAGATCGCCACGCCGGCGCAGGCGGAGTCCGGTAGCGTTGGAAAAACGGTCGGTGTCGGGTATATCATACGGCGCTGGCAACCAGGAGCCCGAAAATATATGAAAACCCTGAACCGATTCATTCTTGCAATGTTGTTCTGTTTCCTGCCTTTTACCGCCGGAGCAACCAAACCCACTGAGAAAGGAGATTCAACTGTGACCGTGCGAATGCAGACCAACAAAGGCGCCATCGTTGTGCAACTGGATGCCGAAAAAGCCCCTGAAACTACAGCTAATTTCGTGGAATACGCCAAATCGGGTTTCTATGACGGCACTATCTTTCACCGCGTAATTCCGTCTTTCATGATCCAGGGCGGGGGTTTCGAGTCCGGCATGAAGCAGAAGGCCACCCGCGCGCCGATCAAGAATGAAGCCGATAATGGCCTTAAGAACGACCTGGGCACTATTGCCATGGCCCGCACCTCGGATCCAAACTCTGCCACGGCACAGTTTTTCATCAACAGCAAAAACAACGATTTCCTTAACCATACAGCTCCCACCGCCCAGGGCTGGGGTTATTGTGTGTTCGGCAAAGTCGTCGAAGGCATCGAGGTGGTCCAGGAAATCGAAAAAGTCGCGACCGGCGCCCGTGGTGGTCACCAGGACGTACCCAAGGAAGACGTTATTATTGAGAAAGTCACTGTCGAAGAAGCCGTCGAAGAATAAGAGAAGATTTCCCCGCGCAAGCGGGGACCTTTTCCATTCATGTCGACCCTTTTCATCTCTGACCTTCACCTACATCCTTCCCGCCCGGCGATCATTGAGTGTTTCCTGACGTTTTTGCAGCAACAGCAAGGTCAGGCTGAAACCCTGTATATACTCGGTGATCTGTTCGACACCTGGATCGGCGACGACCACCCCGAACCGGCCTATCAACCGGTGAAGTCGGCGCTCAAAGTGTTCAGCAGCGCGGGAACACCGGTGTATCTCATGCACGGCAACCGCGATTTTCTGCTCAGCGGACAGTTTACCGAGGAGACCGGTTGCCAGCCGCTGCCGGACCCTGCGCGGATTGATTTATACGGAACAGCGACCGTCCTGATGCACGGTGATTCGCTGTGTACCGATGACAGCGACTACCAGCGTTTGCGCAACAGGGTTCGTGACCCGGTCTGGCAACAGGATATTCTCGGCCGTCCGGTGGAACAGCGCCTGCAGATGGCCCGGCAAGCACGCGTACTCAGCGCGCAGTCAAAACAGGGCAAGGACGAAACCATTATGGATGCTAACCAGGGTGCGATTCGCCGCGCTGTGGAGGCAAACCACGCCGACCTGCTGATACACGGACACACCCACCGCTGCGGCATTCATACCTTCAACAACAATGGCAGGAAAATAACCCGGATAGTTTTGGGTGACTGGTATGAAACCGGTAGCGTGCTTGCCGTCAACCAGCGGGGCTGGCGGCTGAAAACCCTGAACTGTGGCGCTTGAAACGGCAAGGACGCTGATGAGGCAGGAGCATCGCCCTGCAGCATGATGCTTGCTTGAGCAATGCCACCGCGCTCAGGAGACCGCTCCGGCAGGTGACGGGAAAAGCACCACCGGCGAAACCGTCCCGCGACGCGATTTCCCGGCCAGGGGCGCGTTTCTACCGCTCGGAGGCCTCGATCATGGCAAATCCGTCCGGAAGCTCAAACAGCTGCCCATCCAGGTCAACCCCGGTTTGATAATCGAGCAGCTCCCGCCGGTGACCTTGCGGACTCCAATCCACCAGGGGAATTCCCTCTCGCAGATGAAAATCTGTTGCATATAAATAGCGGGACAGGAAACAAGGCGTCTGATATTCCTGCGGAGTCGCCGCGAGCGTTCTCGACTGCTGGACGGAAAGCGCTTGTGCAAATTCCTGGAAAGCGGCCCGCGCCTGTTCGAGGTGGTCGGGCACAACGACTGCCGAATAGCACAGTTCCTGCCTGGCAACGAGTTCGAGCGTAACCGGCGCCACACCAGCTACTTTGGGTGCTTTTTCGTCGGCGCTGCGTTTAACCTTAATGGCGAGCCCTGGCGGTGCCTGCGCCAATTGCCCTCTTCCGTCAATGTGCAGGATCGTCCGGTTCTGGGGAACCACGCTGTAGATCTGTCGTTCAGCCCGATCGAGCAATACGAATTCGCCTTCATCATTTCCTTCGTCGGAGCGCAAGAAATCCCGACTGACGATGTAACGGACCTTGTAGGGTTCAATGCCCGCCTCCTGCTCCGCGTACCATAGAACGACCCCCTTTTCCCCTGCGCCCGCCGCTGCAGAGACCACAAGCAACAGACCCAACAACGCGCTCAATGCAGATTTCATGATGATGAATGCCTCCTTGCGAGTTTCTCCAGCATCTCCATTTCGATGTCATTAAAGCCGGCCTGTTGCCTGGCCTGGTAATGAAACGGTTGTTTGACCTGCCCGTTCATGTACTGCTGCAGAAGTCCGGCAAAGGTGGCGTCAGACTGCAGCCCCCGTTGCGCGCACAAATGACGAAACCAGCGCGTACCGATTTCCACGTGCCCGATCTCGTCGTGCAGAATAATTTCCAACACTTCAACGGCCGAACTGTCACCCGCCTGCTGCAGCCGCTGCATGATGCCTGGCGTCACATCCAGACCACGGGCTTCCAGTACGCGCGGCACCAGCGCCATTCGTACCAGTGGATCATGGGCCGTTTTGACGGCCATTTCCCACAGTCCGTCGTGGGCATCGAAATCGCCATAGCCAAAACCGAGCGCTTCAAGACGCTCACATAGCAGGCGAAAGTGATACGCCTCCTCGACGGCAACCGATACCCAGTCCTCATAGAAGGCGTCCGGCATGCCGCGAAAACGATAGACAGCATCCCATGCAAGATTGATGGCATTGAACTCAATATGCGCGAGTGCGTGCAGCAAGGTTGCCCGGCCGAGGGTGCTGCCCAGGCGTCGACGCGGTAGATCCCGTGGCGGCACCAGCCTGGGTAGACGTGGCCGGCCCGGCACGCCTATCGGCTCGGGCTCAGCCTCTGATACGACGCTCAACTGCCCGGACTTCAACGCTGCAGCGGCACGATCCGTCAATCTGCACTTGAGCAAGGGTTCTGCACAGTCGAGACACTGTCTGGCGCAGGCAAACAGATTCTCACCGACGACATCATCGACGGATGTGGGCATAAAGCTCTTCACAAAACATTAATCAGTAGCCCGTGGCATTGCCGCAAACCTATATCATGTAAACTATGAAATATATCTTATATCTTATTGTTTATTAAATATTATAAATCCTGTTTCTCTGTGTTTCGTCACTGGAATCAACACAGTTCGACCGTTGCCGCGGCCGCCTCTGGACATTGAGCAGGCCATTCACATCAACCGGTCTTGCAAGCGATCACCAGGTCACGCACATTGGTGCCGGTGGGTCCGGTTGATACCAGATCGCCACTGGCCTGTAGAAAACTGCCCGAATCCGCGTTGCGCAATCGATCAGCTGCATCGAGTCCGGCCAGCTCACCACGGCGTATGGTACCACCATCCACCAGGGCACCGGCATCCTCGGTAGGCCCATCGCTGCCATCGGTCCCGAGTGCAAGAAAACAGATATCGTCAACACCCGCCAGCAGCAGGGCCGCCGCCAGTGCCAGATGCTGATTGCGCCCGCCGCGACCGGGCTCATCGGGTAAGCGTACGGTCGTTTCCCCACCCCAGATATGGAACCCTGTCGGCAGGCTCCTGAGTTTAGCCGCCAGTTCCCGGCCTGTCGCTTCGGCATCACCATCGAGCCCGGTATCATGCAGCGTCGCCCGCAAGCCTCGTACCCTGGCGTGTTCCACCGCTGCCTCACAGGCCATCGTCAGGTTTGCCAGCACCCGATGCTCGGGGATAACGCCTTGCTGACCCGCCTGCTCGGGAGCGCTGTTGAGCATATCCTGCAACCAGTCCGGGAAGCGAACATCCTGCCAGGGTTCAGGATCTCCGGGATAAAGCAGGCCTGAGCCAATGACCGCCGGATTATCGGCAGCGACATCAGATAACAACCAGACCTTTGCCTGCCGTCCCCGTAAAGCATGCAACAGGTTCCCACCCTTGATGCGCGATATGGTCCGTCGCACCCGGTTGATCTGCCCAATATCCAACCCGCTGGCCAGCAACCACTGATTGATCCGCTGCAATGTGGCGAGATCAATACCCTGTACAGGCGCCTCCACAAGACTGGAGGCCCCACCCGAAATCAGGAACAGGAAGCGGGCATCCCGCTCTGCATTCTCCATCCATTGCAGCAGACGCTCGCCGGCCGCCAGACTCTCCCGCGTCGGTATGGGGTGTCCGGCCTGAATGATTTCAGCCTGCCGCAAAGCCTTTGACCAGGGACTGATATACCCCCGTTTGGTAATAATAAGGGTACATCTGATCTGCTTGTCCAGAACCCGCTGGACCCCAGCCGCCATGGCCGCCGCTGCTTTGCCAATAGCCACCACATGCAGCGGTGGCTCGAAATGAGCATCGCTCGCCACCTGCGCCACCTGCCGGTCACCACGCACAGCGTTGATAGCGTGCTGCGCCAGCTCAAGCACGAGATATCTATTATTTTTATTCATTATTCATAAAGATATATATATTACTTAATGTTATTTGTCAGTTAATGGGTGACGTAAATTTTGACAGCCAGCTCCAGTTTGGGCATGCTCGGAACACTGCCCTCGGAGGACCGCAAGCATGACAGGTCAGCAGCACGTCCTCGAAGTTTATGAGCCCTATGACTATGAGGGGCCAAATCCCCTGACTCTTGCAGGTGTCGCGGTACTACCCGGACCCACCCGCCATGCCTACTATTTGCTCCGCCTGGACAAGCCGTTTGTATTCGAGCAGGAGGAAGTTGAACTGCTGCTGGTTTCACCGCGCTACAACGGCGACAAAATTGACCAGACGGTATCCAGCGCCTGCACAGTGAATATTGCGCGTGTGCCGCCGGACGCTGACCTGGAAATCAAAGGCAGCGTCAACTTCGAAGATGTCCATCGCTGGGGCGTCGGCAAAATCAGCCCCTGCCCCGGCAGTTAGTCACGCAACAAACGGATTTTACCGCTGGCCTGGATGGTGACACGGCTGGTGCCCTGCTCCATGGCGGGCTGGGTCACGCTGGCACGACTCATCATCGGTGCCGCTTCGGCACGTAACGGGATGGGGCGATCCTTTCCAGCCGTGTGAATGTTCACTTCCACAAGCGTATAGTCCTGCGCACCCAGCGACTTGCGGATAATATCCGCGCGCTGCTGATAGGCAGCCAGTGCCTGCTCGATCAGTTGATCCTCGACCTGGCGGCGCTTATCCGCTGACACCGAAAACTGCAGCGACTGCATCTGCAGGCGGTCCTGCAACGTACCCACCAGCTCGCTCAGCTGATCAACATCCTGCGACTCGAGTTGAAGCTCCTGCCGCCCCCGCCAACGCACGATTTTCTTGTCTTCATAGACCGGGTAGGTCTGATAAGTACCACTGCGCGATTTCACTTTTTGATTGGCTCGCACCTGTTGCAACGCCCAGGTCATACTGCTGTTGATGCTATCGGCAAGTTTTGCCGGTTGCAGCGCCTCTGCGCTGACATTCAGGATCGCGGTCACGAGGTCGTTCTCGACATCGCGCCCGACCTCGACCTGAAAACTGACCCGGTCTTCAACCTGCTCAGTATCGGCAAGCGATGCAGCCGGACAAGCCAATAAAGTCGTACAAAACAGTAATCCCAGCACCCGTAATTTTCGCATCACCGTCACCTCTGAGTTTTGTCTAGCCGGTACTCCCACGCGGGGCGTCAGTGTGCCAGCCCGGCGGCCAGGTCGGCACACAAATCGTCGATATTCTCCAGCCCCACCGCCACGCGGATCAGCCCCTCCGACAAGCCCGCCTCGGTACGTTGCTCCGCTGTGAGGCGGCCATGGGTTGTCGTTGCCGGATGGGTGATGGTCGTCTTGGTATCACCCAGGTTGGCGGTAACGGAACAGATCCGGGTGGCATCGATCACCTGCCATGCCGCCTGCCTGCCGCCCTTGACTTCGAAGGCGACGATACCACCGAAACCGGACTGCTGGCTGGCGGCCAGCCGGTGCTGGGGATGCGATGCCAGACCGGGATAATAGACGCGGCTGACTGCCGGCTGATCTTCAAGCCACTCCGCCAGGGTCTGCGCTGAAGCACAGTGCGCCCGCATGCGGATTGAAAGGGTTTCCAGGCCTTTCAGAAAGACCCAGGCATTGAACGGGCTCATGGTCGGCCCACATGTCCGCAAAAAACCGTACACACTCTCACCCACAACAGCCTCACTGCCGACCGCGGCTCCCCCGACACACCGACCCTGACCATCAAGATACTTGGTCGCCGAGTGGATCACAATATCAGCACCCAGCGCCAGGGGCTGTTGCAGCGCCGGCGTACAGAAACAGTTATCGACCACGAGCAGACAATTATTGGCGTGCGCCAGATCGGCCAGCGCAGCAATATCAGCGATCTCGGTTAACGGATTTGACGGTGTCTCCAGAAACAACAGGCGGGTTTCCGGGCGAATGGCGCGGGCCCAGGCGTCGACATCATGCTGTGCGACAAAACGGGTTTTGACGCCGAACTTGTCAAGATAGTTGGTGAACAACAGTGTTGTACTGCCGAAAATACTGCGCGAGGAAACAATCTGATCCCCCGACTGTAAAAGGCCGGCACAGGTCGCGTATATGGCTGACATCCCGGATGCCGTTGCCACACAGCACTCACCGCCTTCCAGTGCGGCAAGACGTTCCTCGAAACAACGCACCGTGGGGTTGGTGAAACGGGAGTAGATATTTCCCGGCTGCTCACCGGAAAACCGCGCGGCAGCAGCGGCGGCACTTTCAAAAACATAGCTGGAAGTCGGGAATATCGCTTCGGCGTGTTCGGATTCCGCCGTTCGATGCTGCCCGGCACGAACCGCGAGTGTCTCGAATCGAAACGATTGATCTTCTGTATCGGACATGCCGCTTTCCTTCAGCCAGTCGATCTCATAACATTAATTCAGACCTTCGCATCCGCACTCCTTCAAGCATTATTATGCAGCTCGATCACATCATGATCGGCGATACGGCGCTGTTGCTTGGCGCTATCGCTGCGCCGATTCTCGAGATGCTCGAGATAATCGACCGTCACTCCGCCGGTCACATACTCACCGGTGAAGACGGAACAGTCAAAGGAGGCGATATCGCGGTTGCCTTTGCGCACCGCATTGATCAGGTCATCCAGATCCTGGAATACCAGCCAGTCAGCACCGATTGCATCGGCAATCTGTTCCACCGTACGACCGTGTGCTATCAACTCGCCCTTGCTCGGCATATCGATTCCGTACACATTCGGATAACGCACCGGCGGCGAGGCTGACGCAAAAAACACATTCCTGGCACCGGCGTCACGCGCCATCTGAATTATCTGCTGGGAGGTGGTGCCACGCACCACGGAATCATCCACCAGCATGACGTTCTTGCCCCTGAATTCCAGATCGATGGCGTTCAGTTTCTGTCGCACGGATTTCTTACGCTGCTGCTGGCCGGGCATGATGAAGGTACGCCCGATGTAACGGTTTTTGATGAAGCCCTCGCGATACTTCACGCCCAGACGGTTTGCCAGCTGCAGCGAGGCGGTACGACTGGTGTCGGGAATAGGTATGACGACATCGATACCGTGCTCGGGGCGTTGCCGCAGAATCTTTTCAGCCAGAACTTCCCCCATACGCAGGCGCGCCTTGTACACAGAGACATCATCCATAATCGAGTCCGGTCGCGCCAGGTAGACGTGCTCAAAAATGCAGGGGGCGTACTGTGGATTCTCGGCACATTGACGTACCGCCATACTGCCGCGCTTACCCAGGAAAATAGCTTCGCCGGGATGCACGTCATCGACCAGCTCGAAGCCCAGCAGATCCAGCGCAACGCTTTCAGAGGCCACCATGAACTCAACACCGCTTTGCGTTTCGCGGCGACCGTACACCAGCGGCCGCACCCCATACGGATCGCGAAAAGCAACAACACCAACACCGGTAATCATGGCAACTGCGGCATAAGCGCCGGCACAGCGCCGATGCACACCGGATACGGCGGCAAAAACGTCGTCTTCGTTTATGCGCAATTTTCCACGACGCTGCAATTCATGGGCAAACACATTCAACAACACTTCAGAATCGGATTCGGTATTGATATGGCGCAGATCCTCCTGGAACAGATTACGCTTCAACTCATCAGCGTTGACCAGGTTACCGTTATGCGCCAGGGTAATCCCGTATGGAGAATTCACATAGAAAGGCTGGGCCTCGGCAGAACTTTCACAGCCGGCGGTCGGATAACGCACATGGCCAATTCCCATGTTACCGCGCAAACGCAGCATGTCGCGGGTATGGAACACGTCGCGCACCAGACCATTACTCTTGCGCAGGAAGAAATTCCCCCCCTCGCAGGTCATGATACCGGCAGCATCCTGCCCCCGGTGCTGCAACACGGTTAAAGCGTCGTAGATTGACTGGTTAACTGCGCCGTAGGAAACGATACCGACTATGCCACACACGTCTTTTAGCCCCTTACTGTCAGAAACGGATATTCTCGGCAATATCTGCCGGCAGAAAACTGCGCAACCACAAAGCCATATCCT
>Ga0316198_10002397_pt1 | contig 11307 bp, 14 predicted proteins | sample OudBieAanoxic_MG_FD_204935 | JGI IMG/M metagenome (GOLD analysis project Ga0316198, IMG submission 204935) | Coastal sediment microbial communities from Oude Bieten Haven, Netherlands - site A anoxic | ecosystem: Environmental > Aquatic > Marine > Coastal > Sediment | place: Netherlands... | reverse complement strand
CTGCCCCTGCCCATTAGTAGAAATATCATAAGAAAGAAGGTGATGTATTGTGAAAAAAGAGACAAAGTCTGAATTGATCCAGATAGGAATATGGTTTGGAATAGTTATTGTGATTATTTTGGCTGTGAGTGCAGGCTATTTAGGCTGGAAATATGTGTATATGCCTCGTAGTCAAAGTATTGATCGTCTCACATTTGAACAAACAAGATCCTATGTCCATGGAAAAATTCAAGATCTTGCCAAGTATTACAAAGAGTATCAAAGAACAGATGATGACGGAAAGAAAGTGATTGAAAACTTTATTGTGATGGAATTTGCCGAATTTGACAAGAAACACATAAAAGATGAAACATTACAAGCATTTCTTGTACAAATGCGCGGCTTCTAAGTGTGTATCACTATGAAATATCTAAGTTGGTTAGTCATTGTTGTAGTATGTCTAAGTGTCTTTGCTGGATGTGACCGAAGTATCTCTGAAAGCGATAAGAAACAACAAGCTCAAACAGAAGTATTGATGGGAGAAGCTCAACGTCAAGTTGGAATGCCAAAGATTCTTAATTTTCAGCAACGAAAATTAATGAAGGCAGTCTATGAATTAACAGATCGTGAGGATCTTATTTGTTATGTATATATTGTTGCACGATATACAGGTGAACTGAAGTATATTGGGAAGAGTATTGGATTTGGAGTTCCATTTAGTGCTCAATTCACAAATCCTGAATATATTGCATATCGTTCAACGAATATTGGTGTTCTATCTTTACCACAACCAGATCCAAATGGATTATTTATGCCAAGTAGTTCAAGTGCAACATGGTTACTTATGGTTGATAAGGATGGACAGTCTCGTCCTGTGTATTTGGAACCAGAGATTATTGTAAGTCCATTCCCACTTCATGAGGGATAAGTTATAATATAGTATTCCTTATAGAGTATGGTGATAGCGCAATACCTATGACCCTATAATGAATAGGGAGACGGTACTCTGATAGTGACTTTGCACTTAGAGAAGTCTACTCGAAAGTAGGAGTGAATTGTATTCTATAAGGAGATTTTATACTCTCGTTTTCATGGGATATAAAATATGCCCCTGTCGTCAAACTGGATATGGCCCGGCACTTCTAATGCCGTGAGGAGACTCATTGCAGGTTCGAGTCCTGCCAGGGGTATTTTATATAGAGGAGAGATATGTACTTTCATGAATATATTACACAGAAGCGTCGGGATAAAAAGTATACATTACGACATCTTTTATTAGATATCTTGAATATAGATAGTGATCGAGGATGTCGTATTTTTTATGGTACATGTGTTCCTACAACATATGAAACACAATGTATCTTACATGCCATTGATGGAGAATGGAATGATGCAATTGTAATTGATCCAAAAAGACTACAATCTGAAAAAATTATGCATGTTACTGTTGACGTTATTGGCAAGATAAAACAGCAATATAGTGTAGAAAGAGAGATTGAATATCCAGAGATAGGAGAGATTGAGTGTCCAGAATGTGGTGGGACAATACATTATCGTGTAAGCTCATATAATGGACATACACTTGGGAGGTGTGAAACTCGAAATTGTGTTAGTTGGATTGAATGATATTAATTTGTCGTGTGAGGATAATGAATGGTATTACAGGAGTTGTTATGTGAGTGGAAATCAAGTCAAGCTGAATTAAAAAATAGTTATAATGAATACGATATTTCTCATGAAAGACTTATGACAGTCTTTAAGGAATATATGCAATATTCATCGATGGTAGAAGTTGGAAATTCTCAAGCAAAGTCAGATATTATTATTGATAAAGAGGTTATATGTCAAGATGTTCCAGTATCATTACTTATAAATTTAGAAGGAGATCTTGAGGAATTCCGAAAACAGATTGCTCGTAAAGGAGCGACATTCGATATAAAATTAAATAAACTTATTCGAGCAATTCGTGCATCTCGTGCACGAGCAAATACGTATGATGTCTCGGATTCAAAAATATATAATGATTTAGCATTATATATTTTTTCTTAAAAAATATACGTTGTTTTAGTATTAAATTATTAAAGATTATGTTGTTAAAAAATTATGTTGTTTTGTATGATACTATGTAATTGTATAGTAAATATTATATGTTGTCTGATATATTAAAAAAACAAATGATTGATTTTGTTTTACGGATAGGACATGATGAGGAAATTGAGAAATTTTATGATCGACATAAAGATTCTCATCATGTTCTTCCACTTGTCTCACGAATTCAATCATCAATTATGTACTCAATTAATAGTCGTTTAGGCTATTTAGTTGAAGATATTCTCCGAGAAATTATTACATCATCACAACAGTATAGTCTTCATAATGTGAGTGGTATTCATAAAACTCCATACACTTACTCAGAACAATCAAAAATACTTATTGAACAATATATCACAACAAAAAGATCATCACGAATTATATGTGATCTTGATGATTATGATCAATTATTACAAGGAATTGATGAGTATGAGTATCATTCTAGTGGAAACATAATTACAGAGAATTATAATGTTGATTTATTATTTAGAACAGGTGATATAGAAGGGCATGATCTTGATGAATATTATTTAGTTGAAATAAAGTATGCTGATACACATAATATGTATCAACGTATGAATATTTATCGAAAACTATTTTGTATTTATGCAGGACTTCATCATATACTCCCTGATTCATATATCTATCCAACAATATACTACTTCGATTCATATCGAGTAAGAAATAGTCAACATATCCCATCAGAATATGTCTTTAAATCTCAAGAATTTTTTCAAAAATTTCAGTTACCAATAAGTTATTCTGATATCATGTCTCTCCTGAAAGAAACTCGAGAAAGTTCTGAAATGAAGGAAGTGATTGATCATCTTCAACAAAAAATTTCTCGATGTATATCTAAAAAAATATAAAAATTTTCTGATTTTTTTTATAGACAAAATAATAGAACATATGATAAGTTGGTACATTATTAACTAATGATAGAATATATAAGGGTGAAGATGAATGAAGTGGGTTAATGCGAGTGGTTTAGATGCAGAAACATACCATAGACTTTGTACGATTGGTGATTATTTATCATATGAACGTCATTCGGAGGATTATGGATCGATAACGTGGATAAACAATCCGGTAAAATATTCATTACTCCAAAAACGTCATCGAAGTGAATTATCTCAAGATCCTGTAAAGATGTTATGGAGTATGTTAGGAACAAGTGTTCATGAAACATTACATCGAGCATTAGGGAATCATCGAATAGAGGCTCTTCAATTACTTTTAGTCAAAGAAATTGAGTTATTATGTCGAGAAGAAGGGGATGATTTACAACAGCGTATTCTCGATACATATAAGGTATATACGGAGAGGATGAATCAATTAGAGACTGAGTATATTGCTGAAGAGAGACTCCGAGTACAGATGCATGGAGTATGGATATCTGGAATGAATGATCTATATCATCATGCAACAAAGAAGATTGCAGATTATAAAGTGACTGGTGCATGGAAAATCATAAATGGCGATTTAACTGAGTGGGAAGCTCAATTAAATGGGTATGCATATTTACGTCGATGTCATGGATACGATGTTGAGCGTCTTGAGATCAATGCATTATTGAGGGATTGGAGTGCAAAGAAGGCAAAATTTGATCGATCATATCCAGATATACCATATATTGTGATACCAATTAATATCTGGTCATTCGAAGAACAAAAGAAATATTTTGAAGATCGTGTTTCATTATATTTATCTCATGAGTTATTAGATGATGATGAGATTCCAGAATGTTCTGAAAAAGATCGTTGGGAGAATCTTATTGGAATTGCTGTACTTGAAGTAGATAAGTTTATTATTACAAATGAGATATATTATGAATTAGAATCACGTATTTCTGATCTTCAGATTCTTAATTTAAAGAATCATATTGGTGAAGAGTATGTAACGAGATATGATTTTTTACATATGATTTTAGATGAAACAACGAATGAATTTGTTGATGAATATGGAGAACAAATAGTTTCGGTATGTGGTATACGATCATATACAAAAGATGGTGAGAAGTATAAACGAGCTCTTGTTGTAAAGAATTCTCTTGAAGAGGTATATAATTGGATTTCAGAAAATCAACGAAAGAGAGAATGGATGTTAGAGTATCGATATGGTGGTCCGACACGATGCTTATATTATTGTGGAGTGCGGCAATTTTGTCATTATTGGAGAAATGTAGTTTCTGTAAATTATGATGAGTAATTTACAGACTATTGTCGGAAAGGAAAGTGTTTTATATATTTAATATTACTTGGAGGAAAACAGATATAGCGGATTTCGTAGAAATTTCTACGTCATGTGCTACGTAAATTATGGCGTCAATTAATGTAGTTGTTATTTCAGGAAGATTTGCAGAAAAACCAGAATTACAAGAATATAACGACGGAGCAGTTCAGGTTGTTCATGCAAGAGTTATGACAAGTTATTCTAAAAGAAACTCAGATTTTGATGAATCACAAGAACCTTCAGATACAAATCAACAATGGATCGAGGTCCCTGAAGGTCATGATGTTGAAATTTGGAATCAACAAGCACGATTTGTGTCTCAATACGCAGTAAAAGGACAGCAAGTTACTGTAAAGGGTCGATTAAAAGTTGATTCATATGATGATCAAAATTTCAAAAATGATGCTGGAGAACTTTGTCGACGACGACGTGTCGTTATTACAGCAGATCCAATGGGTGTCATTCTTGGAGCTGAACCACGAGGAGGATCATCTAATCAATCAAGTCAACCAGCTCCATCTACACCAGCAGGCGATTCATCACAACAAAAACCAAAAATTCCATTTTAAATTAAATTATATATCATAGAGAGAGAAATTATGTATTCTCTCTCTATATTTCTATTGTGGAAGTATATCAAGAGTTAGAAGAGATCATGGATTCTCATTGGTCTCTTTTGCATAATCAACGATTTGGAAAAGATCAACGAATTGATGTGAAAAGTCCTTTAAAGACGTATCGCACAATTATTCAGGAATATTATCTTCCTAAATATACGAATTATGATCTCTTTATACGAGAAAGTTTTCATCCATTTTGTGTTGGATATTTATCTATAAATGATGAAAATGTGATTGCTCAACGATATCCAATTGCCTGGGCTATTCGAAATAATCGATATTCTCATTATCGTGACCTTGGAAAACAGATTCTTGATACAGAAATATATCAACGTCAGGAATTAGAGGACTGTATCTATGATGTGACAGATATTTCTGAGTTATCATCTTCTGATGTTCTTCATAGTGCTCATGGAAAGTATTGGGATATATTACATCTTGCAAAAAAACATGTATCTGAATCTATTCATACATTTTATTTTTCAGAAGATGTTATTTCATTTGTTGGTGTTGAATTAAGTTTTCGTATTCTTGTCAAATGTCCATGGCCTAAAAATTCCCCATTACGAGGAGAATTCTATCGACATCTCTACCGATCTATACTTCCAGAGTATCAAGAGAATATATCTATAAAACTGATATAGATGAGTATTGCAACCTCTGAACAACAACAGGTCAATCATTCAAACGCTCGTGTGAAATTAGTTGAAGCATATGCTGGTACAGGAAAAAGTTGGTTGCTACATCAAGAAGCTCTTCTTCATTCACGAGATAAGATATTGTATCTTGTCTATGGAAGGAAAGCGAAAGAAGATGCTGAACGATTATTTTCAGATTGTAGACATGTTCATGTTCGAACGATTCATGGTCATGCATATGCATGTGAACAAGGACAATGGGAAGCATCTCAATATGCATTATCATCATTACAGTTATTAAATTATTATCGAAAACCACATTGTAAGCATCGTCAGCATGATCTTGCATATATTACTGTTGAGTTTTTAACGTATTATTTAAATACGACTGAAAAGGATTTATTAGCATCATATACGAATTATCTTCCATATATTGAACATTCATCTCGTTATGAAACATATGTTCAGTATAAATATGATATTCTTGAATCATCGAAATTATTATTAAATAAATGGTTATCTCAAGATATAGAGTGTCCTCACGATTTCTATTTAAAATATTCTCATATTTCTCAAAGTTTTCAAGAAGGTCTTGCAAAATATGATCGTCTTCTTGTTGATGAAGCTCAAGATATGAGTCCAATTATGTCATCAGCATTAGATTCATATGATGGACATCTGATATATGCTGGAGACAGTTATCAATCAATATATGGTTTTAGATATGTTCAAAATGTATTAAAAACGTGTCATCCTGATGAATCATTTATCCTATCAAAATCATTTCGTTTTGGAAATGTTATTGCAAATTTTGTGACTGAATATATGTTAGCACTTGTTTCAGAAAAGTATCATCTTTCTGGAAATACTGAAGTATCAAGTCGAATAGATACAGGATCAATAGTATATAATTCTGATATACAATCTGCAGTTATTGCTCGAACAAATAGTGGACTTATTCAAACAGCAGTTGATTTATTAAGCCAGAATATTCCATTTACATTTGAACGGGATGTATCTTATATATTTAATAAGTTAGAAGATATTTGGAATTTATTATTAGGAAATCGGGTAAATATTCAAGATCCATTTATTAAAACATTTAAAGTATATGCAAAATTCAAATCATATATTTATCGAGTTGAAGATATTATTCTTATTAGTTTATCATATATTGTTGATAAGTATTATCAACAAATGCCACAATTGATACATCAATTACGAGAACAATCATTTCGTGGTGAAGGGATTAAGTTAATTACTGTACATAGTTCAAAAGGAAAAGAATATGATACAGTATACATTCATGATGATGTCTTTCGATCATTAGAACGAGAAGTTATTTCAAAACATCATAATGAGGAGGAATATCGAATTATGTATGTTGCTCTTACACGAGCAAAGAAGAATATCATCTTTCCGGAAGAACATCGTCAGGTTATTTTGGGTTGGAAGAATTGGTTGGTAGGTTTAGGTAGAACACATCGTATATCATTTTGGGAATCATAATACATTATTGATATATATTATAATGGAGCTATATTGTATATTTTGAAAGGAGAAGATATTATTAAGGAAATATATGTATGAGGTAAAAACATGGCATTTAGAGAAGCACATCGTAGTGCAAAGAAAATTCGAATGGCAATTGCTGGCAGTACAGGGGCTGGTAAAACTCTTGGCGCATTAAGGGTCGCCTATGGATTATGTAAAGATTGGAAGAAAGTATTTATGATCGATACAGATCGTATGGGAGAGAATTATGCAGATGATTCTCAGTGGGATATTGGACGATTTATGTGGGACACATTAGATGCTCCATATAGTCCTGAACGATATCTTGCAAAAATGAAGGAAGCTGAAGAAGCTGGAGCTGAGGTCATTATTGTGGATAGTTTCAGTGAAGAACATGCTGGAGAAGGAGGACTTATTGAGATTCATTCAAAGATGAAGGGTAATTCTTTTGTTAATTGGGGTCCACTTGGAAAGAGACATAATGCATTACTTCAATATATGGTACATACAGCAGATAGTCATATTATTTGTACATTAAAATCAAAATTATCGTATGAAATTGTGACAAATGTTGATGATAGTGGACGATCAAAAAGTGGTGTTCAACTTATTGGATACAAACCAATTACAAAACCTGAAACAGAGTATAGTTTTGAGTTGTTCTTAATGTTAGATCGAGATACTCGTCAGGCTGATATTATGACAATGCGAGGATCAATGCTCCCAAATGCCGATCCAGTATTGCTTGACGTATCATTAGGAGAAAGATTACAAGCATGGGCAGATTCTGGTGATAGATTACCGGAAGAGCTTATTAATCGTGCACAGGAGTTAGCATCTCAAATTGGACCAGATGCATTAGCAGCGATTAATGATTCAATTCAAACATTAACAGTTCCGGGAACAAATGAATATCTTTCAGAGGAGAAATTGAGAGATGATGTGATTCCACGTCTTGAGTCAAAGATTCAAGATAGTAATGTAGAAGAAACATCTGAAGACGAATAATTATGAGAATTACAATACAGCAGGACGGAGATATATACCTTGCGGGAAAGATTGATAATAATGAACATGATTTTTTAGTTGTTCCTGTCGTATTAAATATTTATACATCTGGTCAAGAATATGATCAAGATGTGATCCCATATATTCGTAATATTACATATGACACATGGGATTTTTCGTTACAGAAATGGGAATTATGTAATGAAAAGCGGGAGCCTGTACATATTCTTAATGATAATATAGCATATGTGATGCTACATTTATCGAGACACATGATAAGTTTTCGTTATAGTGTACTGCTCTCATATTTTAAATTAAATGAACGTGAATTATTTCATGAATTTACAATTCAGGAGTTATCTATAGAACCACCACCATTAACAGATGATGATTATAGAGGTTCTTATGAGTAATTCAGTTATTTTTATTGTTGATGATGAACATGCGGGAGAAGCATTAAAGGAGAATGGATATATAAGTCGAATTATTCCTCATCTTGATAATTATGAATATCTTGATCAATATGAGTGGGTCTTCTGTCTTCCGTCAGATAGTTCTGAATCTGTTGCTCAAATGATAGATATTCAGAAGAGTTTACAGGACGAATTATCGAGTGAAGTTATTCGATTATATCCGTTTTATGGAGTGCGAGTTGGTGTTGGAAGTCCGTTGTCTTCTTGGATAAATGTTGAAAAGAATAGTGAAATATTTGAACAAGTTATTCGTTCTCAGATAATGGCATTATCTGAGAAAAAGAATATGTATACATTAAAAATAGGTTCAGGTATAACACTTGATTCTTTATATATGAAAATTGTAAATGAACCTTGGTTAAATGCATCATATTATCATGATGTTTGGTTTGATGAAAGAATGTTTAGAACGGCATTTTATGCTGAAATAGGATATGCATTAATGTATATGGAGAAGTTTCGAAAGATATATATATCGAAATCATCGATGTATATTGGTGTAATCTAAGAAGAATATGTTACATATTGAAGAAGGAGATCAATTTCAATTTGAAGGATTAGAGACAGGGCATCTTAATACAAAAGAAGACAGTGATGGAAATCTTATTGGAGTGAGCGTCGTTGCTGGTATTATTGGAGAAGGAGGAGAGATTGTTTTCCGACAACTTACAAAGACAGGATTAATTTCAAAAAGCCGGAATAAAAGTTTTATTCTTACTCGAGAAAAAGTCGAAGAACATGGAACAAAACTTGAAGGAAATGATCTTGTATATCCTCAATTCCCAAAAGCATTTGATAAATTCATGGAACATCTAAATGAACTTAATGATGCTGCTATTGAAAGTCGACGTGATGATATTGTAACTGAGATTGGACGTCATATTCAGGAAATTGATTCACAAATTCAAGATCTTACTGATCAAAAAGATATGCTTAATGACAAACTGAAAGTATATGAAATAGAATAATATATGATAGATTTAGATCATGCATTAATTCATGATATTGAGGTGTATCCGAATATGTTTACGGATACCCTCAAAGTCCCAAACAAGGATATTGTATCATATGTTGTGGTATATGAAGATGAACTTTCAGATACTATATATCATGCTATTGAAGAGAAAGTAGGAGTACGAGATATTCATCGATATATTTCTCTTGGGGATTATATTGAATATTTACGAGAATTTGATGGAATCATGTTTGGTTATAATAGTTATGAATATGATGATTGTATAATTAATTGGATTGCCCGTAATTATAAAACATTTTCTCATCATCGAGAATTTCTTGATAATCTATGGAATACTTCGGCAAATATGATGAGTGAGAATTATGAATATAAACGAAGAAGTATTCTTCGAACATGTGATCTTATGCGAGTTGGGAATTTAAAAGCAATATTTAAACCATTAAAACAAGTTGCTGGAAATCTTCGTTTTCCAAATATTCTTGAGTTTAAGCATACATTTGGGAAACGTGCAGAGGTTGAACAAATTCCAGATATTATGGAATATAATTATACTGATGTTCTTGTGACAGAACGATTATTATTAGGAATTCCAGAAGAGATGTCTGGTCCATGTATTCCAGAAGCTGCTCATTATGGTCTTATTCCAGCAATTCAATTACGATCTCAATTAAGTGAGACGTATCAAGTAAGTTTAATTAATGAAACAGATTCAGGAATGGGGAATTTATTAAATAATGAATTATATTCACGTATATCAAAGAAACCATATTCGAGTTTTGAGGATTTACGTACTGGATATGAATCATTACATTATAATGATATTATTCTTGGATCTATTGAATATAGTGATAAAGAGTTATTTGATTTTATAGGTGAGTTACGTGATATTGAAATTGATACACGCGCAATTTCTGAAGGAAAATTATATAATATTGAAACTGATAAATTCCGAAGTCTCGCAAAAAGTCAATTAACCTATAAACGTACATTTTGTGAATTGCCAGTCACTTTTGGTGTTGGAGGTTTGCATTCAAATCAAAAACCTCAAGTCTTTGAAGAAACAGATGAATATGTATTTTTAGATGCAGACGTAAACAAAGATGCGTCTTAATTTTGTGAAGTGCTGAGAAATCTTCTTGACTAGCATATATCTTGGATATATGATATGTATTATGAAAAACAAATTACAGAAAAGATGCATTACATGTGGGAAAGATATACCTTTGGGTAGTTCTCGACACAAGTATTGCAGTAAATATTGTAGTACTCATAAGTATAAAAAATTATGTAGTTATTGTGGTTCGGAATTTTTTAGTAATTATAAAAATGTAACATGTTGTAGTAATAAATGTGTTATGTATACTAAACATAATATACCAAAAGATTTTGGAATTAACGTGTTAGAACAATATATTGATATACATGGGAAATGTACATCCCAGGAAATAGCGTCATATTTTGAAGTATATCCATATACAATGTTAAAAGTATTACGAGAGCATGGATATCGTAATTTTACTAATTTTTTATATACATATTTATCAAGAAAACAATTAGCAACCAAGCCTGAAAAGGAAGGTTCAGAGACCATTGTAAAATATAAATGGCCAATAAATTATAATATTTTATCTAAATATGGAGTGAAATTATTTTCAGAATATTCAGATAAAGAAATATGTTATAGTTTATATGGGAATGCGTTAGGAGATGGATATTGTACAGTCCATAAAAATACTACAAGTATAGTTTCAGAGCATACGATTAAGCAACGAGAT
>Ga0316198_10002396_pt1 | contig 11307 bp, 10 predicted proteins | sample OudBieAanoxic_MG_FD_204935 | JGI IMG/M metagenome (GOLD analysis project Ga0316198, IMG submission 204935) | Coastal sediment microbial communities from Oude Bieten Haven, Netherlands - site A anoxic | ecosystem: Environmental > Aquatic > Marine > Coastal > Sediment | place: Netherlands... | reverse complement strand
CCACCCTGCCGCTCTGATCCACCGCGACGGCCATACGGAGCGGACCACCGTAGCCATCGGCCGTTCCGATGGCGATCTGTGCGATGAGCTCGGTTTCACCGGCGTCGGTCCAGGCGGCGTAGAGATCGGATTCCTGCTTGTCGGTGTGGTCGGCCTCGGGCACCGTCTGACCCACGACGGGCATGAGGTCCGCCTGAGTCCGCATCGCGCTGACAACCCACACCACGGCGATGAGAATCAACGCCCCGAGGGCGAAAAACCGATCGATCCGTCGTTGGTCCATCCGGTCGTCGTTCCTGCGCCTACCGGGTTGAGTGCGCCATCAGACGAACCAGCGCAACACCGAAAACGATGGACACGAAGATCCCGATGAGAAACAGCTTGAATCCGGCGGCGGCCTCGTTTTCGCCGATCAAGGTGCCCCAGGCGAAGAAGCTCGTGCACAGGATGCCGTACCAGATGACGGCCAACAACGCCTTCCACCACGTCACGACCCAGCCACGGTCACGGGCGAATGCGTGGAAGCCCACAGCAACAACGACAAAGACCACACCCATGAGAAACCAGAACGGACCACCGGTGAGATCCATCTCATCCCTCCTTCGGTCGAACGATCTCGACCGCGAGGTAGCGCTCGGCCACCAGGAAATCGGGGGGTTCGCGGAAGCTCGCGAATCGACCGGTCGGTGGGCGTCGGTACTCCGCAGCATCGGGGTAGGGGAAGAGGTTCTTCTGCATCCAGAGAAGCGAACTGCTCGCGACCCCGGTGGGATCTCGGGGGTCGATCTTTCGGGCGACGTCGTGGAGCCAGTTGTCCTTGCGGCTGTAAGGACAGACGGCGACACACTGTCGGCAACCCATCGGACCCATGGACTCGCGCCAGTAGTTGTAGCAGGCGCCGTTGTTGACGTACCAGTGCTCATAGCCGCGGATTTCCATGCCATCAGGGCTGTCGGCCTTGGACATGGCGCCGGAGGGACACGAGTCGGCGCAGAGCTTGCACTTGGCGCAGAACTCGGCGACACCGAAATCGATGGGCCGGTCGGTGGCCAGGGGAAGGCTCGTGGTGACGATCGCCATCCGGCAGTTGCCACCGACCTCGGGGGTAATGCAGAACCCGGTGCGTCCGACCTCGCCGAGTCCGGCCTCCACCGCGTGCGGCGGAACGATGAGGTCATAACCGGTCATGGGCGTGTGGGCGCGCGCCGGATAGCCCGCGTACTTGAGGGCGCCTTCGAGCCGAACCGCCACCGTCGAGACCCGGTCGTAGGCGTCATAGCTGGTTGAGAACTGCGGGCTCGACAGGATGACATCCCACTCCATGGGGACTCCGATGACGATGGCGAACTCCCAGTGCTCGGGCAATGGGGAGAAATCGTGGTCCCGGGGACAGCCGCGCCAACCGTCAGTGTAGAGCCAGTTCGGGTTGGTCCTGGTGATCCCCACCAGGGTCGCCCCGTAGCGGTGTGCGAGTTCCTTGATGAACTCGGCGGCCAATTCCGGGCTTTTGAACGGGACCGCCTCGCCGATGGGCTCGGTGTGGGAACCTGCGCCCATCTGAAAATCGGAGACCTCCGGTGGGTCGTGCGGCTTCGGAAGGTGCATCCCGTGAGCAGTGAAGCCGTTGCTGTAGATCTCGGCGAGCTTGTAGTAGTTCTCGTACTTTTTGCGGTCCTCGCGGCTGGTGGGAACCGTCTCTGAAATTGTCCGGTAGTCCCACTCGAGACGTTCCGGGAAGCGTTTGTAGAATTCGACGAGATCCGGGACCAGACCGAGGTCTTCGATGGGGTCCTCGAGGGTCCAATCTGGATTCTCCTTGCAGGCCCGCTCGAACGTGGCCACCCGGCCGAAAACAAAGTCGGTGGTGTGGCTCGGACGTCGGACCGGTCCGACCGGGAGGTGTGCCGGCCCGTCGAACTCGAACGGCCCACGATCGAAGAACTGGGTTCCCGGGTTGAAGGACTCCCAGCCCGTATAGCTCTCCGAGTCCTTCCCGGCGGCGACACCCGCGCCGATCAAGGCCCCGGCCTGAAAACCGGCGCCGGTCAGTCCGGCAATCTTGAGGAATCCACGGCGTGAAACCGCCGTTTTCTTTTCGCTCATTCGTCCCTCCATCGTCCTCGATGTCATGGTTACACAATTGCTGTGAAGTCAAAAGTAAAGAATGTTTGGGTAACCGAATCTCAAAATCAAGGTGGTTCGGGCCGGTCGACGGGGGCGCTCAGACCCGTCGAATCGGTGGAAAACGGTATGAGGAACACCTCGAGCGGCTTCTGTTGGCCATCGAGGCGGGGCTGCTATCGTTGCCGGGTGCGAACTGAAAGGAAACTCAGATGATCACTCTCCTCGATGGAGGCATGGGCTACGAGCTCAAACTGCGCGGGGTGAAGGTGCCCGAATACACGAAATCGATCTGGTCGGCGTTGGCGCTTGTCGAAGACCCGGATGCGGTGGTCGATGTTCACGCCGCCTATCTCGAGGCCGGCGCCGATGTCCTGACCATCAACAACTACTCTGTGACGCCGCCGATTCTGGCCCGCGAGGGGATGGGCGACCGCGTCGAGGAGCTCACCGCGTTGGCCGTGGATCTCGCCGAGAAGGCGTGTGTCCGGGTGGGTCGTCGCCCGCGAATTGCGGGATCGTTCCCGCCGCTGGAAACGAGTTACCGCGCCGATCTCGTCGATGAACGGGAAAAGGTCATCGACGACTATCGCAGGATCGGTTCGGTGCTCAAAGATCGGGTCGATCTGATTTTCTGCGAAACCCTGGCCAACTCTCATGAGGCGGTGTGGGCGTGTGAGGCGGCCGCCGAGACCGGGCTTGAATACTGGATGAGCTGGACTCTCCAGGGCACTCGATTGAACACCCTGCCGAGCGGTGAGAGCCTCGCCGATGCGGTGGAGGCGCTGGGTGGTCTCGAGCCCGCGGCCCACCTGGTGAACTGCTGCGGCGCCAATTTCGTCACAGCAGCCTTGCCGATTCTCAGAGAACTCACCACCGGGCCCATCGGCGGCTATGCCAATGCCGAACACGTCTCACCCGAGGAGGGAGCAGACGGTGTCGATATCAACGTCGACGCGGCGCAGCGGGATGCGGCGACCTATCTCAACCCGGATGCCTATGCGGGTGAGGTCCAGCGGTGGTTGGAGGCCGGCGCCACCATCGTCGGCGGCTGCTGTGGAACCCGCCCGAAACACATCAAACGGTTGCGCGAGATGATTGGATAACCCGGTGGACCGATTCCATCGTTGATAATCTGGTTCGAGTGAAAGGGGCGATCAATGTTTTTGAACATGCTCGACATCGATGAGAAACGCGCGTTCGTTCTATTGGCGGAGAAGATGATCGAGGCCGATGGAATTGTTGTCGGCCGCGAAGCGTCGGCCCTGGCCGCTCTCAAGGCAGAGATGGGCGTCTCGAAATCCTCTCAGGACACCCGAAGCATCCGAGAGCTTTCGAGGCTGTTCAAGGACCGGAGGTCGCGGGTGGCGGCCCTTCTCGAACTCTTCGGCCTCGCCTACACCGACACCAACTTCGATCTCGGCGAGCAGAACCTGATCGCCACGATTGCGCAGAACATGGAGTTCACGAGTGAAGAGATCGTCGAGGTGGAAAACTGGGTTCAGGATCACGTCAGCCTGGTGCGAAGGGCGCTGGCCTTGATGAGGGACTGAGGCTGCGTATACTCTCGGCGGCATGGCGTCACTCATCACCGCTCGCGAGCTCAGTCACTCCTTCGGGCCCAGAACCCTTTTCGATGGGTTGAACCTGACGATCAACGAGGGCGACCGGATCGGGGTCATCGGACCCAACGGCGCGGGCAAGACCACCTTGTTCCACATTCTCTCGGGCGATCTCGAACCCGAAGAGGGCGAAGTCCACCGCCGCCGGCAGCTTCGCGTTGCCACGGTGGCCCAGGAGGATGATTTCGATTCGGCGTCGACGGTGATGGAGGTGGCGGCGCGAGGAGCGACCCTGCAACCTCAGGAGGGCGAGGACGAGATTGAGCGCCAGGTCCGGGTCGCCATCGCCCTCGATCAGCTCGGGTTCCGTTCTCCCGAACAGCGGGTGGGGGAGCTGTCGGGCGGGTGGCGGAAGCGGCTGGCCATCGCCGCCGCCCTGGCCGCCGATCCCGAGGTTCTGCTCCTCGATGAGCCCACCAACCACCTCGATCTCGACGGCATCCTCTGGCTCGAGAAGATGCTGCGCTCGAGCCGGTTGCTCGCCTACATGGTCATCAGCCACGATCGCGCCTTTCTCGACCGGGTGGCCAACCGGGTCTACGAGGTGGCGCCGCACTACCCCGGTGGTTCGTTCAGCTGCGCCGGGAGCTACACGACTTTCTTGGAAAAACGAGCCGAGTATCTCGAGGGTCGAGCTCAGTACCGGGACAGCCTTGCCAACCGGGTTCGGCGGGAGATCGAGTGGCTCAACCGCGGGCCCAAAGCGCGGACCACCAAGGCCCAGGCGCGGATCGACCAGGCAGAGCGCCTGAAGGCCGATCTCGCCCAGGTCAGGACCGAGCTGGCAACCTCATCGGTGGGCATCGACATGACCGGCTCGGGCCGCCGGACCAAACGGTTGCTGGTGGCTTCGGGTGTCGACAAGGCGATGGGTGGCAAGACGCTGCTCAGAGACCTCGATCTGGTCCTGCAACCGGGGCAGCGTCTCGGTGTGGTCGGTGCGAACGGCAGCGGCAAGAGCACGCTGCTTAAGCTCATGACCGGAGAACTCGAACCCGACAACGGGATCATCCGGCGGGCCGACCACCTGCAGGTTGTCCATTTCGATCAGGCCCGGGCTCAGCTCGACCAGAGCCTCGCACTGAGACGGGCGTTCGCACCCGACGGCGACACGGTGATCTATCGGGGGCGTGAGGTCCACGTCGTGACCTGGGCGCGACGGTTTCAGTTCCGCGACGACCAGCTCGATCAGCCCGTGAGTGAACTCTCCGGTGGTGAGCAGGCGCGGGTTCACATCGCGCGGCTCATGGTGCAACCGGCGGATCTGCTCCTCCTCGACGAGCCCACCAACGACCTCGACATCCCGACGCTCGAGGTGCTCGAGGAGAGCCTTCTTGATTTCCCCGGCGCGCTGGTGCTGGTCTCGCACGACCGCTATCTGCTCGAACGAGTGAGTACCGTCCTGCTCGGTCTCGACGGCGAAGGCGCCGCGACACCCTTCGCCGATGTCGATCAGTGGCTTGCCCACCGCAAACCAGAGGCCAAGGCGCCGCGGCGGGCGAAGACCGACCGCCGGAGCGACCGTCCCAAACGCACGGGTCTCAGCTATCTGGAAAAGCGCGAGTACGAAGCCATGGAGGAGACCATCCTCGAGGCCGAGACCGAGTTCGAGGCGGCCGCCGAGCGTCTGGCCGATCCCCAGGTGGCTTCCGACGCCGATGCCGCCCACGAGGCCTTCATCAACCACGAGAAGGCTCGTGACAGGGTGGCGGAACTCTACCGCCGCTGGGCCGAGCTCGAGGACAAGGCATAGCCGCGGATCTCACCGGGTTTTCAAGCGAGTATTCAACATTCCGCAGGCAATCCGGACCGGCACGATATATAGAGCACCTGAGTGGTGGGTGATGCGGGTCACGGCGGCTGGACGGATTCTGAGCCAAGGTCATCTGTACGTGATAGAGTTTCGTACGAAAACAGGACACAGATCGCGAAGCTTCAGATCAGGGAGGGCACAAATGTCTGAAATGAAAGCGCTTCGGAGTCGAATTCTCACTATTAGTCCGTTCGTGTTGGTGGCCGCGATCGTATTCGTTGTCGCTGCCGCGGCGCCAAACCCGGCGGGTGCGACGGCCAAAATCTGGCTCTATCCGGACTCGGAGAACCCCCAGGCCGGCGGTCACATCGTCACCGAACCCGCATTTACGCTCAACATCGAGAATCGGGGCTCAGGAAATGGCGACAACACCGCATATGATGCGTTTCTGCTCGTTTCGGTGAACGATCCCGGTCTTCTGGTTTCGGGAACCATCTCTGTCAACGGTCTCACGGTCGACCTGGATCCAGCCATGTGGATCTACGGAACTCCAATACTTACCTGTGGAGGAAAACCCGCCCCGCCTCACGGCGCTTATCCGGCCTACTACGCCGAGATCACCATCGGCGAACTCGCTCAGGATGAGATCATCTCGGCAGGTGTGGTCATCGACGGGTCCGAAGGTCTGCGGGTTCACTTCGACGCCAAGGCGATCGGCTATAGACAGGCGGGTCCCAATCTCAAGTGCTACGACGTCTTCAACCCGTCCGGGCATGATGTCAGTTTGGTCATCGACGAACCGGGCACAAGCCCGTGCCACGAGATCTCCATCGTCAAGAGGGCCGGGGCGACCGGTGTCGCCCTCGGCGACTCGATGGACTACACCATTGTTGTGGAGAACCGTGGAACCTGTGAACTGACCGAAGTGGTCTTGACCGAGGATCTCCCGACGGTGTTGGATCCCCAGGGGCAGTCGGTGCCGGCGTTTACGGTGACGATGATCGATCCATCTCCGACCACCCAGACGCCGGAGTTCATCGAGTGGATTCTCGGGACTCTCGCGCCCGGAGCAATCGTCACAGCGACCGTGTCGGTGGTTTTTGATCAGCCAGACGCAGTCGGACTCGAGATCGAAAACACCGCCTGCGTCACCTCGTTCGAACTCCCCGATCCCGCATGCGCGAGCGCGTCTGTGATGGTCGATGCAGATGACGAAGACGAGATCGGCGGGCCGGGATTCTGGTGCAACCAGCTCCGGTTCGCTCGCGAGGGTCGGCCGAACGCCAAGTTCACCACCGCGGAGCTCGACGCCTGGCTCCTCGAGATCTTCGATCAATCCGCGGTGTTCCCGGAGCTCTGGCCGCTGGCTACCCTGGCGGACGCCGAGACATTGCTGTGCCGCCCGAATCTGGCGGAAACCATGGCCGATCGGGTCGCTCGGCATCTACTTGCTTTGTGGTTCAACGTCGTGAGCGAGCGTTTGCCGCTCGACACGCTATTGGGTGACCTCTGTCCGGGTGATGAAGAACCGCCGCTGGAAATGGATCCGGCAATGACCGTCGCCGAACTCATTTCGGCTGTCGAAACGGATCTTGTCATGGGCGCGGACGACGAAATCCTCGAGTTCTGGCTGGAGGTTCTCGATTTCGTCAACAACGCACGACTGGCCGGTCCTGGGGGCTGCGACGAAGAGGTCGTTCGGCGGTCCGGGAACCGCAGAGGCGGAAATCACCGACCGTAGAGAGAGATTCTATCCCCGGCGGCGCCCGATGCCGGCGCCGCCGTTTTTGTGCCGTTTCACTTTGGAGCCAGGTATCACAATGTGATCTTGCCAACGCAAGATCACATTGTGATACCTGGCTCCAACAGTTAGGATCCATGAATGAAACCTGAACGACTCATCGACTGCGCGCCGACTCCCGGTGGAGACGACCTTTTTCTCTACGAACGCGACGGTGTGTTCACCCTGCGTATCAGTGGCATCGAGTTGATGACGAGCCGTGCCCACGACTCTGAGGAAGAGCTGGCTTGGATGGCGATGAAGTTGGTGGACCGCAAGTGTCGGCCGCGGGTGCTCGTGGGTGGTCTCGGGATGGGCTACACCACCCGGGCAGCTCTCGATTCGACGCCGAGACCGTCCGAAGTCGTGGTTTCCGAGCTCCTGCCGGCGGTCGTGGGGTGGAACCGAGACCACATCGGACATCTCGCCGGCAGACCCATGGACGACCCGAGGGTGAAAATCGTCGAACGCGACATCTGGGATGTCATCGCGGACAGCCCGAATGGGTTCGACGTCATCCTCAACGATGTCGACAATGGTCCCGGCGGGTGTGCTCTGGAACAGAACGAAAAGCTCTATTCGGCGGCCGGCCTCGAGGCCATCCGCCGCAGCCTCCGACCCAAGGGCGTCCTCGGGGTGTGGTGTGTCGAGGATGACCCGCGCTTCGTCAAGGCCATGAGTTCAGCCGGGTTCAAGGCTCATTCCGAGACGGTGTTTGCGCGAAAGGTCGCCAAGGGCCACCGACACACCGTCTTCATCGGCCAGCGTCGGTAACCCGCGACCTCGTCGGCTCCCTGCGGGCGTGACCCTCGCACCACAAAAAATGAATGAAGAACGCGTGCGAATTGTAGTGCCGGCGTCTCGCCGGCACCGCGTGCGTTGAATTTTTGAGGTGCATGGGCCGGCGGGACGCCGGCCCTACAAAGGTCGGTACGATCGGTTTCTACCGGCGTCCGTGAGGTTTGGAATCCTGCCACTCGCGGAACTTGATCCTCGGGTCGCGTGGATCCGGGCGCGCCGCGGAACGGCTGAAGGCCCTGGCGATCTTCGGGTTGACCTCGATCATGGATGACCGGTCGCCGATGGTGATGGCACCGATATCTCTGCTCGTGATGTCGCCGCGGCGGCAGGCGATGGCCAGCAGCCGCCCCGGCTCGGCGCCGTGCTGCGAGCCCCAGCTGACCTGGAACCGGGCCCAGTTGTTGCTCGATGTGCGCTGCTGTTTCCGCGAACTGCGGGGCGGGATATCCCGGCTGTCCTGGACGCGAGCAGCCACGACGTCACGCGGCACGCAGGGCCCGCCATGATCGGCCTCGGCGAGGAGGGTTGCAACCACGGTGACGGGGTCGCGGTCCTCGAGCAGTTCGGCTGCCACCTTTTGAAGGCGGGTCACGTCGCTGCGATCTGAGGTGTCGATCTCGGAGAATCTCTCGATGAGCCGCCGGTCGGCGGAGCCGAAGATGTCGTCCCGGTTGGGAATCTCGGCCCGGGTGGCGTGGACGCCGGCGTCACGCAGCATGAAGTCCACCCTGCGGGCGGCGCGTGGCGGCACGAAGATCAGGCTGCGGCCCTTGCGTCCGGCACGGCCGGTGCGGCCGCTTCGGTGGGTCAGCATATCGGAATTTTCGGGAAGATCGACGTGGATCACCTGGGCGATATCCTGGACATCGAGACCGCGCGCCGCGACATCCGTGGCTACGAGGATCGGTGTCTGGCCGCGCCGGAAGGCGTTCAACGTTGAAGTCCGCTCACGCTGGTTGAGATCGCCCGAGAGCGGTCGCGCGGCAAAGCCGAGATCGGCGAGGGCGTCGGCCAGTCCGGTGGTGTCGAGCCGGGTGCGCACGAAGATCAGCGTCTTGGCCTCGGGCTCCACGAGGAGCACGTTGACCAGGGCCGAGAGCCGTTGGTTCGCGGCGACGACCATGGTGCGGTAGTCGATATCGGAGTTTGATTCACCGGGAGTGGTGCCCGCGATCATCAGCGAATCACGCTGATGACGGGCTGCGACCGATCTCACCCGCGATGGGAAGGTGGCCGAGACGAGATGGGTGCGCCGATCTTCCGGGGTCGCGTCGAGAATCGCCGAAACTTCCTCTTCAAAGCCCATGGCGAGCATCTCGTCGGCTTCATCGAGGGCGACAACGCGCACTCGGTCGAGCAGCAGGCTGCCCCGCTCGAGATGGTCGCGGACTCGGCCCGGGGTGCCGACGAGGACCTGAGGATCGCGTTTGAGTTCGCGGTAATCGATCCCGATCGAGGTGCCACCGGTCAGCGACACCACTTTGGCGCCGAGGGGTTTGAACAACCACGACAACTCCTCGGTGAGCTGGACGGCAAGCTCCCTGGTGGGTGCAACAAGCACGACCGAGGGCCGAGCGCGAACCGGACCGATGTTGACGAGATTGACGGCTTCTGCGACCTGTTCGGCGACCACGAGTCCGAGCGCCACGGTTTTCCCTGAGCCGGTCTGCGACGAAATCCTCAAGTCCCTGCCGATGGCGTCGGGGCTGAGAACGGCGCTCTGGATTGGGGTGAGCTCGGTGAATCCGCGTTCGGCTAGGACGGTGCCGAGGCCCGCAGGGACCTCGTCGAAGATGATTTCGTGCATGGTGTGTTTCCAGTGGGGTTCGGCCGCGGGCGCTTGGGGTCAATGAGAGGGCAGCTGGTGAGGATCAGAATGGGCAGCGCACCCGGGACGCACAGCATTGTAGCAGAAACGTCCATTTGGGTCGATCCGCGCCGAATTCGGCCAATTCCTCGGTTGCTCAGCCAGCTCGGATCTCGCCTAGAAGCTGTTCGCGTGATCACACCAAATAGGACACGGATGCACACGGATTTGCACGGATATTTTCATTGGTTGGGTGAGTGGTTTCTTGTAGAGGATCCGACTTCGTGGTGTCGTAATCGGATGCAGGTAGATTGTCATTTTTGATTTCAGACGGATTCCACGGAACAGGCATTGAATCAACAGGGAGGTTCAGGAGAACCATCGGTGCAGATCCGTTTTCAAATCCAACCCCACAATGATCAAGCCGCCGTTTCCGCAACAACGAAGTTGTACGGCGATCGAGTACCAACAGCCCACTCTTATAAGAATTCGTTCGATCCGCGTTCATCCGTGTTGATCCGTGTCCCATTTGCGATGAGATGTCGGGCGCACCCCAAGCGGCACCGCCGCCAATGACAGCCCTGGAATGCTCTGAATGACAGGAGTCAAGCTTTCGCGGAAGGCTTGACTCGGAGTTGATGGCGTTTGGCCTTCGGCAGGCCCTTGACCACGAGGCCGTAGGAGTCCTCGATCATGGCGAGCACTTCCGGTATCGGCACCGAGCCATCGAGATCGACCATGTTCCAGTGGCGCTTGTTGAAGTGATAGGCGCCTCGGACGCCTTCGAAGACAGATCTGAGTTCGAGGGCGCGCTCCGGGTCGCATTTGAGGGAAATTCTCATGGGCGATGCATCCCAAGCGATCAGCGCGAACATCTTTCCCATCACCTTGTAGACCAACGCCTCTGGTCCGAAAGGGATCTCCTCGGTGACGCCATCCATCTCCAGGAGGAATGACTTCAGTGTTTCGAGATCCATCCGCTCACTCCGGGGCCGGTGTCTTGCGACTATTGGCGATGGCAGCGATGGCGATGCCGATCCAGACAAAGTTGACGAACGAGGACGGGAAGGCGCGATAGTAGGTGGAGTTCACCAGAAGGCAGACGCTGCCGATGGCATTCCAGAGTTGGTAGTTGAATGAGGTCCCTTGGGTGTATCCGCGTGAGACTGCACCGTAGGCCAGCAGGAGAGCAATGGCCCCGATCCAGCCGACGATGTCGATGAGCAGGTGGTGTTCCATCCAGCGGTTGTATCACATGCGACATCGCAACTGAATGGGACACGGATGGACACGGATCGGCACGGATTTTTTTTTTTGGGTGGCGATTTGATCCGGGTCGGGATCCAACTTCGTGGAGGCGCGATGCGAAGCCGATTGGGCCTCGTTTGGATTCAAAACGGATTTCACTGATGGGTGATTGGAG
>Ga0316198_10002395_pt1 | contig 11307 bp, 14 predicted proteins | sample OudBieAanoxic_MG_FD_204935 | JGI IMG/M metagenome (GOLD analysis project Ga0316198, IMG submission 204935) | Coastal sediment microbial communities from Oude Bieten Haven, Netherlands - site A anoxic | ecosystem: Environmental > Aquatic > Marine > Coastal > Sediment | place: Netherlands... | reverse complement strand
CTTGGAGCGCCGACCGGACTTGCTGGAATCTGCGGACCTCTCAGACGAAGACCGGGCGATCCTCGACGAAATCCACGCGGAACGCTGACGCTGGCACCTCTCAAGACATGAGGGGGCGCGAGCCCGCAGGGCGAAGCTCGGCGCCAAAGGCGCCGCCAAGGCATTGCAAAGCAATGCCGCGGAGGGAGGACTACGCGGTGGGGGTGGGCGGGTCGGATGTTACTAAACCCGCGAGCCCGCAGGGCGAAGCTCGGCGCCAAAAGCGCCGCCAAGGCATTGCAAAGCAATGCCGCGGAGGGAGGCCTACGGGTGGGGGTGGGCGGGTCGGATGTAACAAAACCCTCCCGACGCCAATCGCGCACTGGCGCTGTCGCCGACACTGGCGCTGACACTGTCATCTGCGGTAGATCCGGACTCATGCCCCGCTTCCGCCACGAGTACCGTCAAGACACCGACACCGTCTTTGCACTGATCACCAACCCCGACGCACTCACGAAGCGCTGCGAGGCGCTCGGAGAAAGGGACGTGAAGGTCGAGGTGAGCGAAGAGGCCGGGACGACCAAAATTCGGATTGCGCGCGAGGTCGAGCAAGAGCTGCCGGGCTTCGCGAAGAGGCTCTTCAAGCCGACCAACGTGCTCGTCGAAAAGGAAGAGTGGCAAAGCAGCGGCGACCGCAAGACGGCGAAGGGCCACCTCAAGATCGTCGGAACCGGCGCCACCTTCGATTCGACCATCACGCTGTCCCCACAAGGCGCCGGCTGCGTGTACGAGATCGACTTCAAGGTCACCGCGAAGGCGCCCTTAATCCGAAAGAAGCTCGAGGCCTTCATCGGCGAAACGGCTCTCGAGAGCCTCCGCAAACAGCACGAGCACTACGCTAGCGTGTTGCGATAGTGGTAGCATCGCTGTGCTCGTGTCGATCCGCCTCTTCACCTTCATCTTCTGTCTGACTTTCCTTTCACTCACGAGCACCTCTGGCGCGCAGGGCAACGACCGCACCTGGGAGCAGAAACACGAGGACGGCCTCAGCGCCTCGCGACTCTCCGTGTCCATCGCATCGGTCAACGTCTTTCTGATGCCCTGGGCTGGCGCGACCTGGCTCGCCAACGGTCGAGGTCACGCTCGACAAGACTGGCGCAACGCCAGCTTCGTTCTCGCGTCGCTTTCGTTCGCCGGCGCCGTGGCGAACATCGCCTGGCTCGTCCCGGCGGGCAAGTCGCTCCACGACTACAAGCAACGGACAGGCGAGTGGATGACCGTTCGACGCGCGCGCACCAACCTTGGTTTCACGAGCGTCGACACGGCCTTCAGGATCTCAGGCATGATTGGTGGCGCCATCGCCATGTCCCGCGACAACCGTGGCCCTGGCTATGTGCTTCTGATTCCCAACGCCATTGTCCTCCCGTTCCACATCTGGGCGCTCTACGCGACCAGCCGCGAGCTCAAGTCCCGCAAGCGGGAAACCAGCTCGGAGCGAGCTCCAAGGGTCCAGCCCACCGGATCCGGCTTCAGGTTCTGACACTGGCGCTGGCGCTGACACTGCAGTAGAGGCCCCCGCGTGTCCCCGACCTACCTCGCACTCGTCCACCATCCCGTCCTCGACCGTGCAGGCGACGAGGTCACCACCTCGGTGACCAATCTGGATGTCCACGACATCGCGCGGAGCTCTCGGACCTACGGGCTTCGCGGCTACTTCGTCGTGAATCCCATCGAAGCTCAGCGTCCAGTCGTGCAGAAGATCATCGAGCACTGGTCCACAGGGGCCGGAGTGAAGCGTTTTCCAGAGCGGACCGAGGCGATTGCCTTGGTTCGCGTGGCGCGCTCGATCGAGGAGGCGATCGCCGAGATCGAACAGCAGGAAGGGGAAACGCCTCGCTTGGTAGCCACTTCGGCCAAGGGCGGGGCGGATCGGAGCTCATACGCAGAAGAGGTCAGAGAGCTCGAGAAAGAGGACCGACCGACGCTCCTTCTCTTCGGTACTGGTCATGGGCTGAGCCCAAGTGTTTTGCAGCGTTGTGACGCCATCCTGGCGCCGATCGACGGGCCGACCGAGTTCAACCACCTCTCGGTCCGCGCGGCGGTCGCGATCACGCTGGATCGGCTTTTCGCTCGGAAATAACCGGCCAACAACCCGATTTGACCCCCTTTTGAGCCCGTGCTACCTCCGGGCTCCGTTTCGTAAGAGGCCTAGTGATGAGTGGAACCGTTCCTGAAATCGAAGCGATTGAGAAGTCGCAACTCCGTGACCGTCCCGCATTTCGCGTGGGCGACACGCTCAACGTCCACTTCCGCATTCGGGAGGGCGAGAAGGAGCGAGTCCAGGTCTTCAAGGGCGTCGTGATTCGCAAGACCCGCGGCGGGGCCGGGGCAACCTTCACGGTCCGCAAGGTGTCCGGCGGTGTCGGCGTTGAGCGTATCTTCCCGCTCCACTCGCCGCGCATCGAGAAGCTCGAGGTGGCGGCCCGCGGCCACGTGCGCCGCTCGCGCCTCTACTACCTTCGCGGCCTCCGCGGCAAGAAGGCACGGCTCCGCGAGCGCCAGCGCCACGCTTAGCGCGCGGATCTTTTCGCGTGTAGGCGGCTTACCTCCTCGCTCACTCCCTGCGAGGTACGGATGTACCTGTCGGTCGTTCGCTCCGGGGGCGCTCGGCCACAAACACAAATCGCCGCGCTAGGTTGTTGGTTCGCGGACGGTTAGGGTCGACTCTTTGAAGTCGTTTGTGTTGGGTTCGTGGACCCAGAGGCGGCGCTCGGCGACTTTGCCGTTCATGACGCTGACGACGATGTACGCACACGGCCACATGAGCTGGCCATTGTTTGCAAAGGTCGCTGCGTCTTCCTCCGAGAAGTAAGCTCCCGCATCGCAATGCGAGTGGTAAATGACCTTCACGGGACGGCCGTCGGCCTGGCCCTGCTCGAAGGTGCGCGCGGCGCGTAGCTCGTTGATCTTGAAGTACATGTTCGAGGTGCGCGGGAACGTCACCGGGTCGAGCTTGTGATACTTGTCGGCTTCGTTTTCCTCGCGTTGGAGGGCATCGAGCACGGCAGGCTCTTCGGCCGGGCCGAAGACGAAACCACAACTCTCGCTCGGATAGCATTCGAGCGCGTGCTGCTCGATCTCGTCCATTACCGCCTTGTCGATCTGTAGATCACCCGCAATCCAGGGCAACGATTCACCACTCATAGTGCTTCTCCCACTTCATCGGCGCGAAGTAGCGGTCGCCGCGGTCACACGCGATGGCGACGATGCAGCCTTCACCGATACGCTTGGCGATTTCGAGCGCTCCAGCAACGTTGGCGCCGGTCGAGTGTCCGACGTGTAGGCCTTCTTGGGCGGCCAAGCGGTCGGACATGTCCCAGCCGGCTTCGGTGCCGACCGGTAGAATCTCATCGGGCAACTTCGGATCGAAGATCTCGGGCACGATCGAGCTCTGCATGTGCTTGAGACCTTCGAGCCCGTGGAGGGCCTCCGCAGGCTCGACGGCAATGCACTCGATCTTACGGGAGTGCTCGCGAAGGCGCCGCGTCGTTCCCATACAGGTCCCGCTCGTCCCGAGCCCGGCGACGAAATGGGTAATCTCATCGCCCACCTGCTCGAGGATCTCGCTACCCGTGCCAAGGTAGTGCGCCCGCGGGTTCGATGGGTTCGAGTATTGGTCCGGATAGAAATAGCGCTCCGGATCTTCGGCGACGAGCTTTCGAACCTGGACGATCGCGCCATCGGACCCTTCCATCGGATCGCTGTAGATGATCTCCGTTCCGAACGCCTGCGTGATGTCCTTGCGCGCCTTGGAAACGTTGGACGGCATCACCAATTGGACGCGGTAGCCCATCGCCGCGCCAAACAAGCTGTACGCCACCCCGGTGTTGCCGCTGGTCGCATCGATCAGGATCTTGTCGCTCGTGAGCCTGCCGTCTTCGATCGCGTCAAGCATCATCTGCCGGGCAGGGCGGTCCTTCACGGAGCCGCCCGGGTTCGCGTACTCGAGCTTCAAATAGATCTTCACGCCCGGCACGTCCTTCTCGATGGAGCGCAAGCGCACGATCGGCGTGTTGCCCACCGCCTCGACGATTGATTCCATCTTCCGAAAGCGCATCACTCCTCGGGGCTCAACCGAACATCGCTTGGGAACTCGCGCCGGTCACCGACTCCGAGTGTCAACTTGAGATGCTCCACGGCGCAGAACGCGCCCATCACAGCAGCCGCTGGCTCATTGAGGAACGGCGCCCCTGCGAACCACGCGACCTCGCCTGGTTCCGGCACCCGAACCGCGCGTCCGCGTTCGGTCTCCGTGTAGCCGGCTCGTCGCAAGTAGTCCGCCGCCACGGCAAACGCGCTCGCATCGGAAGCCGCTCCGGCCGTGAACTCGGCGTCGAGCAGCCGCTCCTGGCCTGCCTCGCCGATTTCGCCGAGGAGGAGCTGCCGCGCGTAACGACGCCGCGCTGCGGCGCCGAGGCTCAACGCCCGCCCGCGATCGCCGGCACGATGCTCAGAGTGTCGCCATCCTTGAGCGCCGTCTCGAGGTTGTCGAGGAACCGAATGTCCTCATCGTTCGCGTAGAGGTTCACGAAGCGACGCACGCCCTTGTCGTCACACAAGCGATCCTTCATCCCCGGGTGATTGGCCTCGAGGTGCTCGATGACCTCGGCCACCGTGCCACCGTCCGCGGGGACCTCGTCGGCGCCACCGGTCAATGTTCGAAGGGGGGTTGGAATACGTACCGTAACAGCCATGTTCGTTCCTTTCTGAGCCCTAACAGATGGGGTCTCGGTTCACGCCGCGCAAGCCGCGGTGTACCGCTCCACCCGAAGGTCTTGAATCTCTCCATTACACAACGGACAGTCGCTCCGCCGACGAACAAGCGTCTTGCGAAGCGCGCCCCGAAGCGCGTCGTAGTGCCAAAGCTCGCCCTCGGGGCGTTCCCCCTCGAGCAAGCGAAACGCAAAGGCGGCTTGAAGCGCGCCAAGCACGCCGACCACCGGTCCGACCACGCCGGCCTCGGCGCAGGTCTCGATTCCGTCGCGCGGGATGTCCTCGAAGAGGCAGCGCATGCACGCCGAGCCGGGCAGGGCGCAAAACGCCCAGCCTGCCCATCGAACCGCCCCCGCTTGGATTGCAGGCACTTCGGCGATGTGTGCGGCGTCGGCGACTAGAAACTTGGTCGCGAGGTTGTCGGCCCCTTCGATCACCATCGTGTGCTCCGAGAGAAGTCCGAGTGCGGTGTCCGGAACGAAGCGCCCCTCCACCGTGCGAACCGAGAGCCCGGGGCGGAGCGCCTGCACGGCGGCCTTGGCACGCTCGATCTTCGAGCGCCCGACGTCGGCGTCCCCGTAGAGCGTCTGTCGGTGCAAGTTGCTCTCGTCGACCAGGTCGTCATCGACGATGGTGACATGCTCGATCGAGCTTTTGGCGAGCAGACGCAGCACCGGAGATGACAAGCCGCCTGCGCCAACCACGAGTGCACGTGACTCGGCGCTCATTGGAAGTACTGCCCTAAGCTGAAGTAGCGCTCGCCTGTGTCGCACAAGATGGTCACGACGGTCTTGCCGGGCCCGAGCTCGCTGGCCACCTGTTTCGCCGCGCAGACATTCGCGCCCGCACTGATACCGAGGAGCAACCCCTCGTGGGTCGCGAGTGCGAGCTTGGTGTCCCATGCGTCCTGGTCCGACACACCAATCACTTCGTCGACCGTGTCCGGGTGGTAATTGTCGGGGACGAAGCCGGCGTTCAGACCCTGGATTTTCGTGGGTCCTGGCTCGCCACCGATCAGAACCGGGCTGGCCGCTGGCTCGACGGCGATCACTCGCGTGCGCGGATTGCGCGCCTTGAGCGCCTCGCCCACGCCACTCACCGTGCCGCCGGTCCCCACCGCAGCGACGAACGCGTCGATGGTCTGGCCCTCGAAGGCCTGCAGCAGCTCGGCTGCGGTCGTCCGCATGTGAACTCCCGGATTCGCGGGGTTGGAAAACTGCTCGGGCATGAACGCGCCACGCTCTTGGACCACGCGTCGCGCGGCTTCCATCGCGCCTTCCATGACGCGCTCCGGCTCGGTGAGTACGATCTCGACACCGTACGCTTCGAGCAGCGCGCGACGTTCGAGTGACATGCTCGCCGGCATCGTGAGCACGAGCTTGTAGCGCTTGCGCGCGCACACCAGTGCGAGCCCGATGCCGGTGTTACCACTCGTCGGTTCAACGATGGTGTCGCCTGGCTTCAAACGCCCCTCGGCTTCCGCAGCTTCGATCATCGCCAGGCAGATGCGGTCTTTGACCGAGCCACCCGGGTTGAGATGCTCGCACTTGCCCCAAATCGTGGCGCCGCCTTCGGGCGACAGCCGACGCAACTGAACAACCGGGGTTTCGCCTACGAGATCGAGGACGCTATCGACGACGGGAGCAGGCATTAGATGGAGTAGACGTAGCGGCGAGGGGGAGCGCGGCGCACGCCGTGTGCGTCGCCTCGGTCACATAGATCTTGGATCGTGATGGCGTCGAAGCACGCCTCGATACTGTCGGAAAGCTCCGAAAACGCATTTTCTGTAACCACCCTACTAGTCTCGTCACCGTCGCCGTTGCCATCGCCACTCGTCAGCAGGATGGGACCCTCGAGCGCGCGCACGATGTCGCCAAGCCGGATATCGTCGGGATCCATCGCCAGGGCATAGCCGCCGCGCGGCCCCCGCTTCGAAGTCACCAGGCTGGCCCGCTTGAGGTCCTGGAAAATTTGCTCGAGAAAGCGCGGGGGAATCGCCTGCCGCCGCGAAATGTCCTTGATCTGCGTGGCCTTGCCACCGCTATGAAAAGCGATGTCGAAGATGGCGCGCACACCGTATCGACCTTTGTTGGAGAGCTTCACCGAGTGGAATATATGGGTTCCCACATCGGAATTGTCAACAATGGGCTTACTGTCGCAGACGGAAGCGCGAGCCCCCAGGGCGAAGCCCGGCGCCAGCGGCGCCGCCAAGCGCGAGCGCAGCGATGGGCGCGGAGGCACGCTGCTCACTCGCGTGAGAGTGATGCTGAGACTACGGGTGGGGGTGGGCGGGTGGTGTAACAAAAACCACTACCGCCCCCTGGATCAAGGCCATCCGCACTCGACCTATTCCGCTGGCTCCGCCGGAACCCGTCCGTGAACCCGCGAAGGCCTCTCATCCTCCGGAACCGTCGAAAGCCCCTCGCCCCGATGCAGCGACGCCCTTTCGAGGATGGCCTCGCAAAGGCCACCGAAGTCGTAGCCTGCGCCCGCCGCGATTTTCGGAAGGAGCGAGGTCGGGGTCATGCCGGGAAGGGTGTTGACCTCGAGCACGTATTCGTTTTCATCCGCGGTGACGAGCAGGTCCACCCGGGTTGCTCCGGTCGCGCCGACGGCATGTACCGCGCGCTCGGCTAGGTTTAGGACGCCCTGGTAGCGGGTAGGCGAAAGCCGGGCTGGAAAGTGATACTCGCTCTGGCCCTTTTGGTACTTCGACTTGTAGTCGTAGAAACCGCCCTTGGGCTCAATCTCGATGGCGCCAAGCGCGTTGCCGTCGAGCAGGCCGACCGCCACCTCCCGGCCGCGGATCAAGCGCTCGACGAGAATCCAATCATCGAACCGAGCCGCGTCTTCACAGCGCTGTTTCAGCTCGCTCAGTCCATTCGCGGCGCCCGCGCCAACACTCGATCCCCCGCTTCGCGGCTTGACGAAGCTCGGGAAGCCGAACGAGCTGTGAATCTGTTCGAGGCGGCCGAGGTCGTCTCGGCGCACCACGTAGTACGGAGGCGTCGGCACATTGTAGAGGCGGAAAAGCTCCTTGCTCTTGAGCTTGTCCATCGCGAGCGCGCTCGCGAGAACGCCGGAACCGGTGTAGGGAATCCCCATCGTTTCGAGCATCCCCTGGATGCAGCCGTCTTCGCCGTAGGTCCCGTGCAGCGCGATTACGGCCAGGTCGATGGTGGTCTGGCGGAGCACCCGGTCGATGTCGCCGTCGACGAACACCTTTTGCACGCGATAGCCGCGCGCTTTGAGGGCCTCGTACATCGCTTCGCCGGTCTTGATGGAGATGTCGCGCTCCGCGCTCACGCCCCCAAGCAGGATGCCGATCTCTTTGTTCTTCATTCCATTCTCCTTGGCCGACTCTCTATGCGAAGAGCGGGCCAACCCCACCTGTCCCCGAAAACCACGCATGATGGCTCGGAGCCCGTGTCTGCGGTGCCACGAAGGCGATGCCCGTCTGACACGAAAGAACGCTGCCCATACCGCTCCGGCTGTAACAGCGGCGATCGGCCAGAGCCAATTACCGGCAAGGCCGCTCGTATGGCCTTCGGGCCTTTTGAAGTCAAATCCACAGGGGTTAACACATGTCCCGAGACTTTCAGCGACCGTTTCGTTGCTTCGCCGGTGTCGCAGTGGTACCGAGGGGAGTGACAAATGCGGGTCATGAGGCCCGCAAACCTTTCAACCACGATTTTGTCCGGTCGGAGTGCGAACGAGCATGGCGCTTAGCCCTCAGGGCAGCGGGTCGATGCGCGGGTGGAGCGGTTCAACGCTCCCCGATGCCATGGGCTTCGCGAATGCCATGGCCCTTGCGCCGCTCACCATCGCCCACCGGAGTGACAGGAACGAATACACCAATGACATTCACGGAAGCAGCCGTGGAGGTTCTCCGCAGCGTCGGAAAGCCCCTCCACTACAAGAAAATCACCGAAATCGCGATCGAGAAGAACCTTCTATCGCACGTCGGTAAAACACCCGAAACCACGATGAGCTCGAGGCTCGCGACCATGGTCAAGAAGGACCGGGGGGATGCGCCGATCATCAAGGTCAAGCCCGGCGTCTTCGCCCTCCGCGACTCGGCCGAAGAGGTCGAGGAGGAGACGGCAGACAGCACTCCGCCCCAGAGCGACACGCCCGAGGCGGCCCAGGCCAGCGAGGAAGCTCCTGAAGGCGCCGACGAAGCCGAGGCCCAAGAAGCTGAGGAAGAGCCGAGCATTGCCGCGCAAGGGCTACCAGGCGCAGATGTTTTCCCCGAGGAAGATGACGACGACGAGCTGATCCTCGCCAACCTCGATGAGGACTCGGGGGAGGGTCGCCGCACCCGCAAGCGCCGCCCCCGTCGCCGCCGCGACCGGGATTCCGAGGGCGGCAGCCAGAGCGAGGCCCGCGAACCGCGGGAGCCCCGCGAACCACGTGAAGCCCGCCCGGAGCGACGCTCCCCTGCACGCCGACGGCCTCGGAAGGAGCCCGAAGCACCCGCCAACCGAGCCGCCGAGGCCGGCGAGCCGGTGGGCCGGGACCTGTCCGATGCCATCGAAACAGCCCTGAGAAGCCGCGGGCGCCAGGCCCGGAGTCTCTTGCAGGTGGCGGAGAACCTGATTGAAGGCGGCCGGCTGGCCGGCTCCGCTGCCACCCTGGCACCGACCTTGTCGGCTGCGATCCGGGGCGACAATGCCAAGCGCCGTGCGAACGGAGGACGGCCGAGGTTCCGAGAGAGGGAGGGTCAGGTATCGCTCCTCGAATGGGATCTCCCGAGTGACGCGGTCAACGCAGAGCGCGACGCGGTGCGGGCGGCCGACCGCCAGCGGCACAGCGTCCGCCGGGCATTGATCAAGCGTCTGAAGGACCTCCCCGACGGCGCTCTCCTCGAGCTCCTGGCAGCGTGGCTCAATGCCGTCGGAGTGCACTCGCTCCGCGCGGTGAGAGCCGACGGAGACTTCAACCTAGCCGGCACGCTGCGACGCGGACCCGAAGAGACCCCGCTGGCGATCAGCATCTACAAAGGACGGAAGCCGGTCGACAAGGACGCCATCGTCGCGTTGCGTGGCGGGCTGCACAACTTCGACCATGCACGCATCGGATGGGTGATCACCCTCGGGAAGACTGTCGACGGCACTGCCACGGAAGGGCACGCCGAAGGCGCAGCACCCTGCGCGGTGTTCGATGGCGACGCACTTGCGGCCTCGATGGAAGAAGTCGGTGTGGGTCTTCAACGCGTGTCCCTGCCTTTGGCCGTGCTTGACGTCGACCTGCTCGATTCACTCGGTGGCGACGCACCGCGAAGCAAGAGCAACGCGTCGAGCTCCGAAGAGAACGCAGACCCGAACGGCAACAAACGTCGCCGAAGCCGCCGACGCGGTGGTCGCCGACGCGGTGGCCGCGAGGAAGGCGGGGAAGAGGCCGGCAGCGAGGAAACCGCCGAGGCCCGTGAGGAGCCGGCCGACTCCGGACGCCCAGCCAGCGACGTGCCGGAAACGGAAGCCGCATCTGAGTCTGCCCCCGAACCCTCCGAAGACACGGAGAAAAAGGCTGCGGACAAGGCCCCCGAGCCGCCAGTCGAAGCCGAGCAGCTGTAGCGAAACGGATACACCTTCGCCGCTTGGGGTGGCGCAAGGTGTGCGCATGACCTACCGTCCTGGCCTCTTGATGCTTATCGGGAGTAGGTCATGCGTATCGCACTATTGGTCATCGCCGTCGTATTCGTCAGTGCGTGGCACTCGCATTCGGAAGCGGGTCCCTCGTTCAACGAACCCGTGCCCGCGCAAGCCGCGCAGAGCATCGACTACCGTGCCGTCGTGGGTGACCACCCGACCTCGCTCGCGCTCGCGCGCGCCATCGACGCTCGCCTGATCGTTCGCGAGAGCCGCGCGGGCACACCGATTCACGTCCAGCACTGCCGGGTCGTCGAAGGTGGATGCCGCGCACGCGTCGCCAAGTTGTCGCGCCTGATTACGGAGAGCAGCAACCGCGCGGGTGTCGACCCGTTCCTCACCGCGGCCATCGCGATGCGCGAGTCGGGACTCAACCCGCTCGCGGTGAGCCCTGTCGGCGCGCGCGGAGTCGTGCAGCTGAACCCGAAGTATCGAGGCAAGACGGTTCCGTTCGTCTACAACGAGAGTTACCGCGAACAATGCAGCCGCCGCCCGGGGGCCTGTCAGCGTGAGGTCTTGGAAGCGGGGCTCGGCCTCTACCAGTGGGCGGTCGGCCGCTGCGGCGGGGACGTGGAGAAAGGCCTCGCCTGGTACAACTCGGGCCGATGCGACAAGCAAAATGGCTACGCCTCATCGGTACTGAGGGAGCGCCGGCGACTACTCCGTCTCGCCAAGGGCGCCGATCCTGCTCAGGCTGCCGTCTTCCTGAATTAAGTCCCTGATTTCTGCGAAACGATGAGTCGCTCGAAGGCCTGGCCGAGTGCTTCTGCGACCCGCTCGATCGCGCTGCTATCGGGCGTCGGATCGTTGGCACAGAGGACCCCCACCATTCGTGCGCCGATGAGGACCGGCACGATGACGACCTCCCGTCCCTGACTGCCAAACACGGCCCGAAACAGGTGGT
>Ga0316198_10002394_pt1 | contig 11308 bp, 8 predicted proteins | sample OudBieAanoxic_MG_FD_204935 | JGI IMG/M metagenome (GOLD analysis project Ga0316198, IMG submission 204935) | Coastal sediment microbial communities from Oude Bieten Haven, Netherlands - site A anoxic | ecosystem: Environmental > Aquatic > Marine > Coastal > Sediment | place: Netherlands... | reverse complement strand
AGCGTTCGTGGGGCTCGGTCGGCGCAGGAACGGGCGCCCGAGCCGGAGGGCTGCAGGGCGGTGTCGGAACCGCAAGCACCACGGTCGTCATCTCTGACGCCATGTCATCGACCCCGCTGGCCGTGCAGGTCGGAGCGGTCGCTGTCGTCAATTCGAACGGGAGCGTGATCGACCCCGCCACCGCTCTGCCCTGGGAGTCATCGCCGTTCGACCTCCGCAAACCGACCACCGCCGATCGCCGGAGGCTCGTCGCCCAGCTGAGCGGTCAAGCGGCCAGCTTGAACACCACGATCGGGGTCGTTGCGACCTCGGCGGCACTCTCGAAAGCCGAGACGTCGAAGATGGCCGACGTCGCCCACGACGGACTGGCCCGCGCAATCCGGCCGGCGCACTCGGTCTTCGATGGCGACACGATCTTCGGCCTCGCCACCGGCGAGCACGATCTTGGTGCCCTCCCTGCTGCGATGCGATCGACACCGTCGCGCCAGAGCACGCTCGACCTGATCCTGCAGGCCGCAGCGACGACCTTCGCCGATGCCTGCACCCATGCAGCGCTGGCGGCAACCACGCTCGGCGAAGCGCCGTCGTACACCGAGGTGTGTCCGTCGGCGACAGGGCGCCCCCGGGGTGGGCGAACCTCCAGGCACTAGCGTTCGCTCCGTGGCCATCGCCATCGACTCCCCGGCAGAGGTGCGCGCATGGTCGGATGCGGCCCGCGCCTCCAGCGAACGAATCGCGATCGTCCCCACCATGGGTGCACTTCACCAGGGCCACCTCGAGCTGATCGCCTCAGCCGTTGGGCGCGCCGACCGAGTCATCGTCTCGGTGTTCGTCAATCCGCTGCAATTCGGCGAGGGCGCTGACTTCGAGCACTACCCCCGGCCGCTCGACGATGACCTGCGAGCTTGCGACGACGCTGGCGTCGACGTGGTGTACGTCCCGACGGTCGCGGCCATGTACCCCGACGGGTTCTCGACGACGGTCAACGTCGCCGGCCTGTCGGAGCTGATGGAGGGAGCGTCGCGTCCGGGCCACTTCGACGGTGTCACCACCGTGGTCACCAAACTGTTCGCTGCGACACGACCCGACGTCGCGGTCTTCGGTCAGAAGGACTTCCAGCAGTTGGCGATCGTGCGCCGCCTCGTTCGCGATCTCGACCTCGGCGTCGACATCATCGGCCACCCGATCGTGCGCGAGCACGACGGCCTGGCACTGTCCAGCCGCAACCGCCGACTGAGCGCACCGGAGCGGGCCGCTGCGACCTGCATACCGGTAGCGATCTCGGCCGCGCTCGAGTACGCGGCATCGGCCGGCTCGACCGTCGACGGTGTGATCAGTGCCGCCCGCGCCGCAGTCACGTCGCAACCGTTGGCAGCATTGGACTACGTCGAGGTGTTCGACAGCTCAACGCTCTGCCCACTCAGGCAGATCGACGAGCACCAGCGTCGCCCTGGAGCAGTCCGCATCGCGATCGCCGTCCGCGTGGGATCCATCCGTCTGATCGACAACGCCGACCTCTTCGACGCGTTCGAGTGATGCATCATCGAGACGATCTGCAACGCCCGTCAACACGACCAGCAGCACCGCGGCGTTGAAGATCGCGTGCGCCACGATCGTCGGACCGATCCGGCCGAGTAGCGCAACCGCCACGCCGAAGGCGATCCCGACACCCGAGAGCACCAGGACGAGACCGACGTTGCCGACGCCGCGCACGGGGTCGACATGGGCAGCACCGAACAGCAGCCCCTGCACCACGACCACCGCCACGATGGGGAGTCGGCTGGCGAGTCCCCGCATCACCACGCCGCGAAAGACCATCTCCTCGACGATCGGGGCCGCAACGACGGCGCTGATCACGATCGACACCACGTAGGTCCGGTCAGCGGTGAGTTCCTCGATCCCTTCGGTGTTGCCGACGATCGGCACGTCGAGCGCGATGACAACGGCTCCGACGGCGACCTGGGCCCCGATCGCTCCAAGCCAGATCACCGGGCCCCACCCGAGGTCCGACAGGCGCGGGGTGAGTCCGATGTCGGCACTCAGCTGACCGGTTCCCCATCGCCGGCTCGCGAACCGACACCACCACAGCGATGGCCCGTAGCCCACCGTTGCCAGCAGCGCGACATACACCGCCACGGGCCATCCGAACCCGACCACGGCGTCGAGGAGGAGCTTCGACCCCAACAGCGAGACGGTGAGGACCGCAACCGCACCGACTGCGGCCACCACGGGCAACGTTGACGCGAATCTCACGTCGGGTGGCGGTGGCGGCACGCCTGCGGGCACCGGGCCGACGGCAGTCCCCGGGATCGGCGGTGGCAGCGGGGAGGTCATCGGCACGGTGTGATCGTCTGGCTTTTCTCAAGATCGTTCCAGAACGTACTCGCCGGCCCCGATGAAGCAGGGAACCAGCGCTGACAGCCGCACCAGCGCATTGCCAAGGGACTCGCTCATGACCAGCAACACAGTGCACTCGGCGCCATCGAGATCGAGGTGGACGACCGCCATCGTGAGCCTCGCAACGATCGCCTCAGCCCTGGTCCTCGCCTCGTCGCCGACCAGCGCGAGCGGAGGAGAACCGGCCCACGACGACTGGTTGGGCACCGTCAACGTCTTCCGAGCCCAATCGGGGCTCGCACCCGTGGTCGAGAATCCGGCATGGTCGACCGGAGCGCGCAACCACTCGTGTTGGATGCTGCTCAACGGCATCGCCCACGACGAGACACCCGGAACACCTGGCTACAGCTCCGATGGCGATCAGGCGGGCAACAGCGGCAACGTCGCCGTCTCGAGCAACGCGTCGGCCACGGCACGCAGCCACATCAACCTGTGGATGTCCGGGCCGTTCCACGCCATCGGTGTCTTGCGTCCATCGCTGCAGCAAGCGGCGTTCGGCATGTGTTCCAGCCCGCCGAACCCATCCGCTGGTCAATGGAAGTCGGGCGCGACGCTCGACGTCATTCGGGGCAACGACTGGAGTGCCGCCAAGCCGACGTCCCCGGTCGTGTTCCCCGGTGATGGGGCAACGACGAGCATGACCCGGTTCGTCGCCGAGTCGCCCGATCCCCGCACCTTCTGTGGGTGGAGCGGCCAACAGGTCGGTCTTCCACTGATCGCGCTGATGCCGTCAGCGGTCAGCGCGGCCAATGCGACGCTCACCGGCCCGAACGGTCCGGTGCCGACGTGCGTGCTCACCCAGTCGAACACGAGCGGCGTGGCTCGGTCGCTCCTCGCCGGTGACAACGCAGTGGTCGTGGTTCCTGCTGCTCCCCTGGTGTCGGGCGCCTATGCGGTCTCGGTGGGATCCAACGGCGGCAATGCCAACTGGAGCTTCAACGTCGACCCGGCCGCCCCGCTCACGGTGACGCCGGCCGCCCCGCCGGCTCCACTGAGCACGACCACGGCCCTGTCGAACAAGATGTCGTTCCAGGCGGTGACGCCGTTCCGCTTCGCCGACTCACGCAACGGCATCACGCTCGGCCGCCTGCCTGCGAACAAGCAGGTGCGAGTCAAGATCGCCGGCCGCCGGGGTCTGCCTGGCGACATCAAGGCGATCAGCGCCAACTTCACAGGCGTGGGAGCTCCGGCTGCGGGCTATTTCACCGCATCGAACTGCGCTGAGACCAACCCGTCCTTCTCCACACTCAACTACGAGGCGAACGACGGCGTCCCGAACCAGGCGATCATCCCGCTCGACGGTGGCGATCTCTGTCTGTTCTCGAGCCAGCCGACGGACATCATCATCGATGTCAACGGCTACGTCTCACCCGGCGCCAGCCAGGTCTTCAAGCCCGTCTCACCCGAACGCCTCTACGACTCCCGCCCCAAGGCCCAGCCGCTTCGTCCAGGCCAGGTCCTGCGCGTGCGGGTCGAAGGAGCCGGGAGCCCGGCACCGTCGACAGCCGTTGCGGTGGCCCTCAACCTCACCGGCGTGCTTCCCGACCAGACCGGCTGGATCCGAGCGTTCCCGTGCGATGCCAAGGAGCCGTCGGTCTCTTCGATCAACCCCCGTTTCGGTCAGGCACGGGCCAACTCGGTGATCGTGCCGACAGCCGCCGACGGCACCGTGTGTCTCACGAGCAACGTGACCTCGCACGTCATCATCGACATCACCGGCTGGTTCGGTGAGAGCTCAGGTCAGAAGTTCGTGCCCATCAGGCCCCTGCGCCTGGCCGACACGCGACAGACGCATCCCGACCTCAACGGCGGGAACGGACCGATCATGTTGGCGCCCGGCAAGACGCTGAAGGTCAAGGCTGCTGGCCATCGCGGCATCGACGCCGCGGCCAAGGCCGCCTCGCTGAACGTCACCTCGGTGGGCGCGGCTGCGCCGGGATTCTTGACTGTCGTCCCCTGCGGCAGCGGAACCGGCGTCTCGAACCTCAACTTCGCTGGGGGCGGTACGGCCCTCGCCAACGGTGTCAACGTGAAGCTCGACAGTTCCGGGTCCGTGTGCGTCACCTCGAGCGCCCTGACCCACGTGATCGTCGACATCACCGGAATCTGGCGCTGACAGGGGCGGGCGATCTCGCGGCTCGGCGTCGGCGTCAACGCCCGGCGGACGTCGACGCCGGGCGAGAATCAGCGCCTGACCGAGTGGTCGGCGACGGTCGCCCGGTAACGAACGGTGTGCACGCTGTCGCCTGACAGGATCGCTCCACGCCCGAGCATGCGCCCGAACTGCCAATTCGACAAACCGAGTTCCGGAGCATTCAATGCGTACTGGCCGTCGACCCACCGGGTGAAGCCATTGCCGACGAATGGCGCATCGACGGCGGCATAGAACCGGTCGTGCTCGGCGCGGTCGTCGGACACCATCGACGCGACGAATCGAGGGCTGTACCGATTGCACAACTCGACGGCGTCGGCGATCGTGTCCACGACGACCAGGGTGATCTCCGGCGACCGCTCCCATTCCCATTCGATCGCCAAACCACCCACGGCGATCGTCGATGCGGCCGGTTCGTCGACGGCACCCCCGGCCCGGCCGATCGAGACGATCCGCTCGAAACGCTCCGACGGCACGTACGCCTCGCTACCAGCCACGACATGGAGTCGGGCGCTGGTCTGCCGTGTCGATGCCGCTGCGTCGATCCCGGCGAGCACTGCGTCGATCAACTCGTGGGCTCGCTCGCGCACCAGCACGACGACGTTGAGCGTGTTGCACACCTTGCGGTCGACCGAGTGTTCGACCGCCGCTCGCAGCGTTGCTGGTGCCGCGTCCAGTCCCGCCACCATCCATGCTCCACCGGTGCCGTGGAGGCTGACGGGCGTCCCCGACTGCGAGGCGACGGCTCCGAGTTCGGCGACGGCGGCGCCCGAACCCCGTGCGACTGCGAGCGCAAGCCGGTGGTCGGCGAACAGCGCGTGTCCCGCAGCATGGGTCGGCGAGTCGACGAGTCGCACGGTCCCCTCCGGGAGGCCGGCACTGCGCAGCGCCGGCGTGAGTGCATGGTCGACGATCGCCCGAGCGGTCCCCAGTGCGTCCGAACCGATCCGGAACACGACCGCATTCCCGGTGCGGACGACTCCGCATGCGTCGGCGAAGACGTTCGGGCGCCCTTCGAAGACGAAGCCGACCACACCGAGCGGTGCCCGCCGTGCCTCCACCGACCACGCGTCGTGATCGATGCGGTCGACGACACCGTCCCGTCGGCTCGACGAGTCACGCCAGCCCTGCAGGCCGGCGACCATGTCGGAACGCATCTTGGCGTCGAGTACCAACCGAGTGGTCGATCGATCCCGCGCAGCGGCTGCCGCGACGTCCGCAGCGTTGGCTTCGGCAATCGGTGCGAACGTCTCGTCGTCTGCCAGCGCCGCTGCGAACCGGTCGAAGAAGTCGGTGATCTGCCTGTCGGTTGCCGAGGCGAGTTCGGCGAATGCCTCGCTGGCACCGTGGACCGTGTCGGCGACCAGCGAATCGACCGATGCCGGGATCAGCAGCAGCGCCCCGGTGGACTGCACGACGATCAAACGGTCACCAGGTCGATGACGTGCAGCGAGTTCGGCCGAGACGACCGTCACGCGGTCGCCGCCGAACGGGATCTCCTGGCCGTCGGTGATCTGCTCGAGTGCTCGTACCTGGGGCTCCGTCGACACGGGGTTAGCGTAGGCACGTGCCCACGTCTCCCCTCTACTTCCGTCAGCTGCTGTCCGGGCGTGACTTCGCCGTCGGCGATCCGCTCGCGTCACAGATGGTCAACTTCGTCTATGCCGTCGGCGATCGGCGTACGGGCGACTGCGTCCTCGTCGATCCTGCGTATGCCGTCAAGGACCTGATCGACCTGGTCGGCGCGGACGGGATGACCGTCAACGGCGTGCTCGCCACCCACTATCACCCCGACCACGTCGGCGGTTCGATGATGGGTCACTCGATCGAGGGAATCGCCGAACTCCTCGACCACGTCGATTGCCCAATCCACGTCCAGCGTGACGAGGTCGAGTGGGTCAGCAAGTCGACCGCTGTCGACAGCGACCACCTCGTCGGGCACGACTCGGGCGACGTGCTCAGCGTCGGCGGTATCGACATCTCCCTCGTGCACACGCCCGGCCACACACCAGGGAGCCAGTGCTTCTTCGTGGATGATCGGCTGATCGCCGGCGACACATTGTTCCTCGAGGGATGCGGTCGCACCGATCTCCCCGGTTCGGACCCCACCAAGATGTTCGAGAGCCTGCGCCGCCTCGCCGAAGTACCCGACGAAACGATCCTCTTCCCAGGCCACCGCTACTCGATCGCGAGCAGCGCCACCATGGACGTCGTCAAGGAAACCAACTTCGTCTTCCAGTAACCCCCACCCTCGACCCGATCCGAAAAATGTACGCCGGGCAGTCGCCGGCGGGCAGATCTGCGCACGTTTCAGGTGGGGTTCGCCGCTGATCCCGAAATGTGCGCAGAAGCGCCCGCTCACGACGACGTCGTGCGCATTTTTCGGAGAGGGCTGGGAGAGCGGACGGCGACGTCAGCAGTCGGCCTTGGCCGGGATGACGATCTCGAGACCGGGGTAGAACGCGTTGTAACCAGGGGTGCTGGCGTTCGCAGCATCGAGGGCGTCGACGGTGACGTCGAACTTGTCAGCGACCTTGGTTCGGGTCGTGTCGCCTTCCTCGATCGTGTAGCTGCCCGGCGCGCAGTTGTCGCCGGCGTCGGGGATCGTGTCCGTCGCACCGCTGTCGGCACCATCCTCGGAACCCGCTTCGGATTCGGTGTCGGTGGTCGCCTCCTCGGAGCCCCCCGTGTTCCCCGCCAGGTAGGCGGCGACCGACGTGCCGCCCGGCGGAATGAGGATGACCGTGCCCGGGAACGGGAACTGGTTGGCGCTGGTCCACTCATTGACAGCGAGCAGGTCCTCGAGCGTCACTTCGAAACGGGAGACGAGCACGAACGGTGCGTCGCCCGGCTGCACCTCGTACTCCTGGGTGCCATCGATGACGGTGCCGGGATCCCCGGCGTCAGCCGGCGGCACGGTGGTGGCCGGCGGGCGCACCACGAACGCTGTCGACGCTGCACTCAGGTCGATGGTCGACTGTGTGGCGCCGGTTTCACCGCCGCCGCACGATGACAGAACGATTGCGCCGATCAGCGCAGGACCGACGAGCGCGCCGAAGCGGCGGCTGCTGGTCGAGGTACGAAACGATTGCATGCCGAGCAGCGTACGCCCTCGGGAACCGCCGGTGTCGTCAGCGCCACTGACGTGAGGCGACTGTCACATCAAAGGCCGATCGGTTGGCCTCACCGGCGACGGCAGTCGGGTCTCGCCCATCAGGTGGGCATCGACGCCGGCGGCACACGCGCGGCCCTCGGCGATGGCCCAGACGATCAAGCTCTGCCCACGGCCCATGTCGCCCGCGACGAAGAGCCCGTGCTGGTTGGTCATGTAGTTGGCGTCACGCGCGACGTTCCCGCGTGGGTCGTAGGCGACCTCCAGCGAGTCGAGCCACGAACCCTTCTCCGGCCCGACGAACCCCAGCGCCAGGAAGACGAAATCGGCGGGGATCTCGTGGTCCGTGCCCTCGACCTTGACGAACGCACCGTCGACCAACTCGACTTCATGGAGACGGAGCGCCCGCACCCGGCCGCCGTCGTCGTCGAGGAACTGCTCGGTGTTCACGCTGAAAAGGCGCTCGCCGCCCTCCTCGTGCGCCGAGGTGACCTTGTAGGTCATGGCGTACTGCGGCCAGGGGTTGTTCGCTCCACGATGCTCGGGCGGCTTCGGGAGGATCTCCAACTGGGTCACCGACGCCGCCCCTTGACGATGCGCCGTACCCAGGCAGTCCGCCCCGGTGTCGCCGCCGCCGATGATCACGACGTGTTTGCCGTTGACATCGATCGGTGACTGGTCGATGTCGCCGAGCTGCACCCGGTTGGCGAACGGCAGGTACTCCATTGCCTGGTGGATGCCGCCGAGCTCGCGGCCGGGGATCGGCAGGTCACGCCATGCCGTTGCCCCACATGCCAGCACCACGGCATCGTGCGAGGCGCGCAACACCTCGATGTCGACGTTCTCGCCGACGACGGCGTTGGTGCGGAACTCGGTGCCCTCGGCTTCCATCTGCTCGATGCGTCGATCGATGTGCCGCTTCTCCATCTTGAACTCGGGGATGCCGTAGCGCAGCAATCCGCCGATCCGGTCCGATCGTTCCAGCACCACGACGTCGTGGCCGGCACGAGTGAGCTGTTGCGCAACGGCGAGACCGGCGGGACCAGACCCGATGACCGCGACACGCTTGCCAGTCCGAACCGCCGGGACCAGCGGGGTGACCCACCCTTCGTCCCACGCACGGTCGATGATCTCGACCTCGACCTGCTTGATGGCGACCGGGTTCTGATTGATACCCAGGACGCAGGACGACTCACACGGAGCCGGACACAAACGGCCCGTGAACTCGGGGAAGTTGTTGGTGGCGTGCAACCGCTCGATGGCGTCCTGCCAGTGATCGCGATAGACGAGGTCGTTCCAGTCGGGAATCAGGTTGCCCAGCGGACAGCCGTTGTTGCAGAACGGGATTCCGCAATCCATGCAGCGGCCGGCCTGGTGCTTGAGGTGATCCTCGGGGAACTCCTCGTACACCTCGTTCCAGTCGCGAAGACGCACCGGGACCGGGCGCCGCTCGGGCGTCTCACGCTCCCACTTCAGAAATCCGGTCGGTTCTCCCATGTCAGGCCCTCGCTGCTTCCATGATCTTGTCGACAGTGGCTGCTTCGTCGAGGCCGGCGGCCTCGCACTCGGTGATCACGGTGAGTACTCGTTGATAATCCTTGGGCATCACCTTGCGGAACGAGCCAACCGAGGCGTCCCACTCGTCGAGGAGCCGCTCGGCGACCGCTGATCCCGTGAGGTCGAGGTGTCTGCGAACGGTTTCCGCGAGGAACTCACGGTCGACATCGTCGAGCACCTGGAGCTCGACCATTTCGTAGTTGACCTTGCTGGCGAACACCTCGGTCGGGTCGTAGACGTAGGCGATGCCACCGGACATGCCGGCACCGAAGTTCCGGCCGGTCGGCCCGAGCACCACGACGCGGCCACCGGTCATGTACTCACATCCGTGGTCGCCGACACCTTCGCTCACTGCGGTGGCACCGGAGTTGCGAACGCAGAAGCGCTCGCCGACGATGCCCCGCAGGAAGATCTCGCCACCGGTTGCGCCGTAGCCGATCACGTTGCCGGCGATGATCTCGTCTTCGGCGACGAATGGGGCAAACGGGTGCGGGTGCACGATGACGCGCCCGCCCGAGAGGCCCTTTCCGACGTAGTCGTTGGCGTCGCCGACCAAACGGATCTGGACGCCCGCCGGCACGAACGCACCCAGGCTCTGCCCGGCCGATCCGGTCAGAGTGATGTCGATCGTGCCATCGGGCAGACCAGCGCCCTTCCACTTCTTGGTGACCTCGTGGCCGAGCAGGGTGCCGACCGTTCGGTTGACGTTTCGCACCGGCAGATCGATCGAGACGTGGTGGCCGTCTTCGATCGCGGGTTGCGAAAGCTCGATGAGCTGCTGATCGAGGGCCTCGTCGAGACCGTGGTCTTGGCCGACGCTCTGGATGAACGTCTGCTCGTACGGATTCTGCGGAACCGCGAGGATCGGGCTGATGTCGAGCCCTGACGCCTTCCAATGGGCGATGGCCCGACGGGCGTCGAGCGCTTCCACATGGCCGATCATCTCGTCCATGGTGCGGAACCCGAGTTCGGCCATCAACTCGCGCACTTCCTCGGCGACGTACTCGAAGAACGTCTCGACGAACTCCGGTGTGCCGCTGTAGCGGGAGCGCAACTCGGGGTTCTGGGTGGCGATTCCGACGGGGCAGGTGTCGAGGTGGCAGACCCGCATCATGATGCAGCCCGACACCACGAGCGGCGCCGTGGCAAATCCGTACTCCTCGGCACCCAACAGCGCAGCGATCACGACGTCACGACCGGTCTTCATCTGACCATCGGCCTGGACGACGATCCGATCGCGCAGCCCGTTGAGCAGCAGTGTCTGTTGGGTCTCGGCGAGGCCGAGCTCCCATGGGCCACCTGCGTGCTTGAGCGACGTGAGCGGGCTCGCACCGGTACCCCCGTCGTGGCCCGAGATCAGCACCACGTCGGCCTTGGCCTTCGAGACACCCGCGGCGACCGTGCCGACCCCAGTCTCGGCGACGAGCTTGACGTGCACACGAGCCGATGGGTTGGCGTTCTTGAGGTCGTGGATGAGCTGCTTGAGATCCTCGATCGAATAGATGTCGTGGTGCGGCGGCGGGCTGATCAGCCCGACGCCGGGCGTCGAGTGGCGGGTGGCCGCGATCCACGGATACACCTTGTGCCCCGGGAGCTGGCCACCCTCACCGGGCTTGGCGCCCTGAGCCATCTTGATCTGGATGTCGTCCGAGTTCGTCAGATACTCCGACGTCACCCCGAAACGACCCGAGGCGACCTGCTTGATCGACGAGCGGCGCTCGGGGTCGTAGAGCCGGTCGACATCTTCGCCACCTTCGCCGGTGTTCGACTTGGCACCGAGCCGGTTCATCGCGATCGCGAGCGTCTCGTGTGCCTCGGCCGAGATCGATCCGTAGCTCATCGCGCCGGTCGAGAACCGCTTGAGGATCTCGCTGATCGGTTCGACCTCGTCGAGCGGCACCGACGGTCCATCGTCGGCGAACTCGAACAAGCCGCGCAGGGTCATCAGCTTCTCGGACTGGTCGTCGACCTTGGCGGTGTACTCCTTGAAGATGTCGTAGCGCTTCGCACGCGCCGCGTGCTGGAGCTTGAACACCGTCTCGGGGTTGAAGAGGTGCAGTTCGCCTTCACGGCGCCACTGGTACTCGCCG
>Ga0316198_10002392_pt1 | contig 11308 bp, 10 predicted proteins | sample OudBieAanoxic_MG_FD_204935 | JGI IMG/M metagenome (GOLD analysis project Ga0316198, IMG submission 204935) | Coastal sediment microbial communities from Oude Bieten Haven, Netherlands - site A anoxic | ecosystem: Environmental > Aquatic > Marine > Coastal > Sediment | place: Netherlands... | reverse complement strand
TTGGAGTTTCCGCCTTGAAACAAACCGGTATTGAAGCATTGGAAGAGGCGATTCAGCGGTCTGTACTGCAGGATAACAGCACCCTCGATGAAAACCCGCTGGTACCAAATATCAGGCAAAAAGAGGCCATTGAAAACGCAAAAATGGCCACACGACGGCTTATCAACAGCCTTGAAAAACATATTCCCCTGGAGATGAGCGCTATCGATGCCCGGGAAGCAATTGATGCCCTGGGTGAAATTACAGGCGAAACAATTCAAGACACGATTATCGATCAAATTTTCAGCCAATTTTGCATTGGAAAGTAAATCGACTTTAACCATCATCCGTGATAAAATGTTTCACGTGAAACAGTGGCGCAAGCATATCGACGACACTCATTGTTTCACGTGAAACACGCTAAAAAGGAGCAGCTCGATATGGATATTGATTTTACACCGTATTTTCAAGAATACGAAGCACTGCGCGCCACCGCCGATGCGGTTTCTAAAAAAGTAAGCAGCGCATTTCCGCTGGAATTCAAATGTCAACCCCAGTGCGATGATTGCTGTTACGCATTGTTTGACCTGACACTTATCGAAGCACTTTACATCAATTACCAATTTCATCGGCAACTCAGTGGAGATCAGCGTGCTGCGATTATCGAAAAAGCCAACCACACCGATCGTCGTTTGTACAAAATAAAGCGTGACGCCGCCAGGGAAGCGGGTCACGGAAAAAGCGAGGAAGAGATTATCGATCGCATGGGTCGTGTCCGTATCCGCTGTCCCTTGTTAAATGACGAAAACATGTGTGCCTTATATGACGCCCGCCCCATTACCTGCAGACTGTATGGTATCCCGCTGGCCATTGGTGGCAAGGGTCGTACGTGCGGCATTTCCGGCTTCAAGCCCGGAGAATCTTATCCAACCGTTAGCATGGATAAGCTCACCCACGCCTTATACGGCCTGTCCGCCCGACTGGTGCGAGAGATTCAATCCCGACATCATCGAATGGGTGAAATACTGGTTCCGCTTTCAATGGCCCTTTTAACCGAGTATAATGAAACTTATTTGGGTGTCGGTCCGGAAGAAGAACCGGAACCGGTGCGACACCGAAAAAAGGGATAGCGAGATGAATGATTTCACTCCTGAAGAGGCCGAGCAGCGGAAAAAAGCAGTTTTCGATACCATGTCCCCTCGTTATCAAAACCGTATTCTGAAAAAGGGATATGATAAATGGGATCCCTTCCAGGCTCCCAAAGACCCTATCGACATCCGTCGGGATAAGACCCGCCGCACGACCCAAATGCTCATTCGGGAATTTTTAGCATCCCGGCCCGCGGACGAATACGACAATGCCTACGGCCGCGGGGCATTGGAACTGGCGCTGGGGATCGTCAATAACGAGGCCTCCTCCAGGGGTATGTATGATTTTGCGTGCTGGTATCGGGACCTGCTGAAAAAAGAGGGCCATACCGACATATCCTGACCAAATTAATCGGTAGTGGGTCAGTTTGAATTTATACCGGCATAAGAATTGCATTAAAGTTTCATAAATAATAGCCGATGGTATACAACAGAACATAATTTTTTTAAGGTATCCACTCTTTTTCAATCTGCTAAAAGTTGAATAGATTGAGTTTTTACCTTGCTAATTTAATTCAAACTGACCCACTACCATTTAATCGGTTGGATTGACAAACCGATAGAATTATTCTAACTAGGCGATACGGGCTAATTACAAAATTGAATTACGTTCGTAACTTAGCGCCATTGGGCCATTTAGGCCGGCGCCACAACCACAACCGACCATTTTTTGGAGGTGGCCATGAAAGGGAAAACATACCTTTGGTTCTTAGTACTAACCGGCTTGATCACTCTCACTGCCTGTCCGCCCCAGCAATTTGAAACCACCCTGTTTCAGCCCTTTGAGAATGAAAGCAGCGCTGGTCCACGGGCCATTACTTGGAATGGGCGTGATCTCGTGCTCGCGGCCTATAACCAGGTGGTAGGGGCCAGAAACATTCAAACCGAGTGGATGGGAACCGCGAACCAGAGGATGGATCCACCCAACTATTATAACTACGGTCAATTTCCAGCCCAATCATTGGAGCATATGTCGATTTGTGGATTGGCATGGGAAGGAGATTGTTGTGAGTTCGGGTACCTTTGGGTCGCCGACGCGATCACCCAAAATATTATAAAAGTTGATTACCACTATAACCGAATCACAACATTTCCATCGCCCGGACCGGCGCCCAGTGGCATGACCTTCGACGGCAACGATCTGTGGGTTGCCGACGAAAAGGAGGGCAATATTTACAAAATTACAACGGAGGACGGAACGATACTGGAAGCCTACCGATCACCGATGCGGATTCCATCCGGATTGGCATGGGATGGCCAGGGACTATGGGTTGTAGGAATGGACTCCTTCAAACGATCACAAAAACAAAACGGTAATCCGAGTCTGGTTAAAATGAATTTCACCACTGGATTTATGAATGAAAAGCTGAATTTGCCCAAAGAAATTTCCCGTCCCGGATCCGTGGAATGGGTTGACGGTATAATATGGGTGGGTGATCAAACAACCAATAGGGTATTTAAACTCTGGCAGAAGCATGCCATGCAGTTGGGAGAGTCCGAGGCCAGGAAGATCGAAAAAATCATGTAGCTATTTATGACTCCCAATTAAACCGTTCATCCTCGGGTGTCGGATTCACCGACACCCGACAGCAAACCATTCAACCCACTTTCGTCTGACCCATCCACGCCTGCCGGATCACTCATTCCAATTTGAGACCATTAAAAAACATCCCTTTTCGTCTTCTTTGAACGTCAACGAAACTGAACATTTTTCATAGGCCTCAATCTGCAAAATACAAAGTTTCTATTTTTAAACCATGAAACTCCAGAGAATACCCGCGCAGATCGCCGACCCGATGACACCGGAAGAGTTACAGGCCATTGCGTGCATCAATAGGTAATTGCTCGGATCCGCTTTCAGCCCCATTAAATGAACTTCCCGGGCGGAGCCCGGTACGGCCGATACCCCGGCGGCACCCAGCAAGGGGTTGATTTTTTCCTTGGTAAAAAAGTTCATGATTTTGGCAAATATTACCCCAGATCCGGTGGCGATGCTAAACGCCACGGCGCCGAGGAAAAAGATACCGATCGATTTGGCAGTGAGAAAGACATCCCCCTGGGTACTGGCGCCGACTTCAAATCCCAGAAAAATGGTGGCCGTGTCAATAATCGCCGTCCGGGCAGTTTGGGCCAGTCGATTTGTCACCCCACATTCTTTCAGAAAATTGCCAAAGAAAAAGGTGCCTAATAGCGGAATTGATGCCGGTGCCAGAAAGCAACAAAGAACCACGCCGACAATGGGAAAAATCAGGCGTTCTTTACGGGTGACTTCCCGGGTCGGTTCGGTCATTCGAATTCTGCGCTCTTCTTTGGTGGTTAATAGTCGCATAATCGGCGGCTGGATGACGGGAATCAAGGCCATGTAAGAATAGGCCGCTATAGCTACGGGACCGATCAGGTGGGGTGCCAGCTTGGCGGTTAGAAAGATGGACGTGGGACCATCGGCGCCACCGATAATGGCGATTGATGCGGCTTCCTTGGGTAAAAACCCCAAGGCCAATGCGCTGATCAGGGTGAAATAGATGCCCATCTGCGCGGCGGCCCCCAGCAGCATCAACCTGGGCTTGGCCAATAATGATGAAAAATCGGTCATGGCACCCAAACCCAAAAACACGATGGATGGGTATAAACCGGTGCGAACGCCGAAATACAGGTAATTCAACACGCTTCCTTGCTCATAGACGCCCAGGCCGAATCCTTTGAAAAACGGTACATTACCGACAATAACACCAAAACCGATGGGAATTAACAACAGCGGTTCATATCTCTTGGCCGTGCCCAGGTATAGGAATATGGATCCCACGACCAGCATCAGGATGTGACGATAGTCGGCCAGGTAGTATCCGGTGTTGGATAAAAATTGGACCAGCATCTCCATGAAACTTTTCCTCTTTAATTATTTAGGCAAACTCGACTTTATTGGTGCCAGGAGAATATCCCGTCGCCCATTGGGAATAGGAAATTATGTTGCTTTAAATATGAAATCGTCAGATGGGGATGGGGGGCATCCATCTCCCTGGCGAGTCGATATAGATCGGCTAACGCAAAGGTATCGCCCAGAGGTTCAGAAGCCACTTTATATTTATCGATGACGCCGTCCAAATCGTCGAGAAAACGTTTTTCCATATCCGACTTTGATTCCGGCTGATTAGAAAGATCCTGATTGGCACTAGGCGACCTTTTGGCTTTATATCGATTGATCCGATCCTCGAAAAAATCAAGCACTTTATACAATTGTGAAATCACGGTGGATAAAATCACCAAACCGGAAAAAACGATCAGTGCGCCGGCTAGGGCCATGGCCCAGCCATTGTGCATCGAAATGGCTTCGAAACCGTACAAAAGGCACCTCCCAACAGGGTTTATTCTATTCATCCGAGCAGGAAAAGCGGCTGACCTATTCGTAAATATTTAATTGCCCGGTTGCTACTAAATCCTTGATAGAACACGGATATGGTATCTTGTCAATAAAAGAATCGAATGCGTTTACCGTTTTTTGATGAACGTCTTCCAGCTTAATACTTGACGTGATTCCTTCTTTATATTTATATTGTAATTTTTCTGGCTTTTGCTTTTTACTTCAACCAACCCATCGATAATCAGGAGGTGTTGCATGCACAAAAAGTGGGCTTGTATTTTATGGCTGGCCATTCTGGCCATTTCGTCGGGGCTATTATTCCAACCAATGGTGTCGGCAACGGAAAAACCCTTTACCTTCGGGTTGTTGTTGGTGGGTCCCTACAACGATCATGGCTGGAGCCAGGCCCATTTCGAAGCTGGAAAATACATTGAAGAGAAACTCCCCGGCGCCAAGATGATTTATATCGATAAGGTCAATCCCGCGGATCGAGCCGGCGTCACCGTTCCCCAATTGGTGGACGACATGGTGGAAAAAGGGGCCAAGCTGATTATCGCCAATTCTGATGATATGAAAGACGGTGCCAGAGAGGCCGCCAAGATGCACCCCGATGTTCATTTTATCCATATATCGGGCGACGATGTGCTCACTGGAAAAGCGCCGAAGAACATGTCCAATCTCATGGGGCGGATGGAATTTGGAAAAATGATGGCCGGTTTCGTCGCGGCCATGACTACCCAGACCGGAAAAATTGGTTATCTAGGGCCGCTCATCAACGAAGAAACCCGTCGCCTGGCCACATCCTGTTATCTGGGCGCCCGCTATGCCTGGGAAAAGGTGCTCAATAAAAAGCCCGCAGACCTCAAATTCAAGGTGACCTGGATCGGCTTTTGGTTCAATATCCCCGGCGTCACCGCCGATCCTACTCAGGTGGCTCAAAGTTTTTTTGACACCGGCCACGATGTGATCATTTCCGGTATCGATACCACTGAGGCGGTGGTGGTGGCCCGGCAAAAAAGACAGGCCGGCAAACCTGTCTGGGCCGTTCCCTACGACTATATCGGGGCCTGTGAAGGGGGTGACGATATCTGTCTCGGCGTGCCATATTTCAACTGGGGACCCGGATATCTCGATATGATCAAATCCGCCCTGGACGGGAAGTGGGCCTCCAGGTGGGAATGGCTGGGACCCGATTGGACCAACATCAATAATCCGGATACCAGTTCGGTGGGGTTTGCAGTCGGTCCGGCCCTTTCCGGTGAGACGAAAAAAGCCCTGGATCAATTCACGGCCGATCTCGGCAGCGATAAAATCCAGTTATTCAAGGGGCCCCTAAATTACCAAGATGGATCGGTTTTTTTAAAAGATGGCGAAAAAGCCACCGATCAACAAATCTGGTATCTCAAACAACTCCTGGAAGGAATGGACGGCCAAAGCAGCGCGAAGTAAACCGGTATTGGCCACTATTGGCCACTGAAACCCAAATTCACGTGCGAGGCGTCTTTCGATACACCCTCGCACTTTTGGTTTATGTTCCTTTGCCCGTTTTCCGGATACCATTTAAAATTTGACTTCTCTTCCTGCAAACCCGTACAATTTGGAAATAGGCCTGCCCGCCTGTGACAGATTACCGGCTGATTGGTCGATCGCCCAATCGATTCTATCTCATGCAAATTGATCTTAAAAACATCCATAAACATTACGGCTCCATCCGGGCTAACGACGGTATCTCGTTAATCATCCGTCCCGGGTCAATCCATGGGATTCTGGGAGAAAATGGTGCCGGAAAAAGCACACTGATGAAAATCCTGACCGGCTTTGCCCGCAAGACCAGTGGCTCCACCCTGATAGACGACCAACCGGTGGACATCGATACGCCAGCAATTGCCGCACAATATAAGATCGGTATGCTTCATCAAGAGCCGCTGGATTTTACAGCACTTTCGGTTCTCGATAATTTCATGATCGGCCAAATATCCGGGGTGTACCAGAAAAAAGAGACATATCAGGTCGAATTGATGGAAACATCCGCACAATTGGGATTCGAACTCGACCCGGATGTGCAGGTACATCGGCTGACCGTAGGAGAGCGACAGCAATTGGAAATCCTGCGGCTTTTGGCTTTGAACACCCGGGTATTGATTTTGGACGAACCCACGACAGGCATATCCCGAAACCAGAAAGATATCCTTTTCACAGGGCTGAAAGCTTTGGCGGGCGCAGGAAAAAGTGTGATCCTCGTCTCCCACAAACTGGAAGACGTGATCGCATTGTGCGATGAAGTCACGGTAATGCGCCAGGGTAAAGTCTCCGGCCGAATGACAGCACCGTTTCATACTGACCGATTGCTAAAAATGATGTTCGGCACGTTACCATCTCCACCCGTCCACCGACCGGCTAACCCGGGAAAAGTAGCCATTGCCCTGGACCAAGTGACCGCCACGGGTGGCCGTGCGGGGTTGGAAAATTGCAGCGCGATGATTCATGAGGGCGAGATCGTCGGTCTTGCCGGCCTTGAAGGCAGTGGTCAAGGCGTATTTCTAAGAGTGGCGGCAGGCCTTAAGCGCCCAATCCGCGGAAAAATAACGTTCAAGGGCGAAATGTTAAATGGCACCGGATATTACGGCTTTAAAAAAAGGGGGGGAGCGTTCATTCCCGCTTCACGAATTGAGGAAGGATTGATACCCGGCTTGACCATTACAGAGCATTTCTGCCTGAACGAAAAACAGGGGAGCTTTTTTACTGTCTGGAGGGCTGCGCTCAAACGCGCCAAGGAATGTATTGCTCAATTTAACATTAAAGGTCGCCCGGCGATAGATGCAGCCGCCTTGTCCGGCGGGAACCAGCAAAGACTCCTCCTGTCCCTATTACCGCTAAACCCCACCGTGTTGCTTCTTGAAAATCCCACCCGGGGTCTGGACCTGGGCTCTGCCCACTGGGTATGGCGTCACCTTCAGGAGCATGCTGCCCGTGGGACTGCCATCGTTTTCTCTTCTTCGGAATTAGACGAAATCCTCATGGTAGCGGACCGCACGATCGTCTTTTATAATGGAACCGTTGTAACGGACATTCCAGCTCATAAAGCCGATGCCGACACATTGGGACGAGCGGTCGCAGGAGGAGAACGACCCCAATGACTTCCAGCAGTGGTCCTGGTAGTTCAAAAACTCGCCATATATTGGGCCGGTTCCGGCAAACCGCTGTTTCTCTATTGGCCGTGTTCATCTTTACAACCCTGGTGCTCTATCTTGCCGGTGCGCCCCCGTTTGCTGCATATTATCATATTTTTATGGGATCACTGGGCAGTTGGATTAAATTTTCCCATGTGATCAAAGCCTGGATCCCGCTAACGCTATGTGCCTGCGGTTTGCTATACACCTTCCGGATCGGACTCTGGAACATAGGCATCGAGGGCCAGGTCATGATGGGGGCGGTGTTTGCAACAGCGTTATTAAGAACAGGCGTCGAAGACGGATCGCCTGCTATCTCTTTTTTTCTGGCTTTTCTGGCCGCCATAATGGGTGGAGCGATATGGGCCGCTATCGCCGGATGGCTTAAAACCAGAGGCAATGTTCACGAAATCTTCGCCGGATTGGGTATGAACTTTGTGGCCCAGGGAATCATTCTCTGGCTGATTTTCGGGCCCTGGAAACGGCCGGGAGTCGCCTCCATGAGCGGTACGGAGCTGTTTCCCGACAACCTGTGGCTATTCTATTTGCCTGATCTACGTCTATCACCGATTGGTTTAACAATGGCCCTGGCCGCTCTGGGCGTTACAACTCTGATGCTACGTTACACAAGGATCGGTCTGAATTTAAAAGCCATCGGTGCCAATCCTCGGGCGGCGGTGCTCTTCGGCTTGAAACCGGGACAGTATATGCTCTTGGCGATGGCCTTCGCCGGCGGTTTCGCCGGCCTTGCCGGGGCTTTTCAAGTCACCGGCGTCTATCACCGCCTTATACCTTCTATTTCAAGTAATTACGGATATTTAGCATTGATGGTGGTGATGCTGGCGAACTTTAATATCTGGCTGGTACCGGTGGTGGCCCTCTTTTTTGCCGGCCTGAACGTGGGGAGTATTCAATTACCCATCGTGCTTCAGGTGGACTCATCCCTTGCCGGGGTCATCCAGGGTGCGTTGGTATTGACTGTTCTGGCCGCCCACGGATTTCACGGATGGCGAAAACAAAGCCAAATAAAAACATTGTCGGAAGGTGCTGTCCCGAATGCTTGATATTAATATCACCATTATGCTGGCCAGTGTCCTGGCCGGGGCGGCACCGGTTCTCCTAGCGACTTTAGGGGAAACCATCACAGAGCGGGCCGGTATCGTCAACCTCTCCTTGGATGGCTCCATTCTATTGAGCGCCATGACCGCTTTTGTCGTGGCCTACAATACCAAAAGCCTGGTGTTGGGATTTGCGGCCGCCGCTCTGGTAGGAGGGCTGGTGGCAATGATAGTGGCTATTTTTAGCATTTATCTCGGTCAGTCCCAAGTGGCCGTGGGTTTTGTCCTCACCCTGATGACCAGGGATCTGGCTTATTTTCTGGGCAACTCCTATGCCCGGCTGCAGGGTCCCCAGGCGACTCCCGTACCCATCCCCTTCCTGGAAAATTTTCCCTTTATCGGCCCCATATTCTTTACACATTCATTACCCGTCTATATCAGCCTGTTCGCTATTTTTGCCTGCTGGTGGTATCTGTTTCGAACACCGATGGGACTTACCCTCCGAAGTGTCGGTGAACATCCGGCCGCCGCTTATGCCCGGGGAGTCAATCCAGGCATGCACCAGCTTTGGTATACGCTCTGCGGCGGCCTGCTGGTTGGGCTGGCCGGCGCCACCTTTTCCCTGGCCATCAAACCCGGTTGGGGCCGGCCCCAAGGGGCCGAGGGAACAGGCTGGATCGCACTGGCACTGGTAATCTTTGGCGGATGGCACCCGATCCGGGCGGCCTTTGGGGCCTACTTATTTTCATTTCTCCAAGTCATCGGTATTTATCTTCAAGGCTGGCTGCCTTCCGTGCCCACCCAGGTATTCCAGGTGGCCCCGTTTCCTCTGATGATTTTTACCCTTCTGACCATATCTTATGCCCAGAAGGCATCTGAGAGAGGATTGCCTGCCGAAACCGCCAAGCAGACTGGCCGAATCGAGCGTCGCGCGAGGTTAAAACGGCTATTACGGGTACTTACCGGCAACGCTCCGGCAGCCCTCGGGCGACCGTTCCGCCCGGAATAAGCCTGTTGGAACATTATAGTTGAAGATTGTTACTGAATGAGTTTATTTTCGAGCAATATCTCACACCACAATAATTCAACGCGGATACCCTCAAAAAGAAGAGTGCCCGACGAGATCCTTTTTTCCATGTCCGGCATCACCCTGCGAATTGGGAATTCCTGGCTATTGGCGAAAACAAACTGGGAGGTCCGCACCGGAGAAAACTGGGCCGTTATCGGACCCAACGGTGCGGGAAAAACGACCTTGATGCGAGCCATCACCGGTCAGGTACCCGTGGTGGCCGGAAAAATGATACGGCATCATCCCATGGCCGCGCCTGAAGCCGTCGGATATGTGTCTTTCGAGTTTGAACAGCGGTTAATTGACCGGGAAAGGGCCAGGGATGAAGCCCGTTATTTTTCCGGAAGGGTCGACGATATACTCCGTGCCGGAGACATTGTCTTTAAAACCCGGCCAGGTAGCGATGGACGCCTGTGGAAAATTACAGGGTCGCTAGAAGCACTTGATATCGGGCATCTACTGGATCGGCAAATTCGACAACTCTCTTCCGGTGAGCTGCGCCGAATCTTTATCGCCCGAGCGCTTTTAAAATCAAGGGGATTACTGGTCCTTGATGAACCTTTTGAAAGCTTGGACGAACGACACCGCCGTAACCTAGGGACCACCCTAAACACCTTGATGGACAGAGGGGTTCAGGTCATCCTGGTTTCTCATCAGGTTGGGGAGATCCCTAAAAAGATCAACCGGGTGATTGCCTTAAAAGGGCGTCGGGTTTTTTGTCAGGGACTACGCAGTGAAATAGTAACGCCCCGCTTGATCGATCGACTCTATGGATCGACATCTGACCCGGCACTAAAAAGCCAGGTTAAAACCGCACCCGTCAATTTATCTGCGCGACCAATCATCGACATTCGTAAGGCTACCGTTCGATATGGCCTGGTAACCATATTTAAGAATTTGTCATGGCAGGTGAACCGAGGGGAAAACTGGGCGATTTCCGGTCCCAACGGTAGCGGAAAAACCACCTTACTGAGTCTTATCTCCGGCGACCATTTGCAAGCCTACGCCAACGAAATTTATTTGTTCGGCCGGCGACGCGGAACCGGCGAGAGCATCTGGGAGATTAAAAGCCGGTTCGGCGTAGTATCCGCCGAACTACAGCGCAACTATCGCAAAAAAATTCCCGCCCTAGCCGTCGTCCGCTCGGGATTTTTCGATAGCATTGGATTATACCGCAAATGCACCGAGAATCAGCAGGCTGCAGCGGACCAATGGATTAAGAGGCTCAAGCTGGCGAATCTAATGGATCACCGCTACGACCAGTTATCATTTGGAGAAAAAAAAATGGTTCTCATCGCCCGCGCCATGGTTAAATCTCCCAAGGTGCTTATTCTGGATGAACCCTGTCAAGGGCTCGATCGGTCCAACCGTCACCGGGTGCTTGCCCTGGTTGATCGGATCGGCAATCAGGCCGACACCCAGATTATTTTTGTCACGCATCGGCCCGGCGAAGTTCCTGGATGTACGTCTCATGTATTAACACTTAAATGATATTGTGCCCCATATGGGCTACAATTGTCTTGACT
>Ga0316198_10002391_pt1 | contig 11319 bp, 14 predicted proteins | sample OudBieAanoxic_MG_FD_204935 | JGI IMG/M metagenome (GOLD analysis project Ga0316198, IMG submission 204935) | Coastal sediment microbial communities from Oude Bieten Haven, Netherlands - site A anoxic | ecosystem: Environmental > Aquatic > Marine > Coastal > Sediment | place: Netherlands... | reverse complement strand
ATGACCCGGATCATCAGGTAGACGGTGACCTTGGTCATCAGCGGTGCCACCATGGTGCCGGCCCCGGTCGGCGCGTGGCTGTAGGCGTTGGGGAGCCAGGCGTGTAATGGGAAGAACGCCATCTTGATCCACAGTCCGACCAGGACGAAAGCGATCGCCGTGGTTGTCGCGACCGGAGCGTTCAGGGTTGGCAGGATGCGAGCGATATCGGCCATGTTCAGGGTGCCGGTGAGAATGTAGATGTAGCCGACGCCGAGCAGATAGAAGCAGGCACCGATCGTACCCATGATGATGTAGTTGAAGCTGGAAAGTGCCGCCCGCCCGCGGCCCATGGCGATCAGGCCATAAGAGGTGATCGATGTGATCTCAAGCAGGACGTAGAGGTTGAAAGCATCACCGGTCAGGACCAGACCATGCAGCCCGGCGATGAGAATCAGGTAGAGGGTAAAGAAGAAAGCTTCCCTGCCGGGGAGCTCCTGTTCGACACTTTTCAGGGACGAGAAGGAGGCGAGCAGGGCCACGACGGAAATCAGGACCATCATCATGGCGCTCAAAGGATCGATAATCAGTTCGATGCCAAAGGGCGGTTGCCAGTTGCCAACCGTGTAGCTGATCGTGCCATGCCTGAGCACGTTGCCCATGACGACGATTGAACCGAGTACCGAGAAGGCCAGGGAACCGAGCACCAGTGGTGCAATCAGCTGGCGGTTGTTCCGCCCCCAGAGGTTCACGGCCAGGGCCGAGAGTAGTGGCACGACCAGGACGAAGAGGTGTAGATTGGGAGTACTCATCGCCGCAGCTTCTCCAGGATCTCGTCTTCTTCCAGGGTGCCGAACTCTTTATGGATACGGATCAGAACGGCCAGGGCCACGCCGGTGACGCTTACCCCGACAACGATAGCTGTCAGCATCAGGACGTGCGGCAACGGATTGACCACGGTGGCAGCGTCAACGCCACCTGCGAGGGCCTGATACTTGTCGACGATGGGAATGCCACCGCCCTTCTTGACGCCGATAGAAACAAAGAAAAGGATGATGGCCGTCTGGAAGATGTTCATGCCAAGCAGCTTCTTGACCAGGTTGCGCTTGCCGATCATGGCGTAGAAGCCGATCATCATCAGCACGACGTAAATCCAGTAATTATATTTGGCAACGATTTCGCCGATGACCGCTTCCATCCTACAACCCTTCATCCATCGCTCCGCCGGAACTGAGGTTCCAGTAGAGCAGGACCATAATACTCATAACCGTGAAGCCGACGCCGACTTCAACCAGGAAAATACCGAACGAGCGCCATTCGACCGGTCCCATCGGGATCAGCTTGTCGAGTGCACTGTAATCGAGAAACAGTCCGCCGAAAATGGCACAAAGGGCGCCAACTCCGACAAAAATCGCCGCGCCAAGATTGTTGAAAACCGTATTGACCCTGATGGTCATGTATTGCTGGGAAGTCTTTATGTCAAAAGCCAGGGCGAGCATGATGAATGCAGCACCGAGGATGACGCCACCCTGGAACCCGCCACCCGGGCTGTAGTGACCGTGAACGATAACGTAGAGACCGAACAGCTGGGCAAAGGGAACCATCAGCCGCACTGCGGTTTTGATAATCAGGTCCTCACCGGGAGTATGTTCGTTGATGTCTCTCACTCTTCATCTTCCCTGTTTCTGCGTAGAACACTGAGTACGGCCATGCCGGCACAGTAGATAACCACGGTTTCGAACATGGTGTCGTAGCCCCGGTAATCACCGAGAATTGCAGTGACGATATTCGGCACGTGAGTCTGTTCGACGGCCTTTTCAATATAGACCGGAGACAGATAGGTGCTGGCCGGGTCCTGGGGATCTCCCCAAGGTGGAAAATCTCCGGTTCCGTACAGCAGCAGGGCCCCTGTAACCAGGGTTGCGAGCAATGCCAGGCCTTTCAATCTTTGCTCCTTCTGGTGGTTTTGAAGATAGCTGAGATAAAGAAGATGGTGCTGACGCCGGCACCAACGGTTGCTTCGGTGAAGGCGACGTCGACGGCGCCCATCTCGGCCCACAACAGGCACATCATAAAGGAGTAGATGCCGAATACGACCGACGCGCCGAGCAGGTCCTTGATGTTGATCGTCACCAGGGCACACGCCACGACCAGGGTCAGAATCATGAGGTCAAGTTGCCAGATCATGGTCTTTTCTTCTCCGTCCGTTTCCACGGTTTGACGCCCAGGACCAGTGCTGCCTCGGTGATCGCATGAGTCGCCGTCGGGTTGGCGATGAAGACAAACGCAGCCACCAGGAACAGCTTGAGGCTGATCAGGAGTGCAGCAAAACTGAACGGCTGCAGGTTGTATATTGCTATCCCGCAAATCATCAGCATCGCCGCCAGGGAGTCACATTTCCCGGCAGCGTGCAGGCGGGTGTAGAAGTCAGGCAGACGCAGGATGCCGACGGTCCCGGCGAAGAAAAAGAATAGCCCCAGCAGGATCAGGATTGCGGCGAGAATTGACAGGATCGTCATGAGCTCTCCTCCTGTTCCTGTTTCTCCATGAAGATGTCGAGGCGCCGCAGGAAGAATTTGGTGGCACCAAGCGTGGCGATAAAGTTGAGCAGGGCGTAGGCAATGGAGATGTCAACAAACATACCCAGGTCGTCATAGAGCAGACCGATCAGCAAGAGCAGCACTGTGGTTTTGGTGCCGATCACGTTGCCGCCAAGAATCCGGTCGAGGATAGTCGGGCCGATCAATGCGCGCAGCAGGCTCAGGATCATCAGGACGACCAGTGCGATCCCCGTGGCGAGAAAGAACGAGTGCATCACTTGCCGGACTCCAGTGCGCGGGCCACACGCTCTTCCATTTCGCCGGGCAAGGAATCACTGGCGCTGCGGGTCAGAGCGTAAACGGAAAAATTGTCGTCATGGATGCTGACCGTTATGGTGCCGGGAGTCAGGGTGATCGACTGGGCAAAGGTCACTTTGGATATCGGACGCTTGAGTTTGGTCTTGAAGCGGATGACGTGGGGGTCGATCTTGTCGAGCATCCGGGGATGAAGGACCACGTATGCCACCTCGAGGTTGGCCAGAATGATCTGGTAGAAGAGCCACGGCAGGTAAGTGATTACACCAAGAAGGCCCCGCCCCCAGGTCGACTTGGCGTCACCGTAAAAGAGCAGATCATGGCTGAAATGGGCGACCAGCATGCAGCAGATCACGCCAAGGGTCAGGTGAAAGGCGTCGAACATGCCTGACAAGACGACCCAGAAAATCAACATTGTTACAAATGTGGCGACTTTGGTTTTCATCTCTCTCGGCTGGCTCAACGGGTGTCTAACATAAAAGTTGCATGCGGAGCATAGCATTAAATTGCAGGCAACTAGAACATCAGTCTAGCTACCAAAATGCCACACGTCATAGCATGATTTCTGAGTTCCGGTCAAGATAATCCCGATACATCATGGAGTTCTTGTGTGTCTTTTGCGACTCGCATATAATCATCTGTCAAGCTACTTGCAGAGGTTATGCAGTGTTACGCAGGGTTATTGTAAAACCTTGTTTTATATCGGAGGTTGCATGGATAAGAGACTGTGTGCGGCAGCTGTCCAGTTCAATATCGCGCTTGGTGATGTTGATCGGAACCTGTCCAAAGCCGTAGCCGGACTCGAGTGTGCGGCAAAACAGAGTGTGCAGCTGGCAGTCCTGCCGGAGATGTGGAGTGCAGGATACGATTACAAGCGGCTTTCAAAGCATGCCGAAGAAACGCCAAGAGTTCTGGATGCGATTTCCGCCAGATCTGCACAGCTCGGTATGGTTGTGGTCGGCAGCCTGCCGGAGAAGGTTGATGACCGGATTTATAATACCGCCTATGTAATTGACCGGGGTGAGATTGTAGACAGTTACCGTAAGCTGCACATGTTCTCGACCATGGGAGAGGACCGCTTCCTCTCTCCCGGTGACAGGACGCTGGTCGTTTCGACTTCGGTCGGTCGGCTCGGCATCGCCATCTGCTACGACCTGCGCTTCCCCGAGCTGTTTCGCAAGATGGCCCTGGAAGGAGCCGAGATTATCTGTCTGCCGGCTGAGTGGCCCAGGCCCCGCCAGGAGCACTGGCGGACTTTGCTGCGGGCCAGGGCGATGGAGAACCAACTGTTTGTTGTGGCCACGAACTGTTGCGGCATCCAGGGTAAACTCGATTTCTTCGGTATGAGCCTGCTGCTGTCAGCGCGTGGCGAGGTGCTCGCCGAGGGTGGCGATACCGACACCGAGCTGGTGGCAACTTTCGATTATCAGGAGATGCTGGATTACCGCGCACAGATTCGCTGTTACGATGATCGTCGGCCGGAGGTCTACGGCACACTTCCTTAGAAGCTGGGACGCGGAACGCGAAAATCACATGCTAAAAACGATTGAATATGAAAAGCGGGTGCCATGATCTAATGGCACCCGCTTTATGGTTTTTCTCGTCCCTCGTCCCGCGCTACGCGTCCCGGTCATTTCCCCATCGGTTGTGCCTGCCCGCGGTATTTGTCTGGCACCTCTTCGAGCGAATCGGCAAAGTGCAATTCGCCTTTGCCGTCGGAGTAGATGTAGCGTTTTGATTTTGCAGGTGAGTTGCTCTTGGCCGGTGTGGCCGGTTTTTTATCAGTCGTCCCGGCTGTTGGGGCCTTTTTCTCTGCCGCCTGTTGTTTTTCGATGACGGCTTCGACGGATTCCGGTTCAGCTTTCTTGTCACCGAACGTCAGGTCGATCAGGCGGCCACGGAAGTCTTTGTAGAAGTTGCTGACGGCTTCGTGGGCAGGATGGACCGGAGGCACCTGAACAAAGAACTGATCGATGACCAGCAACATGACCAGAAACAGGAAGGTCCAGAAAATCGGTTTGATCAAACGGCGCATGGAATCTCTAGTTTGGATGATGGCTGTGATGATTGTCATGGGCCGATTTGCGCGGCCTGTGCTTGAGCTGCTGGATCACCGGCCCGGTCGTGCATTTCGAACATTCGCCCTGCAGCGTCGTATGGGTGATGTGAAACTCGTGGTCGAGCAGCTCCTCGAGATTACCGATAATTTCACTCTGGCGCAAGCGATAGTCCGGTTCGACATCGATATGTGCCGACAGCGCCGTGATGTGTGAACAGATCGACCAGACGTGCAGGTGGTGAACATTGCTGACACCCGTGATGGCCTTCATCCTGGCAACCAGTTCGTTGATGTCGATGTGCGCCGGTACGCCCTCCAGCAGGATATGCCCGGCTTCACGAAGGATGCGGATCGCGCCCCAGCTGATGATCAGGACGATCGCTACGGAAATCAGGGCATCGATGATGAACCAGCCGGTGTAAAGCATGATGATGCCACCGATAATGACGCCGACCGAGGCAATCGCATCGCCGAGGACGTGCAGGAAGGCGCTGCGCACGTTGAGGTCGTCGTGGGAGTGGCCGTGCAGGCGGCTGGCGGCAACCAGGTTCATGACCAGGCCGATCGTTGCAATGATGAACATCTCCTTGCTCTTGACCGCTTCGGGGTGGATCAGGCGGCCCCATGCCTCGCCGAGAATCCCGAAAGCGATCAGCAGCAGGGTCGAGCCGTTGATCAGCGAGGCCAATATCTCGGCGCGGTGCCAACCGTAGGTGCGGGTGTCGCTGGCCGGGAACCTGGCCAGATGGATCGCCGTCAGTGACAGGACCAGGGCAAACAGGTCCATGAAGACATGGGCGGCGTCGGAGAGCAGGGCCAGGGAATTGGTCCAGAAGCCACCGACCAGCTCGGCGACCAGGGTAATCGCGGTCAGGCCGATCGCGACAATGAAGCCGCGCGTGATGCCGCGATCCAGCAGCCCATGGTCGTGATGCCCGTGGTCGTGATGCCCGTGGTCATGGTCCTGGTGGTCAGGGGGTGATGTGGTCTGTTCGGTCATGGTTTCAGCTTTATCCTGTTGTCACCATTCTAGGCCCCCGGTTACCGGTAAAGCAAGTATGATGACGATTCCATTTTCGCAGGAGTTGTGTTATGGTGACCGGCAATTTTCGGCAGCCATTTCACAGAAGCACACAGGACCAAGACATAATGAGCGAAACCCTTTATGACGTACTGATTATCGGTGGCGGCCCGGCCGGGCTGACTGCTGGTCTTTATACCTCTCGCGCCAAACTCAAAACCCTGCTGGTGGAACGCATGATCCTCGGTGGCCAGGTGATGACAACTACCAAAGTTGAGAACTATCCCGGTTTCCCGGGCGGCATCGATGGCCCTGACCTGATGATACGTTTCCAGGAGCATTGCCAGGAGTTTGGCCTGGAGACGATCACCGGCGAAGTCACCGGCCTGGTTGATCACGGCAAGGAAAAACTGGTCTCAATCGATGATCAAGAGATTCGTACCCGCGCCGTGATTATCACGACCGGCGCCGAGCCGAGCAAACTCGGCATTCCCGGTGAAATAGAATTTACCGGTCGCGGCGTCTCGTATTGTGCCACCTGCGATGGCGCTTTTTTCAGGGATGTGCCGGTCGCGATTATCGGCGGCGGCGATACGGCTGCCGAAGAGGCCCTGTTCCTGAGCCGGTTTGCCAGCAAGGTTTACATGGTGCACCGGCGTGATGAGCTGCGGGCCACCAAGGTCCTGCAGGATCGAATCTTTGCCAACGACAAGATCGAACCAGTCTGGAATTGCGTCGTCGAAGAAGCTGTCGGCGACAACAGCGGGGTCACCAGCCTGATGCTGCGTAACCGTCAGGACGATTCCCGGCAGACCCTTGAGGTGGTCGGCATGTTCGTCGCCATCGGCGTGACGCCCAAGGCACATTTTCTGGCAAAGATTCTTGAACTCGACAAGGAGGGCTACATTCTGACCGACGCGGATTGCCGGACTTCGATCCCGGGCGTCTTCGCTGCCGGCGATGTGCGCAAAAAGATCCTCAAGCAGATCGCCACTGCGGTCGGTGATGGTGCGATTGCTGCGATTGTTGCGGAGAAATATCTGGATGACCTGGAGCACACCGGGTAATTTCAATTTCTAAGAGAAAACATTTAACGCAAAGACGCAAAGACGCGAAGGAGAGACTAAAGAAGAAAGATAGGGTCAAAAGCTTTTGTTTTTCTTTGCGTTACTTTGCGCCTTGAGCGAGCGAAGCGAGCGGGCGTTAAAGGGCTTGGAAGTTTTTTGAAATGTTGCCGGTCAGGCAATTTATGTTATCTGCCCCGAGATCGGGGCCTGTCATTTAAATGGAGGGACATATGCTCGCCAAGGTTTTATCCGGGGCGCTGCTCGGTATCGACGCCTACCCGGTCGAGGTGGAGGTCGATATAGCCCAGGGACTGCCGCAGTTTGCCACGGTCGGTCTCCCCGAGGGTGCGGTCAAGGAAAGCAAGGACCGCGTCAAGTCCGCAATCAAGAATTCCGGTTACGAATTTCCCACCCGTCGCATCACGATCAACCTGGCCCCTGCGGATATCCGCAAGGAAGGGACCGCGTTCGACCTGCCGATGGCGGTCGGTCTGCTGACGGCGACCGGCCTGGTGACTTTGGAGCGGTCCTCGCGGTTTCTCCTGATGGGAGAATTGTCCCTCGATGGTTGCATCAAACCGGTCCGCGGGGTGCTGCCGGTTGCTGCAGCAGCCCGGCGCTGGGACCTGGACGGCCTGATCCTGCCGGCAGCCAACGCCGAGGAGGGTGCGCTGGTTGACGGGCTGCCGGTCTACCCGGTCGAGACCCTCGGGGAAGTGGTGGATTTCCTCACCGGCAACCGGCCACTGGAGCCGTGTCAGGTCGATATCTCGACGATGTTCGGTCAGGCGGTACAGGATGATGTCGATTTCTCTGAAGTGCGTGGGCAGGACCATGTCAAGCGCGCCCTGGAGGTTGCCGCCGCCGGCGGGCACAACATTCTGATGGTCGGACCACCAGGCAGCGGCAAGACAATGCTCGCCCGGCGTATTGCGACGATACTGCCGGAGCAGACTTTTGAAGAAGCCCTTGAGATTACCAAGATCCATTCGATTCTCGGTCTCTTGCCGACCGACCAGGCCCTGGTTGCGAGGCGCGTTTTCAGGGCGCCGCACCATACGATCTCCGATGCCGGTTTGATCGGCGGCGGCACCCACCCTCGCCCCGGGGAAGTCTCCCTGGCGCACAATGGCGTACTCTTCCTCGATGAATTGCCAGAGTTTAAAAAGAATATCCTGGAAATGTTGCGCCAGCCCCTCGAAGATGGCCAGGTCTGTATCAGCCGGGCTGCACAGAGCCTGACCTACCCGGCGTCCTTCATGATGGTCGCCGCGATGAACCCCTGCCCCTGTGGGTTTCTCGGTGATTCCCAGCACAGCTGTACCTGCACGCCGGCGTTGATGCAGCGCTACCGGACCAGGCTCTCGGGGCCGTTGCTTGATCGTATTGACCTTCAGGTCGAGGTGCCGCGCCTGCCGCACAAGGACCTTGCCGATACCCGGCCGGTGGAAGCCAGTGCAACGGTCCGCTGCAGGGTGGAACAGGCCCGGCAGCTCCAGCAGGAGCGGTTTGCCGGTTCACCTGTCCACTGCAATGCTCGCATGGGCCCCCGACAGCTGCAGAAATACTGTCGGACCGACAAGGCCGGGCAGGAGCTCCTGCAACAGGTCACGGACCGGCTCGGGCTGTCGGCCCGAAGCTATACGCGCCTGCTCAAGGTCGGCCGTACGATTGCCGACCTTGCCGGAAGCGCGGAGATCGGTCCCGTCCAGCTGGCAGAGGCGATCCAGTATCGCTCCCTTGATCGTAAAACAGCCTGATTCAGACCTGATCGTTCCGGTTGCGACAGGTTGTCTTACGCTTGGTAATGCATGGTAATTGTGATATTTTCCACCTATGGGTGATGCATTCCTGACATTGCTGTTTGCGCTCTCGTTTGTCTTCCTGGGCGCCCTGATCGGGGGGCGGCTGGCCTCGGCCTGTCGTATCCCGCGGGTCACCGGCTACCTGTTGACCGGCCTGGTGATCGGGCCATCGTTTGCCCATCTGACCGGCCTGCCGGTATTGTTGCCCCCGGATGTGCTCCTCGAGCTGCGACCTCTGTCGGAAATCGCTCTGGCCCTGATCCTGATGCATATCGGCGGGCTTTTCGAGATCAGGCATCTCGACCGCTGGCGGCACCGCATCCTGCTCTTTTCCGCCAGCGAGATCCTGCTGACCTTTGCTTTGGTGGTCATTGCAGTGCTGCTCGTCAATCTGGTGGTCCTGCAGCAGATCTTGCCCGGCTTGACCCTCTGGCAGACGTCGCTGGCGTTTGCCCTGTTTCTCGGGGTGATTGCGGTGGCCACGGCTCCTGCTGCAACTCTGATGGTGATCCGTGAATACGAGGCCGACGGCCCGGTCACCGGAGCGGTCCTGACCCTGGTCGGTTTTAACAACCTGGTCTCGGTCCTCGGCTTTGCCGTGCTGGCCCACATCTTTGTCTTTCCCGGCGAGAATTTCGGTGTCCTCATTATGCGCATGGGCGGCCCTGTGCTGATCGGGGCCGCCCTGGGCTTTGCCATGTCGGTGTGGGCGCAACGGCTGGAATTGCCGAGCGAGAACAAGATCCTCATGCTTGGCGGGATCGCCGTCAATGTCGCCCTGTGCCGTTCGTTGAACGTTGACCCATTGCTTTCCAGTCTGGTCCTGGGCATGACGCTGGCCAACAGCTGCCCGCGCTGGCACCGGTTGCAGGAGGATATCCGCCAGGTCGATTATCTGCTGTATGTCGCTTTCTTCGTTTTGGCCGGGGCAAACCTGCACATCGAAACCCTGACCCATATCGGTCTGCTCGGCGTGGCTTACGTGGTCGCCCGCACGGCCGGCAAATGGTTCGGTGCGGCGATCGGTGCCCGCCTCGGTCATTTCGGCCCGAACGAGAGAGCATACATCGGTTGGACCCTGATGGCCCAGGCAGGTGTCGCCATCGGCCTGGCCAGTCAACTGGCACATCATTGGCCAACAGGCGGTAAATTGCTGGAAACGATCGTGCTGGGTTCAGTGGTCGTATTCGAACTAATTGGCCCGCTTGCGGTGCGCCACGGGCTGGTCCGTTCCGGTGAAGTGCCGATCCTCGCCCTATTGCAAAAAAAGGCTCCGGTGGGCGCCCTGGAGGGGCTGCACAATGTCGTGCATCATTTCCGCAGCGCCCTGGGGGTGCCGATCGGTCATCAACTCAAAGACCCGGGTGATATCCTGGTGCGGCATATCATGCGTCAGAATGTCGAAACGGTTTTGCACAGTACGCCCTATTATGCCCTGCTCAAGTATATCGCTCACAGCCGCTACGACCGGTTCCCGGTGGTTGACGATAACAACCGGTTTGTCGGGGTCATCGATTACACGGAAATCCGCAACCTGCTCTTCGAGCCGACCCTGGTGCCGCTGGTGGTTGCCGGTGACCTGACAACCACGGCATCCTACTGTCTACGGCCCGACCAACCGTTGCGCGAGGCTCTGAAAATCCTGCAGCTGCATCGCAATGTCAGCTATTTCCCGGTGGTCGATTCGGATGATGCACAAAAGCTGGTCGGGATTCTCAATCAGAACGATGTGCTGGCGGCCTTCCGGCGTCTCGGACAGGATGCGTAACGCCGGACAATCCTTTTGCCTGCCGGGCGGTTTTTCAAAATGTCTAGACGTTCTGGCTTTTCCGTAGTAAAAAACGAGACAAATTTCAAATCTACCGGAGGATGTTTTGATACCGAAGCAATTACGTATTCACGCCGTTCTGATTGTTGCCGCGCTGTTTATGATTCTGATCCCGCTCTACAACCAGAGCCCGGACAGTGAGAAGGTTGAACAGGCCAAACCGGCTGCTGTTGAGTTTCTGGGATTGATTGACGGCGGCAAATATGTCGAGAGCTGGGAGTCCTCGGCGGGTCTGATGCGGGACAAAGTCACGAGAAATGACTGGGTGGACAAGCTCAACAAGGCTCGTAATCTCTCCGGGGATCTGGTCCAGCGGGTCCAGAAAAGTGCGAGTTATGCAACCGAGGCGAAAGACAGTCCTGAGGGTGAATATATCATGTTGATCTATGAGTCCGATTTTCAGCGGGCTGAAGATGTATCGGAGTATGTGACGTTGATGCTCGAAGGTGATGAATGGAAGGTTGCTGGTTATTTCATGCAGCAGTAGGGGTTGGTTGAAATTTCACTTTAGGTGTTTAGAAGGGCAACAGAGGGTTAATCTGTTACCCTTTTTTGTTGTGCTATGGATTTAAGATAAAATCAAAATCCGGGGGTTGCGCCCCCCGACTGCGCCTTACTCTTTTGCTGGCCCAAAAGAGTAAGCAGAAAAGGGCCTGCGCTGCGCTGGGCACTTCTTACATGTCAGGGCGGTAACTTCAATTCAGT
>Ga0316198_10002390_pt1 | contig 11319 bp, 11 predicted proteins | sample OudBieAanoxic_MG_FD_204935 | JGI IMG/M metagenome (GOLD analysis project Ga0316198, IMG submission 204935) | Coastal sediment microbial communities from Oude Bieten Haven, Netherlands - site A anoxic | ecosystem: Environmental > Aquatic > Marine > Coastal > Sediment | place: Netherlands... | reverse complement strand
TACATCGGCTACACGAGCCGTGGGTACGACATCTTCATGCTCGAGCTCGACCCCGAGACGGGGCGCCCGGCATCACCGTACATCGACGATCGGCCCCCACCAAGCGATGCGAACGCAGTGATTGCAGATCTCTCGACGCGCTACGCCGGCGGGCGAACCCTGTATCCGCGGTTCTGGGGTCTCGATCTGCAAGAGGATGCTTTCGGGCAGCAGCTCGGGATCTTCACGCGAGGCGAGGACGCGGCGGAGTTTCATGAGATCTATGCGAGGCTCGGCATCAGCCTGACCGAAGGCTACGTCAACGTGGACCTCAGCTACACGCTGCGCCGCATGCCTCCGGACCTTTCGATCTCGTTCTTTCGGCGAGTAACCCCCCGCAACGGGTTTGTCGTCAATGGGCAGCGGCGCGCGTACGTCGAGGACGCATACGGCGGGCGGCTCACGGTTGCTCAAGTCATACCCCGCTCGTTTCATTCGAACCGCATCAGCGCGAGCTACGGGCTCACCTGGGCGCGCTCGCTCACCAGCTTCGACGGCACCGTCAGCCCCAACTACCCGCCGCCCATCGTTCCGGCGACCGGCCTCAACGCAGACATCGGACTTTCCTGGGTGTACAACGACGCGCGGCAACACCGCTACGACTACACGCCGTCCGAGGGTCGCACCTTCGGGGCCGGCATTACGTTCGCGCACCCCGGGATCGGCAGTCGCTTCAAGAGCATCCGCGCATCCTGGTTCATTAGGCGATTCATCGAGATGCCCTGGGCGCAGCATCACGTCCTCGCTTTTCGCTACGGCGGAGGTGCGGGCGAAGATAGCCGCGGCGAACGAGGCTTGTTTTCGCTGGGCGGATTCCCGGATACGTCGCTGATCGAGCAAATCCTCAACTTCGAGCAGCTCGGGGGGGTGGCGCTTCGAGGCTATCCGGCCTTTTCCATCGTCGGGGACCGCTTTGAGCTGCTTCAAACCGAATATCGATTCCCGCTAACGCGCGTGCTGCGCGGGCCAGGCACCGTGCCGGCCTTCTTCGACCGAATGTACGGGCTGCTGTTTTTCGACTTCGGCGATGCGTACTTCGGTCCGCTGGACTTCGACGGGTTCCGAAAGGGCGTGGGCGCCGAGATCCTGATGGACTTCACGCTCGGATACGTGCAGCCGTACTCACTGCGCGTCGGCTTCGCCTACGGCTTAGACCAGGGCGGCGGCGCGCAGTTCTACGTCAATTTTGGACGGCCGTTCTAGGGGCGCCCCGACACGAGTCACGAGGCCTACACCTCGAGGATGTCGATCTCTTTTTTGGCGACGATCTCGTCGACCTTGTTGCCGCCAGCTTTGACGAGGTCTTCGAGCTCCTTGCGAGCGCGATCCGCGTCGTCTTCGCCGACTTCGCCCTCTTTGTGGAGGCTGTCGATCATGTCCTTGGCGTCGTGCCGCGCCTTGCGAATGGCCACCTTGCACTCTTCGCCCGCCTTGCGGGCAACCTTGACCAAGTCCTTGCGGCGTTCTTCGGTCAGCGGAGGCATGGGTAGACGGATGATCTCGCCATCGTTGGAGGGGTTGAGGCCGAGCTGCGCCTCCATGATGGCCTTTTCGATCGACTGCATCTGGCTGCGGTCGAAGGGCTTGAGGACGATCATGCGCGCCTCGGGCACCGAAATCGATGCGAGTTGCTTCAGCGGCGTCGGCGTGCCGTAGTAGTCGACCCGAACGCCGTCGAGGACGCCAGGGTTGGCTCGGCCCGCGCGAATCTTCGAGAGGTCGCGCTTGAGCGAGTCGTGCGCCTTTTCGATTGACGTGCCCAGCTCTTGTAGTGTTTCAGCAAGCATGGCTATCCCCGATTCGGGCGGATCTCAACCGTCCGCCGTGACTAGGCTACCGACGTCTTCGCCCATGACAACCCTTTTAATGTTCCCGGGCTCGGTCAGCTTGAAGACTCTTACGGGCAGATTGTTGTCGCGACAAAGGGCGACCGCAGTAGCGTCCATGACCCCTACCCGCTCCATCAGGAAGCGGTCGTAGCTGATCCGCCGCACCATCGTCGCGTCCTCGTGGCGAACCGGATCCTTGTCGTAGATTCCCTCGACCTTGGTGGCCTTGCAGAGCGCGTCGGCACGGATTTCCATCGCGCGAAGAGCGGCCGCGGTGTCGGTCGAGAAGTAAGGGTTGCCGGTGCCGGCGACGAAAATCACCACCCGCCCCTTTTCCAAGTGGCGCACGGCTCGGCGACGGATGTAGGGCTCGGCGACGGCCTTGACCTCGAGAGCGCTCATCACACGCGTATCGACACCAGCCTTCTCGAGCCCATCCTGGAGCGCGATGCCATTGATGACGGTGGCCAGCATCCCCATGTGGTCCGCCGCTGTGCGGTCCATCCCACTGGCGCTGCCCTTGAGGCCGCGGAAGATGTTGCCACCACCGATGACGATGCCTATCTGGCATCCACTGGAGTGGACTTCGGCCAGCTCCTCGCTGATCGCTCTGAGGGTCTCAGGCTCGATGGCCTTGCCGGTAGGTCCACCGGAAAGCACCTCTCCCGAGAGCTTCAGCAATACCCGCGTGAGCTTGGCCCCGTTCGTCATGGCTCAAGAGCCTTTTAGCGCTTCAGTCACCTCTGCCGCCAGATCCGTCTTCTTTTTTTCAATTCCCTCGCCCAGCTCGTAGCGGGTGAAGCGTCTAATGCTGAGTTTTTCGCCGAGTTTGGCCGTGAGGGCCTCGAGGAGATCTCGAATCGTCTTGTCCTCGTGCATGATGGAAACCTGGTCGAGAAGGCAGGCCTCCTTCTTCCACTTGGCGAGCTTGCCTTCGATGATCTTCTCGATGGCCGCTGGGGGCTTTTCCTTGCCGCTCGCCTTGGCCTCCTCGTCGAGTTGGCCCCGGAAGATCGCCGTGCGGGCGAGGATCTCATTGTCCGGAATGTCGGCGGCGCTCACGAAGAGCGGGCTCTCGGCGGCTACCTGCATCGCGGTGTCCTGGACGAACTGCTGGAAGTCTTCGCCACGCGCGACGAAGTCGGTCTGGCAGTTGACCTCGATCAGCACGCCGACCCGGCCTGCGCCGTGGATGTACGCGTGAACCAGACCGTCGCCTGCGATGGCGCCTGCCTTCTTGGCAACCTTGCTGAGACCCTTCTTCTGAATGATCTCGATCGCTTTTTCCTCGTCGCCTGCAGTTTCGCGAAGCGCGTCACGACAGGCCATCATGCCGGCGCCTGTGCGATCGCGAAGCGACTTCACCATGGATGCGCTGATCTCAGACATTATTCTCTTCCTTGGGGAGCTGCGGGAGCGGAGCCGCGCCTGCGGGCGAACTCGACGTGGACCCCTTCACTACTCGCATCGGGCGCCTGGGCGCCATCGTGCTGCAGGAAGTCGCGCCGCTGCTGGCCTCCCTCGATGCAGGCGTCGGCGACGCGCGAGGCGATCAGCTTGATCGAACGAAGCGCGTCGTCGTTGCCGGGGATGACGAAATCGATCAGGTCCGGGTCGCAGTTGGTGTCCGTGAGCGCGACGATCGGGATGTGGAGCTTGCGCGCCTCGTTGACGGCGATGTGCTCGTTGTGCGGGTCGATGACGAAGAGCACCGACGGAAGGCCATTCATCATCTTGATGCCGCCGAGGTACTTCTCGAGCTTCTCGGCCTCACGGCGAATCGAGAGAGCTTCTTTTTTGCGGAGCAAGTTGATGCTGCCATCTTCGACTTGCTGCTCGATGTTGCGAAGGCGATCGATGCCGCTTTTCATAGTGCGGAAGTTCGTCAACGTGCCGCCAAGCCAACGGCCGGTCACGTAGAATTGCTGAGCCCGTTCCGCCTCTTCGCGGACGATCTCGGCAGCCTGACGCTTCGTACCAACGAAGAGCACGTGCCCGCCGCGTCCGACCGTGTCCGAGATGAAGGCGTACGCGCGCTTGAACAGCTCGGCGGTCTGGTCGAGGTCGATGATGTGAATCCCATTGCGGGCGCCATAGATGTAGGGGCGCATCCGCGGGTTCCAGCGCTTGGTCTGATGACCAAAGTGAACACCGGCGTCGATGAGGGCCCGCAGGCCAATCGGTAGGTCACCCGACGCGACATCGGGGCTTCCCAGGGCCGCCAACTCGGGCGCTTCCTGGGTTTCGTGTGTAGATTCAGCCATTGCTCATTCTCCTTTCGGTTGAACTGCCATCCCCCCAGACGAACAACCTCCGAAGAGGCACCGGAACGTCTGATCGAGCCGGGAGATGTGATTGATTTCGGGGGCTAAGGCCTCCGGCTTCGGATGAAGCGGCGGAGCTATACCAGGGGGGGCGGGAGGACGCCAGGCGAGGGGGGAGCGGGGGGGCTGCTGTCTTGGGGGCGGTGGGTGAGCGTCAGTGGATTATGCCCGTAATTTCCACCAAATGGGGGGCTTGTTGGTGCTTGGATCCCTGGCGCCTAGTTCGCTTGCCGCTCTTAACACCTTTACAGTCGCTGCTAGGCCGTCCTGTAAATGTGGGGCCCAGGGTGGCTTCTGTGAGCGGGTGGCACCCTGCCTGGCCGCTGCCGTGGCTGGATCTTTGGAGTCCTCGAGCGGGTCTTCGGGGAGCTCATCGTAGTAACTGCGGAAGTCCGTGGTGGGGGCGAGGGCTTGGCGTAGGCCGTGCTTGCTGGTGAGCCAGGCCTGGAGGCGCAGGCAGGCGTGCTCTCGGGTGACGTCTCGTTTGCTTTCATTGTCCAGACCGAAATCCGGGACTTCGAGGCTCTCTTCGCCTTCGACCAAGGAGTGGCAGAGCTCGTGGAGGATCATCTGCGCCAGGCAGTCGTCGGCGTCTAGGGTGCTTGGGTGGCCGATCGTCATGACGCCCTTCCCGTCGGTCGAGGCATAGACCTCGGAGGAGCGCTGGACGCGGAAACCAATGCGGTCGGCAACCGTGAGCCAGATCCCGTCGAGAGGGTCGAGGTAGATGTGTTGGGGAGCTCGATCCACGTCAGAGGAGCTTGTGAAAGCGGTAGAAGAAGTCGTCTAGCATTCGCTGGTGCAGGGGGCGACGCTTCCAGTCCTCATATGAGACCGGCGAGGTATGCTCGAGGTCTTGGTTGAATCGCTCTTCCATGGCGCCGGCGACCGAGGCGTCCTCGATGGCCGCGACGACCTCTAGATTGAAGCGCAAGGATCGGGAATCGAGGTTGTAGGTGCCGACGGTGCACCAGCGACCGTCGATGATGGCGGTCTTGGCGTGCAGAATCGGGCCCTGCCACTCGTAGAGCTGGATTCCGGCTTCTAGCTGCCTGCCGTACAGTTTGCGAGCGGCGTGGCGCACGGCCGGCACGTCGCTCTTGCCGGGCACGATAACGCGCACCTGTGCACCGCGATCGACCGCTTGTGAAAGCAGGCGCCGGATCTGCCGGTCTGGGACGAAGTAACTGTTGGTGATGCAGACCGATCGCTGAGCGCTGCGGATCTGGCACAGATAGGCCTGACGGATGGCGCGACGCTCGCGGAAATAGTGGTTGGCTAGGACACGGACCCGGCTGCCTTCGCCGTGACCTACATACACCGGCGGGCGAAGTCCTGGGCGCGCGAAGCTCAGAGGCTCGACGATTCGGCGCCAGCCAAATTCGAAGACATCGCACATCTGCTCGGCTGCGGGACCTTCAACCCGAATCGTGTCATCGCGCCAGCCTGCGCCACCGGCGCTTTCGGGCGCCCACTCGTTGCCCAGATTCACACCACCGGTGAAGCCGACTTGGCGATCGACGACGAGCAGCTTTCGGTGATCCCGATTGTTGACGACGCCGATGCGGAAACGCGCGCGCCAGGGTGCGATCGGGTTGTACTGCTCGACTCTGCAGCCCGCCTCGCGCATCCGCGCGAACATTCGGTTGTCGCTTTGAATACTTCCAACGGCGTCATAGATGACACGAACCCGAACCCCGGCCTCCGCTTTTGCGATGAGGGTATCGGCAAACTGCCACCCCAGTTCATCCGAGGCGAACCAGTACATCTCGAGCACAATCTCGCGCTTCGCTTCTGCGATGGCCTCGAGCATCGCGGGAAACGCCTGCTCGCCGTCGTGGAGCAGAGTGACGCGATTGCCCGACACCATCGCTTCGAAGCCGGCGGTGTCAGCGAAAATATCGCGAAACTGATCGAGTGTTTCTCGTGACGGACCTTGCCTCACCACGCCTGTTTCTCCTGTGCTATCGTCGCCCCGATGAAAGCCGTACGCTGTCCGATTTGCAAGAAGGACTTGGCCAAGCGGGACAAGAACTTTCCGTTCTGCTCGGCACGTTGCAAGCTCGTGGATGCTGGGAATTGGTTTGAGGGTACCTACAGCGTCGAAACGGACCACCCTGATTCCAGATGGGGAGACAACTGATGAAGTACACCGCGTTTTTGGTCAGCGGGCTGATGTTGCTTGGCGCTACCGCATCCGCGCAGGAAGCGACCGGCGCGACAAGTGAGCCGCCCGCAGAAGCTGCGCCGGCGGACGCCGAACCAGCGGCCGCCGAGCCGACGCCGGAGACTCCCAAAGAAGAAGAGGAGAAGCGGAGCCCGTACTACAAGAAGGTACAGGGCTGGCTCTGGATCGAAGGCTTCTTGGGCCCCACATCGTACGACCCCGACAAGTTTGGTAGCTTGAGCTTTTCCGGTGTCCCCAACGCGCCACGGGAGAAGGGACTCGAAGGCGGCTTCTCGGTGTTCCTTGGTCTGGGTGGTTTCGAGATCGGCGGCTTCTACCGGCAGGCCGACTACACACAGTACAAGTTGATGAAGGTCGGGCTCGAGATGCAGGGCACCTTCCGATTCATCCCCTACGTGCACCCGATAGTTCGCATCGACATCGGCTTCGCCAAAATGTTCCAAGGCAACCCGTACGGGCTCACAAACACCGACTCCGGAGGAATCGCGCTCACTGGTGGGGTCGGTGTGAGGATTCCGATCATCCGCTGGATGTCGTTTGCAACGACTTTCGATTGGAGTTTCGTGGGCTTGTCGATGCGAGGGGATGTTCCTGGCAGCACGACAAGGTTCCAGTCCTGGATCCTAGGTCAGCAGTTTGGCGCTACCTTTGCCCTCACGTTTCACTTCATCGGCGTCCGAAAAAACTAGCGCTGGCTGGCTTCGTGCACGTGGTCGACGAGGGCACGCGCCTGGGCAGGCGTGGCCTGCGGCATGATTCCGTGGCCGAGATTGAAGATGTGGCCGGGGCGGCCCGCGGCGCTGCGGAGCACGTCGGAGGCGCGGGCTCGCATGACCTCGGTCGAGGCGAGAAGCGCCGCCGGGTCCATGTTTCCCTGCAGGGCGACATCATCGCCGAGCAGGGACCAGGCATCGTTTAGAGAGATGCGCCAGTCGATGCCGATGATGTCACCGCCCGCTTCTTTCATCGCGGGGTAGAGCTCGGGGTTGCCTGTTCCGAAGTGAATCGCGGGCACGTCTTTGGGGAGTTTGTCGAAAATCGCCTTGCTGTGCGGCAGGACGTAACGGCGGTAGTCGGAAGGCGACAAGCAACCGACCCAACTGTCGAACAGTTGCACGGCTTGGGCGCCGGCGTCGATCTGCGCGATGAGGTAGTCGGCGATGGCGCTCGAGAGCCGCGACATGAAGGCGTTCCAGAGACCCTCGTCGCCGTACATGAGCTTCTTGGCTTCGTAGTAGTTCTTCGAGCCGCCGCCTTCGATGGCGTAGGAGGCCAGGGTGAACGGCGCGCCCGCGAAACCGATGAGCGGCACCTTCAGCTCTTTGCGCGTCGTCCGGATCGCGTTCATCACGTACGAGAGCGAGCCGGCTGCATCGATTTGCTCTGGGATACCATCTACCTGCGCTGCTGTGCGAATCGGATCCATGATCTTCGGGCCATGGTCGTCGGTGAATTGAAAGCCGATGCGTAGTGGCTCGAGGATCAATAGAATGTCCGCGAAGATGATTCCGGCATCGACCCCGAGCTGGTCGACCGCCCGGACAGTCACCTCGCAGGCAAGATCGGGCGACTTGCAGAGCTCGATGAAGCTGACCTTCTCGCGCAGCGCGCGATACTCGGGCTGATAGCGCCCGGCCTGCCGCATGATCCAAACCGGCGTGTATGAAGTCGGCTCCCGCCGACAAGCCTGCAAAAAGACACTCATCGGCGGAGACATAGCACGGTTGTCGGTGCCGCGACCAAGCGGGCGCCTACATCGCTATCGGAGGGTCGGTGCGGACCTGTTTGACGAGGGCGCGCACCTCGGAGACTAGAAAAATCGAGCCCGCGACGACCACTAGGCCACCTGGCCCGGCTGCTCGCTTGGCCCGGGCGACGGCGTCGCGGACGCTGCGGGCGACCGTTCCTTTTCGGAGACGGGAGAGGCGCTCGGGAGATACGGAGCGATAGACCCCGGAGCTGGCGTAGACGCGTCGGTCCACGCGGCCGTCGAAGGCGGCGAGCATGCGTTGGTGGTCTTTGTCTCTCATCGCGCCGAAGAGGAGCACGACCCGGCCGGAGACATCGAGGCCGTCGAGGTAGCGGGCGAGTGTCTCGCAGCCGGAAGCGTTGTGCGCCGCATCGAAGAGGAAAGAGGGCTTGCCGCGGTGCCATTCGAGGCGTCCAGGCCACTTGGCGCGTTTGAGGCCTGCGCGAACGTCTGCGTCGGACACTTTGAAACCGTGTTCTCCAAGCTCGGTAAGGGTCGCGAGCGCACACGCTGCGTTGTCCCCTTGGTAGTCACCTTGAAGTCCGAGTCGCAGGCCGGTCCAGTTGCGTTCGCCCACGCGCACCGAAAGCGAGCCGTTGTTCCAAGTGCTTTCGAAGTCACGGTCGATCCAACGAAGCGGCGCGCCGACCGCACGTGCGCGAGCAGCGATCGCCCGCCTCACGTCCTTGCCTCGCGCGCCAACGACACAGGGGACGTTGGGCTTGAGCACTCCAGCTTTCTCGCGTGCAATCTTCGCGAGCGTGTCACCGAGAATGCGCTGGTGCTCGAAGCTGATGTTCGTGATGACCGAGACCTCCGGCGTCACGATGTTGGTCGAATCGAGCCGGCCGCCGAGACCGACCTCGAGGACGACGATGTCACAGTGAGCGTCGCGAAACGCCTCGAACGCCAGCAGGGTCGTGTATTCAAAGAAGGAAAGTGGGGGCAGGCGCTTATCGGCGCGAAGCTCTTCGATTCGCCGGGCCGCCTCGCGCTCAGAAATCGGTCGGCCCCCGATGCGCACCCGCTCGACGTATCGCTGCAGGTGCGGGGAGGCGAACTGCCCGGTCCGATAGCCTGCGGCCCTCAGGACTGACTCGACCATGGTTGCGACACTGCCCTTCCCGTTCGTCCCGGCGACGTGGACGTAGCGAGTCTCTTGCTCCGGGTGTTCGCGGAGCTCTGCGGCTTCGGCAATGCGTTCGAGCCCGAGCTTGATGCCGCGCGACTCCAAGCCGTAGAGCCAGCGGAGCCCTTCGCGGTACCGAGTCACCCTGCCAGATACTCGACCATGCGCGCGACATTGCTCCGCATGTCTTGACGCGTGGAGATCATGTCGACCATGCCGTGCTCGAGAAGGAACTCGGCGCGTTGAAAACCTTCCGGAAGCTTCTGCCGGATAGTGTCCTCGATGACGCGCGGCCCGGCAAAGCCAATCAGCGCGCCCGGCTCTGCGATGTTCACGTCGCCCTGGAGCGCGAAGCTCGCGGCCACTCCGCCAGTCGTCGGGTTGAGTAGGATGCTGATGAAAGGCGCGCCGGCCTCGCGAAGCGTGCGACGGGCAGCGACCGTCTTGGCCATCTGCATGAGAGAGAGCGAGCCTTCCTGCATGCGCGCCCCGCCTGAACAAGACAGAAGCACGACCGGCTGCCGCTGCGCGGCGCCGCGCTCCATCATGCGGGTGATGGCCTCACCGACCACGGAGCCCATCGAGCCGCCCATGAACCGAAAGACGAAGACTCCGAGCTGAACTGGGCGGTCGTCGAGCCGGGCTGTGCCGGCGATAATGGCGTCGTTCACACCGGTGGACTCGCGCGCAGCCTCGACACGATCCGGGTAGGCTTTGGAATCGACGAAGCGGAGCGGATCCTCGGAGACCAGGTCCGTATCGAGCGCGGTCCAGGAGCCCTCGTCGGCCAGGAGCTCGATCCAGCGCTCGGCGCTCAGGTGGAAATGAAAACCGCATGCGGGACAGACCTCGAGGTTGCGCTCGAAGTCTTCTTTCTTCACCGCGTCGCCACAGGCATCACACTTTCGGAAGAGCCCTTCACCGAGGGTTTTCTTCTCGGAGGCGTCCACTCCCGCCTTGGTTTTTGCGAACTCCACCACGGCCTGTGGCTAGCACGAAGGACGATGCCAAGCGACCCCTGCGGAGCAGGCCGAACGAGCTCAGCGAGAGGGCCCTGCGACAATCGCCGAGAGATGACGCCCGGTTTTTCCGTTCTCGCGGCGGTGCGAAAAAAACTGCGCAGCGTCGGCGAATGTGCAACCGCCCAGGTCGTCGATGGATTGGTCCGGCACGCCGGCGTCCCGGAGCTGGAATCGAATGAGCGCGCCGAGGTCGCCGTGAGGTTTCTCGCCCCCGCGGCGGACAACCGGCCGGCCATCGGCGGCTTGTTCCATCTCGCGGGCGACGTCTTCGTCGATCTCGAACGCATCGACACGGATGTGAGGTCCGATGGCCACGATGAGCTCGGCGGGGTTGTGCGAAAGGGCTTTGATGGCGCGGAGCACGACGCCGGCAACGGCGCCACGCCAACCCGCGTGCGCGGCGCCGACGTGCCCGCTCGATGGGTGCGCGATCAGCACCGGCACGCAGTCGCCCGTGCGCGCAGCAATTCCGTAACCGTCGACGCGGGCGATCAGCCCATCGCCCTCTTCATCGGCGACGGCCTGCGCGAGCTCTGACACATCGCGCACACGGGTCCCGTGGACTTGCCGTTGCTCGAAGAGCCGGTCGACATCGAGGCCGAGGCTCGTGGCGAATCGCACGCGGTTCTCGCATACCGCCACATCGTCATCACCGAGGCGGAGGCCGAGATTGAGGGTGTCGTATGGTGCGGCGCTCACCCCGCCCACGCGCGTCGAAAACGCATGGCGGAAACCATGCTGACTGAGGAGCTTCGAATGCAAGGAGCGCACTATTTGCTCTGTAGCACGGTGGATTCGCTCCATCCCTGAGGCAAGCCCTGATGATCGAGGACCCAGCGGCGAGGATTCGCTGGGGTTTGCGCTACGGCAACTCGGCCTCTGACGCTTCCGGCTTGACAGGCGGCGGCTCTTGACTACTTTCCGGCCCCTGCATTCCTGCGGAAGTGGCGGAACTGGCAGACGCGCTAGACTAAGGATCTAGTGAGGTAACACTCGTGGAGGTTCGAGTCCTCTCTTCCGCACCCTTTGATTCCGGGT
>Ga0316198_10002389_pt1 | contig 11320 bp, 6 predicted proteins | sample OudBieAanoxic_MG_FD_204935 | JGI IMG/M metagenome (GOLD analysis project Ga0316198, IMG submission 204935) | Coastal sediment microbial communities from Oude Bieten Haven, Netherlands - site A anoxic | ecosystem: Environmental > Aquatic > Marine > Coastal > Sediment | place: Netherlands... | reverse complement strand
GGCGCAGCTCGCGTTCCGGAGCGTGCAGCAGCACTTCCGGCTCGACGAAGGCCCCATGTCAGTCGTGGAGATCGGGGGCGGCAGCATGGAAGTCGTTCTCGTCGCAGGGACCGTGATCGATGAGGTTCACTCCCTGCCGCTCGGCGCGGTCCGGCTGACCGAGGAGCACGTACACTCGGACCCGATCCAGGAGAACGACTGGAAGGCACTGCGCCGGGGGATCCGGCGTGAGATTCGCGATCACCTGGGCAAGCCGAACTTCACGACCCCGACGATGATCGGGAGCGGCGGGACATTCTCGGCGCTGGCCTCGATGGCGCAGTACGAACGCTACGGCGAGGTCGGGACGACCCACGGCTACGTCCTCAGCCGGGCGGACCTGGTGCACCTGCTGGACCGGCTGAAGGAGACACCGCTCAAGCAGCGAAAGCAGATCGGCGGACTCAATCCCGAACGGGCCGACATCATCCTGGCCGGGGTCGCCGCGGTCGAGAGACTGGCCAAGGCGCTGGGGGTGCAGCGGATCATCGTGAACGAGCGGGGAATCCGGGACGGCGTGCTGCTCGAGATGATCGGGCGCCGGTTCCCCGAGGAACCAACCGTGCCGTTACACGAGAACAGGCTCGAATGGGTCAGATCGTTCGGCAGAAAATGTCATACGAACGAGCCCCACTGTGAGCAGGTCGCGATGCTGGCCGGTCAGCTGTTCGATGCCCTTCAGGAGCCGTTCGACCTGGATCCGGCGGACCGCGAGCTCCTGGTCGCCGCCGCCCTGCTTCACGACGTCGGCTACCTGATCAGCCACCCGAAGCACCACAAGCACTCATATCACATCATCAGTCACAGCGGGCTGCCCGGTTTCACAGGGCGTGAAATCGAGCTGATCGCTCTCCTGGCACGATATCACCGCCGGGCCCACCCGAAGAAGTCACACCCCGAGTTCGGCCGTCTCAGCCAGGAGGACCGGCGACGGGTCCGTAAACTGGCCGGAATCCTGCGCCTCGTCGACGGGCTCGACCGTACGCACGGGCAGACCGTGAAGGCACTGGACGTAAACGTCGGGGAGGATAGCGTCCGAATCGAGGTCGTGGCGGACGCGAACCCCGAAGTCGATCTTTGGGATGCGAACCGGAAGGCCGGACTGTTCGAGTCGGCGTTCGACCGGGAAACGGAGATCGTCAGGCCCAGTCACGACCCGGAGTAAGGGGTTTCCTGCGCCGCAAACGGGTCGCCTCGAAATTCCGCGCGTGGGCGGCCTGGATGAATCGCTCGTGGCAGCCGACCTCTTCCTCCGCGGTCCCTGGCAACAGCTGCTCGTAGCTCCCGTCGGGCCTCATCTCCCACGCCTGCCGCCGATCTGCGAGCTGCGTGTCCAGGATGGAACGGAGGATCAACTGCAGTCCCGCATCCTCCACGGGTGCCAGCAGCTCGACCCGGTTCTTGAGATTTCTTCGCATCGCATCTGCCGAGCCGATCCAGTACTCCTCCTCCCCCGCATTCCGGAAGTAGTAGATCCGGGTATGCTCGAGGAACTGCCCGAGTACGCTGATCACGCGAATGTTCTCCGACAGGCCTTCGATTCCCGGCCGGAGCCGGCAGGTGTCACGCACGATCAGATCGATCGGGACACCGGCTCGTGAAGCCTCGTACAGGGCTGCCGTGACATCCGGGTCCTCGAGCGCGTTGAGCTTCAGCTGGATGAGTCCGGGCTCTCCCGCCCGGACATGCTCGATCTCGCGCTCGATCTTCTCCAGGATTGCAGGCTTCATGATCTTGGGAGCCGGGAGCAGCTTGCCGTACTCCCGTTTCGGCCGATAACCGGTCGTCAGATAGTTGAACAGCTCGGTCAGGTCTCTTCCGATCTGCTCGTCGCAGGTGAACAGTCCAAGGTCTGAATACCCCCGGGCCGTCCCGGCGTGATAATTCCCCGTCCCGACGTGGCAATACCGGCGCAGCCCATCGTAGTCCTGCCTGACCACCATGATCGTCTTGCAGTGCGTCTTGAGCCCCAGCACACCGTACGTGACGTGAATACCGGTTGAACTCAGCTTGCTGGCCCACCGGATGTTGGCCGCCTCGTCGAACCGCGCCTTCAGCTCCATCACCACGGCCACCTGCTTCCCGTTGCGGGCGGCCTCCATCAGGTACTCGATCGCTTTTGACTCGGACGAGGTCCGATAGAACGTCATCTTGATCGCCCGGACTTTCGGATCCTCGGCGGCTTCTTTGAGGAATCTCTCGACCGACGTGTGGAACGAGTCGTACGGGTGGTGCACCATCACGGACCCGGCTTCCCGGAGCGTATGGAAGACGCTGCGCTCATCGGTGAACGCGGGATGATCGACGGGCCGATGGGGCTCGTAACGCAACTCGGGGGAATCGATCCGGGCTAGCTCGGCCAGGTCGCGCAGCGCCAGCATCCCATCCGCCTCGAACACGTCCTGCGCTTCATCGAGCCCCAGTTCGGCAGCGATCATCCCGCGGTGCAGCGCCGCCATCCCGGCTGCCACCTCGAGTCGGACGATCGGTGAGAACTTCCGATCCCGAAGTTCGGTCTCGATCATCGCCAGGAGGTCATCCGCCGTCTCCTCGTCCTGCTCCGTGTCCGCATTCCGCGTGACGCGAAACTGCTCGCAGCTCTCGACGATCATGCCGGGAAACAGGAGATCGAGGTTGCCCGCCATCACGCTCTCGAGCGGAACGTATGTATGCTCCTCCCGGACGCGAATGAACCGGGGAACGCCGATCCCGAGCGGTACTTTGACGCGCGCGAGCGACGCCATGTCGTCGTCGGGATAGTGCAGCGTGACGAGCAGATTCAGCGACAGGTTCGAGATGAACGGGAAGGGATGAGCCGGGTCCGTCGCCTGCGGTGTGACGAGCGGGAATACGTTCCGCACGTAGTATTCGCGCAACCACGCCCGGTCCTCGTTGGAGACGTCATCCCAGCCGCGAACCTGGATGCCGTTCTGCTCAAGCTCCTCGTACACACCGAGCGCCACGGCCCGCTGCTTCGCTACCTGGGTCCTGACCTGTTCGTACGCCGCCTCGATCTGCTCCCGCGGGGTCCGCCCGTCCGGGCTGAGCCCGGTCACACCAGCCTCGAGCTGCTGCTTCAGTCCTCCGATCCGCTTCATGAAGAACTCGTCGAGATTCGAGTTCACGATCGACAGGAAGAACAGTCGCTCCAGGAGAGGCGTACGGTCGTCTTCGGCGAGGGCGAGAACACGGAAGTTGAAGCCGAGCCAGGTCAATTCTCGGTTGAGATACAGCTCGGGTCGGCCGAGGTCCCACTCCCCCTCCAGGCCCGGCTCCGGAACCGGCCGATCGTCGCCCGGGGAGACGAATGGAGTCCGTAGCGCGACCTCTGAGAGAGCCTCGGTCTGGTCCTCGGATGGCGGAGCACCATTCGTCTCCGGCTTCCGGGCCGGCGAGACCTCCTCGGGGGCCTCCAGCTCCATCCTGTTCACGCCAGTTCTTTTCGTCATGCGGTCCCTGGCCCTACCGGGCGAGATTCACGTTCAGATACTCGGGCTCGTCTGTTACCTCGCGAACGATGTACGCCTCCAGCCAGCCAGGCGGAGGGGACTCGTGGTCGGCGGACGGCAGCTCGACTTCCGCCAGCCACAGATCGCGGTCGGTGAAACCGTCCACCTCCCACACGAGTCCTCCGTAGGGGAACCGGAAGCGCTTCTTCGTCAGCCGCCGTCCCTCCGTCAGCGGCCACAGACGGTCGAACAGCTCCGGCTCGATCTCCTCCTGCACCTCTACCCGGACCAGCCCCGAGCCCAGTTTGATGCTTCGAACGTGCAGGATTCGGTCCGCGTCCACGATGCGCCGCAGCCGTTCCTGGATTCGAGAGCCGGGAAGATAGCCTTGCTCGATTTCCCGGCCCGAACGCCCTTCCACCTCACCGGGCGCCCCGGAGAGAAGGTACTTTCGCTCGATCTCCAGCGCGTCTGGTGTGGCATCGACGATACGGTGACGAATCTGCTCGACATCGGCGAGAAATTCGGCCCCCGCAGTGCCGCGCCAGCCGGTCTCGAAGTCCGAGAACCGTGCGGCCTGTTCCTGCGTCAACAGCGCTCCCAGTTCCGCTTCACCCGGACCGACTGCAGCGGCTGACTTCACAGCGTCGACGTCGGACGCCCGCACCCGCAATTCCAGCAACTGGGCGTCTCTGAGATCTCCCAGGGCGTCCTGCAGTCCCTTCAGGCGATCCACCAGTTCGCTCACCCCCGGGACCTCCTCCGCCAGCGGCTCGAGGAGGTACCGAAGGTGCTTGCCCCGAATCCGTGCGGCGTGGACAGCGGCGTGATCCTCGGGCGATTCGATGGAGTCAACAGCGGCGGCGAGTTCCCGGGCGTACTCCGGCACGAGGAGCTCGAGCGTTGCCGCGAAGCTGCGGGCAGAAGCTGGGTTCGTGGGCTGCGGCGGCAGCTCGAGCCAGCTCAATCGTCGGCGCAGGCTTCGTTCCAGCTTCCAGAACCGCGGCCCAACCCTGGAGAGGACACCGGCATACGAGCCGTCGCGCTCGGTTCGCAATTCGGCGGCGAGCCGATCCACCATCGGTCCTTCAGAGGCCGCGAGAACGGGCCGAACCGATTCCAGCCACTCGAGAAGCACTTCAGCGTCTCGCCCGGCGCCGGTCGAGCGAGCGAGTTTCCGGACCTTGCGGCGATCCTTCCTCCGGATATCTGGCCTCAGGTCGGACCGAAAGGCCTTCAGAATCGTCCTGAGACGACGCAGGCTTACCCTGAAGTCGTGCAACGCCTCGATGTCATCAGGATCATCCAGCCGGATGAGTGCTTCGGTCGCGCTATCGAGATGGTGCAGCGCGATGCGGCGCGCACTCTCAGCCGCCGGGGCTGCGAGAATTCCGGACTGGATCATGCGCCTCCTCCGAGCACCCGGAGGTGGGCCGGCGCCACGTGCCACTGGAGAATCGCGCTCCCCGGTTCGATCGGGCCCGGAAATTCGAGCAGACAGGCCCCACCCTTCTTGAATACGAGGAAGTCCGCTGACGGACCGGCCGCTAGCCAGCTCGCCCATTCCCCGAGGTAGGGCTCGTGGCCGACGACCGCTACGACTCCGCGGTCGGCGACGTCTCGATACCAGGCGAGAAACGCCGACTCGGGCCCCGTCGCCAGCACGTCCACTTCTTCAATCGGTATCCCGCCGAACGCATCGGAGAGGATTTCCGCTGTCTGGACGGCTCGAACCAGGGGGCTGGTGGCCAGCAGGTCGATATGATCGACCAGCTCGTACAGGCCGCGGGCCGCGAGCTGCATGCGGCGGGCGCCTTTCTCCGTCAGCGGCCTGTAGCCGTCCGATTGACCCGTTTGCGCGAACACGTCCCGCTCTTCCGCGATCGCGTGGCGGACCATCAGCAGACGTCCTTGGGGTCTATCCATCACCGGATCCTCCGGATGTACCTGTCCACACCTGCTCGAGTTCTGGCCGTGCTTCGAGCCGAGCAAAATAACATACAGCATCGTGAGGTCGCGGGGGCACTTCCTGTGCGGCGTGGGGTCATGTACCTTGTTCGCCCCGCCGAATCCGGCGGGTATGGGGCCGTAGCTCAGTCGGGAGAGCGCCTGGTTTGCAACCAGGAGGTCGTCGGTTCGATTCCGATCGGCTCCACTTCCCTCGCAGCATTGCATTTCTGACGTCTCATGCGATCTTCTCGCATGCCTGAAAACACCAGCGGTTACCAGCGCTTTTTCGCCGAGCTCAAGCGGCGCCAGGTCTTCAAAGTGACCGCGATCTACGGGGCGGTGGCCTTCGGCATCCTGCAGGTCGCCGATCCGCTGGCCGGTGCGCTCGACCTGCCCGACTCGTTCCTGCGGCTCGTGGTCGCCCTCCTGCTGTTGGGTTTCCCGGTAGCGCTGGTGCTCGCCTGGGCATTCGAGCTCACACCGGCGGGCGTGCGTAAGGCGGAATCAGCGGCACCCGGCGAAATCGAGGCGATCGTGGCGCAGCCCGCCTCGCGACGCTGGCCCGCCGGGCTCCTGGCGCTGGCCGGAATCGTGGCTCTCGTCGTCGGCGCCGTGTGGGTGGGACGACAGACCGCCCCGGTGCGGCAACTGAATCTCGCCGTGCCCGAGGCCCATGCTTCGGATGTATCGACCCTGGCAGTCCTGCCGTTCGAGAACGTGGGCGACGATGATGAGAACGAAGTCCTCGCCTCGGGCCTTCACATGGACCTTCAGGATCAGCTCGGCCGCCTCTCCGCCCTGCGCGTAACCTCGCCGATGTCGGTCCGCGAGTACGAGGCGACGGAGAAGGGAGACCAGGAGATCGCCGCGGAGCTCGGGGTGGACTACCTCCTCAGGGGAAGCGTGCGCCGTTCCGGAAGCCGGGCCCGGATCTTCGTGCAGCTCGTGGATGCGGAGACGAGCGAGAACCTGTGGACCGACCAGTTCGACCGGGAGGTCACCGCGGACAACCTGTTCGACATCCAGTCGGACATCGCACGGCAGGTGGCGGGGCAGCTGGCGACTGAACTCAGCCCCTCGGATCTCGCTGCGCTGGATGAAGAGCCGCCGAGCGACGACATGGCGGCGATCGCCGCCTACAACCGGGCACGCGTCGTCTATTACACGCCCGGGCGAGGTGATGATATCGAGGACGCGGTCGCCTACGCGGAGAGGGCCGTCGAACTGGACCCGGAATTCGTGGCTGCATGGGCATTTCTGGCTCGCCTGCGAACGGTCCAGGCCTACGCGGGGAACGCGGAGACTGCACCGGCGCTGCAGGCCGTGCTGCAGACGGAGTCGCTTGCACCGGGAAGCGTCGAGGCGATCACTGCTCGTGCCGTCTACACGGCTTACGTCGAGCAGGAGCTCGCGGTCGGACTCGAGCAGCTCCAGGAAGCCGAGCGCCTCACGCCATCCGACGCGTACCTGGCCAACTCCATCGCGGGCTTGCACCGCCGTCTCGGGCAGTGGGACGAGGCGTTATCGGCGCACCGGCGGGCCCTCGAGCTGAACCCCAGGAGTCCCGTATTCTTGAATGGATACGCTTATACACTGCAGATGATGGGTCGGTACACCGCGGCGGATCAGGTACTCGAGCGTGCCTTGCAGGTCGGTGCCTCGATCCCCGGTATTCGGGCACAGAAAGTCCTCTCCACGTTCTACGAGACGGGTGACGCCGGCCGGGCGCGGAGCCTGGCGATAGAGCTCGGCCTCGATCCGTCGGAGGATGCGGAAGGCTCTGCCCTCTTCCACGTAGCTCTGTTTGACGGCGATCTCGAAGCGGCCGCGCGATATGCTGACCAGGTTCCGCGGAGCGAATCGGTCGTGGGTGAGGCGGGCCGACTGTGGCGCCGGGCCTGGGTGGCACAGGTTCGGAATGAGGACACGGAGGCTCTCGGCGATTCCCTGCTCGCGCTGGACTGGAGCAGCACCCAGGACTCGTGGGACGAGATGATGGGCTCAATCGCGTACGCGTTGCAGGGGGACGAGGATCGAGCCTGGCCGTTGCTGGATGAATCCATCCGGATCGCCCGGTCCCTGAACGATCGGTCGGCCTCTGTATGGCAGTTGGGCAATGCCGCCTTCTTCGGAGCGCTGTTCGGTCGCACGGACGAGTCCTTCGAACTCCTCGATGAAATCGTCGATCTTCCGGGCAGTTGGATGAGCCTGGCGGAGTTGCAGCACGACCCGAGCCTCGCCTCCCTGCGCGATGACCCGCGCTTCGATGAGATCCTCGAGCGACGCCGGGCCTTCGAGGAGCAGGCGGCGCGGGAGGCGGAGGCGGATCGGCCGTGGCTGCCGTAGAGACCTGACCGGGTCGCAGACTCGACGTTCGAACCACCGCTCAAAACGCCCTACCGCGGCGGCCACGGAAAGAACGCGCTCGTCCGCTCAACGTACTCCGCATATCCGGGCTTCGATTCCCGCAGCCCCTTCTCCAGCAGCGTCACCCCCGACACACGCATCAACAGAAACGTCATCAGCGCAGGACCGAACGCCGTCCAGACACCACCCGGCACGGCCACGGCGATCAGGAAATAGCCCCACCACACCACGGCGTCCCCGAAGTAGTTCGGGTGCCGCGTGTAGCGCCACAGGCCGGTCTGCAGGACTCTTCCCTGATTCGCCGGGTCGGCTTTGAACCTCGTGAGCTGGCCATCGCCGATAGACTCGAACAGGAATCCGATGGCCCACACCGCCATGCCCAGTCCGTCGAGCATTGTCAACTTCTCCGGAGTCGGTGAGGCTTGGGCGACCAGCAGCGGCATCGCGATCAGCCACATCAACACACCCTGGAGGAGGAACACCTTGAAGTAGCTCTTCCACCAGTAGCTCTCGCCGCCGGCCACTCGCCACGCGGCATAGCGTGAATCCTCGGGCTTACCGGCATTACGGCGAAGAATGTGAAGCGAGAGTCGCATTCCCCAGATCACGACCAGTGCGGTCAGCAAGAGCTGCCGCGCCGGGAATCCGTCCGTCGTCACGGCGTAGAACAGGGCGAGAATCGCGAATCCCGCGCCCCAGAATACATCGACGATGCTCGCGTCCCGCAGGCGCAGGCTGATCAACCATAGCACGCTCATTGCGGCGACGACCAGGAGCAGTCCCCGGCCGGCCACTGCCCATGTCGCCGGATCGGCGAACGGCCAGCTCAGCTCCATTACATGACCCGCGTCGCGAACAGGTAGCCGACCGTGGCCACCGCGGCCGTGAGCACTCCACCCCAGACAATGTCTACAGCCGCGACCGTGGTCGGGAAGCCTCGCAAAGTCGCGAGGTTGGTCAGGTCGTACGTGGCGTAGGCGACCACCCCGAAGAACCCTCCCAGCAGCACGGCGCGCCCTAGTGACCCGCGTTCTACAGCCGGCAGTACGGCAAACACGAGAACCGCGACGACGTAGAGCATGTAGAACATGATCGCCGGAAGCCAACGGACATCGGGCGCCAGAAGGTGTCCGAGCTGATCTTTATAGAATCCGCGTGCGACCAGTCCCAGCCACGTGAAGTCCAGCACCAGGAAAGCCAGTAGAGACACCGCATAGGTCTGCAACATTCGGGACGTCGTCATTCCATCCTCCGATTCTGGATCCGTCAATCCACTCGTCGAAAGCTAAACAGGTGCCGGACAGGAGTCACCTCCCCCCGCTCATAGCTAGACAAGACCTTGACACCAGTCTAACAGGGGCGTACGTTTCTCGACAAGTCATGGACATCCCCTGCTCAGTCGGGGGGACTCCGACACAGAAAACTGGGGAGAAAGAACATGTTGAATCGATGGAAATCATTTCGCGGCCTGGCCGTCGTGCTGGGCCTGACCGCTCTTGTAGCGGCGTGCGATGACGATCCGCTCGTGCAGCCGCCCGAAGACGGGACGGCCGAGATCCGTGTGATTCACGGTTCGCCGGATGCGCCCTCGGTAGACATATATGTCGAGGGAAGTGCGACGCCGGTGTTCGAGGATCTCGCCTACGGCGATGTCTCCGCGTACGCCACGGTGGACGCAGGCACGTACAACGTACAGATCCGGGGCGCCGGGGCGGACCCCACGAGCGCACCCGTCTTCGAGACGGGCAACATCACCTTGCAGACCGGCGATGATCTCACGGCTCTGGCAGCCGGGATTTTCGCCTCGAATGACCCGGCGGACCAGTTCCGCGTCCTGGCGCTGTTCGAAAACTTCGTTGCTCCGGCAGCTGGGAACGCGGCCGTGCGGGTGGTGCACGCTTCGCCGGACGCCCCGACCGTCGATATCGATGTTCTGAACGACGGATCTTCCGAAATCGTGGACCTCGCTCGGTTCGAAGACACCGGATCGATGGGCATAGAGCTTCCGGCCGGGTCTCCGCTTCTGGTCGGTATCCTGGCGAATGACGCGCTCGTCACGACGTTCACCACGCCGCCGCTCACGGAAGCAACGGAGTATTATCTGATCGCCGACGGGCTCGTCGGCCAGGCCGATCCGACGGCGGCCGATGCTTTCAAGCTTCTGGCCGTGGACGAGAACGGATCTTCCTCGTTCATCGAGCAGAACGGTCCTGATGCCGGCAGCGTGAGGCTGCGCGCCGTTCACGCATCTCCGGACGCGCCGAGTGTAGACGTCTATGTCGAGGGTGTCGCGACTCCGATCATCACGGCGCTCGTATACGGTGATGCTTCGCTCTACTTCCCGGTCGACCCGGGCACGTATAACGTCCAGCTGCGGGCGCACCCGTCGACGGACGCCGACCCGATCGCCTACGAGACCGGACCGGTCGAGCTGGCAGCGAACCAGACCGTTACGGCGATCGCCTCTGGCTTCCTCGGCTCCGCTGACCCGGCGGATGCGTTCCGCATTCTGCCTCTGGTCGAGGACTTCGGGGCAGGAACCGGCGCCCTCGTCCGCATCGTCCACGCCGGACCCGACGCTCCGAGCGTCGATATCGACGTGGGCGACGATGGAACATCGGAGATCGAGGATCTCGCGCGGTTCGCGGACACGGGAATGACCGGAATCGGTCTGCCAGCCGGAGAGTCCCTGCAGATCGGAGTCAGGGTGGCGGGCGGTGACCGGGTCACAGCGTTCACGACGCCGGAACTGCCAAGCGACGATCTGTTCGTAATCGCCACCGGAAGCCTGGTGGAGCCCGCACGCGCAGAGGATGGATTCTCTCTGCTCGTCGTAGGTCCCGACGGCTCGCTCGGGTTCCTCAAGCAGAATCCGGTGGTGTACGCGCTGCACGGAAGTCCGGATGCTCCTGCCGTCGACATTTACGCCGGCGAAAGCCTGCTCGTAGAGAACATCGCGTTCAGCGAGCTCAGCGGTGCCGTTCAGGTACCGCCTGCAGACTTCTACGTACTCGATTTCTACCCGACCGGTACGGGCCCGGGAGCGCCGACGGCGTCGTTCCAGACCCCCGCGCTGGCTGCGGGCGGTGCGTATCTGGCGGTGGCGGCGGGTGAGCTGGCTCCGGAAGACACCGACGAGGCGTTTACACTCCTGGCGTTCGAGGAGCTGTTCGAGACGACGGATGTGTCTCGCGTCCGGGCGGTTCATGCCTCCGGCGATGCTCCGCCGGTGGACATCGGTTCCGTGGATTCCGCCACCGGCGACCTGAGCGTCGTGGTGTTCGAGAATCTCGCGTTCGGCGAGGCTTCGGATGGTGTCGGAGCCGAACTGCCGGTCGGCGACCTGACGCTCGGCGTGGCACCGACTGGTGATGCTACCCCGGTGGCCACGTTCGACGTGACGACGACGGCGGGTCTTCAGACCTTCGCAGTCGCGGTCGGAGCTCTGGCCCCTGACGCTGGCGATGCTTCGTTCCGACTGATTCTCGTGGTCGCGAGTGCGAACCCGTGGATCG
>Ga0316198_10002388_pt1 | contig 11321 bp, 12 predicted proteins | sample OudBieAanoxic_MG_FD_204935 | JGI IMG/M metagenome (GOLD analysis project Ga0316198, IMG submission 204935) | Coastal sediment microbial communities from Oude Bieten Haven, Netherlands - site A anoxic | ecosystem: Environmental > Aquatic > Marine > Coastal > Sediment | place: Netherlands... | reverse complement strand
TATCCGAGAGGTCGTATCGTGGAGATCTACGGCCCGGAATCGAGCGGCAAGACGACCCTGACGCTTCATGCGATCGCCGAGTGCCAGAAGAAAGGCGGCATCGCAGCCTTCATCGACGCCGAGCACGCCCTCGACCCGAACTACGCCCGCAAGCTTGGCGTCAACGTCGACGAGCTCCTGGTCAGCCAGCCCGACCACGGTGAGCAGGCCCTCGAGATCGCCGACACCTTGGTTCGTTCCGGCGCCGTGGACATCATCGTCATCGACTCGGTGGCGGCTCTGGTCCCCCGGGCGGAGATCGAAGGCGAGATGGGCGACAGCCACGTCGGCCTCCAGGCCCGCTTGATGAGTCAGGCCCTCCGTAAGCTCACCGGCAACCTTCAAAAGAGCAACACCTCTCTCTTCTTCATCAACCAGATCCGCATGAAGATCGGCGTCATGTTCGGCAGCCCGGAGACCACCAGCGGTGGTAACGCGCTGAAGTTCTATGCGTCGCAGCGCATCGACATCCGTCGTATCGGCACGATCAAAGTCGGCGACGCTGCGGTCGGCAATCGTTGCCGGGTCAAGGTCGTGAAGAACAAGCTCGCGCCCCCGTTTCGGCTCTGCGAGTTCGATATCCTCTTCGGACAGGGCATCAGTCGCACCGGCGACGTGCTCGACCTCGGTGTCGAGGCCGGCATCATCAACAAGTCCGGCGCATGGTACAGCTACGGCGAAGAGCGTGTCGGCCAGGGGCGCGACAACGCCCGCAACTTCCTCGAGGAGCACCCGGACATTCTCGAGGCAGTCGAGCGTAGGCTGCTTCAAGAGCACGGTCTCATTGACGAAGACACCCCAGCCGAAGCGAAACCTGAGCCCAAAGCGGAGCCGCAGGCGCCCGCTCCGGCGAAGGGGACTGCGAGCAAGAGGGCGCGGCCGAACTAGGTGCCGGTTGGAGGCGTCGTCGACGCCCGACTCGTCAAGCCTAAATTCGCTCTGCAAAATAGCGATAACGCCTTGGAATCACACAGGTTTGCGCGAAGGTAAGCGTTGACTTTCCGGCCGCGTTTTGCTATATAGATGACGTGCATGAGGTTTATTGCACGCCCGTCGACGATTGGAATTCCACCCGCGCTCCAAGCGCGGGTTTTCGTCGTTTTTGACCCGAAGGAGACTTAGCTCATGAGCTTCAGCGTAGGCGACAAAGCAGTGCACCCAGCGCACGGGGTGGCTGAAATCACGCAAATCGAAGAGCGATTGATCGGCTCCGACAAAATCGATTTCTACATCCTCAAGCTCGTCAACGGAAAGGCGGGCACGATTCGCGTCGCGATGAACGCGGTCGACCGTGTTGGCCTTCGTCAGGTCATGTCCCGCCGGGCCGCCAAGACTGTCCTCGAAGAGCTCAGCAAAGACGAAATGGCCGTCACCTCGCAGCCTTGGAATCGTCGCTACCGCGAGTACACCGAGATGCTCAAGAGTGGCTCCCCCATCAAAGTCGCCAAGGTGCTCCGCGACCTCGCCAAGGTTCGCTCCGACAAAGGCGAGCTCAGCTACGGCGAAAAGAAGCTCATGGAACAGGCTCGCAAGCTCCTCATCACCGAGCTAGCCCTCGCTCGCCGCGTCCGCGAGGAGACGATCGAGCGCGATATCGACAAGATTCTGCACTAGGGGACACGCTCCCCGGGCGCGAGTTGTTTCATTCCGGGCACTTGCGAACCCAACCGCGAAAACGCACCTTTCGCTGACGCTGCCCTAGCGCGCCCGCAAGCGCATTCTCAGGTCCTTGTCCACACGGAGGGTGACCGACGGCTTGAGCTCGAGCGACTGTCCCGGCAGCAGCTCGAAGTGGTAGGCGCGGATCAGCGTCGCGAGGAGCAGCACCGCCTCCATCATTGCGAAGTGGTTGCCGATGCAGATGCGCGGGCCTCCACCGAATGGGAAATACGCGTACTTGTGAATCTTCTGCGCGCGATCGGGAATCCAGCGGTCGGGGTCGAAGCGCAGGGGGTCGGCAAAACACTCTGGGCGGCGGTGCGTGACCCATTGCGAGAAGAGCAACGTGACGCCCTTCTCGAGCGTGTAGCCGCCGAGCTCGAAGTCCTCGAGTAACTGCCGGCCGATTGCGTACACCGGTGGGTACAGTCGCATCGATTCCTTGATGACGCGCTCGGTGTACGCCAGGCGCGTGTAGTCCTCGGAGGTCGCGCGCCGATCACCGAGGCTCGCAGAGGCTTCCTCGAACACCCTGGCCTCGATGTCGGGATGCTTGGACAAGAGGTAGAACGTGTGCCCGAGTGCGATGGACGTGGTCTCGTGGCCCGCCAAGAAGAGCGTGATGCATTCGTCGCGGAGCTGCTGGTTGCTCATGCCGCCGCCTTCTTCGTCTTGGGCCTGAAGAAGGGCGCTCAACAAATCGCCTCGATCCCGGCCATCCTTTCGACGGGCTTCAATCATGTCGACGACGATCCGGTCGACGTTCCTTGCGGCCTTACGAAATCGAAACATGCCGGGCGAAGGCCACCAGTCAGGAGGCTTGATGGGGTTCTCCAGGACTTTTGCGTAGTGGTCGCTGATCACGCTCAGTGCGTCACCAACTTCTCTGGCGGTGTCACGGACGTCCGTATCGAAAAGCGTACGCCCCACGACGTCCAGCGTGAGCTCTGCCATCGACTGGTGAATGTTGATCTCGTGTCCGTCGCCCCAGTCTGCGAGCGATCGGTGTGCTGCCGCAACCATCGCATCGCCATACGTTCGGATGCGCCTCGGGATGAAAGCATGCGCGACCAGCTTGCGTTGTCTGCGCCAGAGCCCGCCTTCGCTCGTCACCAGACCTCGTCCAAGCACGCGGTCTAGCTCTCGGGTGAAGCGGTCCTTGCGCATGGCGGTATGGCCCTGCGCCAGGCTTCGTTGGATAAGCTCGGGGTCCCGCACCAATACGTAGGGTTCGTAGAGTAGCGGCAGATTCGAGAGAGGACCGTAGTCGGACGCATCCATCATGCACCCGAGCGGATCGCTCATCATTCGCCGGAGGTTGCCGATTCTGAATCGGTTCGGAGGCCCCGGCGGCTTGACGTACCGGGTCATGGGAGATCAGCGGGCCGCCTTCTCGTCGTGTCCGGAGGTGCCAAAGCGCCGGGAGAGCTCGCCCAGCAAATCCCGAAGCGCGACCTTCCGAAGAACGAGCCCCACCAGCAGGTGGTAGATCACATCGCCGGCCTCCGATGCGACGCGTTGATCCGACTCGCCGATCAGCGCCTGGCCAAGCTCGGCGGCTTCCTCGCGCAGTTTCCCGTCGATCTTGGCCGCACCCTTGTCGAGCAATGACTTGGTGTAGCTCTTGTCGGAGTCAGAGGCCTTGCGGGCTTCGAGCGTGCGCTCGAGTCGTAGAAGGGTTGGTGCCGCGTCGCCGGCGCCCGCGACGAGGTTCCCGTTGGCATCGAGCCGCCGAAAGAAACAGGTCTCCTCGCCGGTGTGACAGGACGGTCCCGCGGGATCGACCATGTAGATCAGGGTGTCACCGTCGCAGTCGACCCAAACGCTCCGCACGGTGAGCGTGTTCCCGCTCGTTTCGCCCTTGAGCCATAGCTTGCCGCGCGAGCGGCTGAAGAAGTGGGCAAGGCCGGTTTCGAGCGTCTTCTCGATCGCGATTTGGTCCGCGTACGCCATCATCCGGATCTCGCCTGTCTCCGCGTCCTGGGCGATCACCGGGATGAGACCGTGGGAGCTGTAGTTGAGGGCGGAGAAGGGCATGCCGGACAGTTACCCCAGCGCCAGCGTCTGCGCCAGCGTCAGCCGGTAGTCGGATCAGTGCCGGACGCCCATGAGGGCTTCCAGCGTGTCCCGAAGTCCTGTCAGGTCCGATGCCCTCACATGCGCCGATGCACCCGCGGCCAGTGCGGCGTCGCGGTCTCTGTCGTCGCCCTTGAGCAAGATCGCCCGGACGTGGCGCGTGTTTTCGTCTCCCCTGAGCGCTTCGATGATCTCGGCCCCCGAGAGCGGCCCCAACTCAGGGGCCAGGATGATGGCATCTGGTGGTTGCTCGCCGATGTGAAGGAGGGCGGTGACTGGGCTTGAATACTCCACCACCTCGAAGCTCGATTCGAGCGCCGCGACTAGGTCTCCCGCCGGGTCACCCCCATTGATCAACAGTGCGACCCGTGGGCGTTCGGCATCGAGCTCTTCAGGAATCGGGTAACCGTACTTCCTCAGGAAATCGAGGACATGAGGACGTCGGAAGCGTAGATGTCGCCCCGGGGTTCGGAAGTGAAGAATCTGGCCGCGGTCCGCCCAGTTGTGAATCGTCTTCAGATCCACCTGACAGAAGCGCGCAATCTGCGACGCGGTAAAGAGATCCCGGGGTTTTCGGATGCTCGCAACCACCTCAATTGGGTAGCGGTCAGCCTTTAACCCTTACAAGGAAGAAGCCTACGAAACCCGAAAAACTGTGCTCCAGCGAACAGCTTATTCGGCGTCGACCCACGCGCCGTTGTCGAACACCATTCGGGTCGCCCCTGGCAACACCGCCTCGTCTTCCGGGTGCTCGAGGTCACCTGGCAAGGCGAGGAACCAGCCGTTGTCGCCCGTCACGAGTCGCGGCCGCACCAAAGGGGGCTTTCGCGAGAGTGCGTCGTCGATGACCGATTGGGCGTCGCTGAAATTCGCGAGCCAGTGGAGCGTCCGCACCGTCGGGGGAGCGAGCTTGATCTTGCCGGCAACCATGTCGTCGATCGCGCGCGACGGCCGGAGCCACACCGCCGACGTCGTCTCGCTGCCGTCATGAGATGCTGTCTGTCCTTCGGGCGTGACCGCAACGTAGAATCGCGTATCGAATCGACGGCTTTCCATCTTGGGCGTGATCCAACGCGCGTACGGCGCCAGCGCCATCGCATCGATCTTCATGTCGACGACGTCCGCGAGGTCGATGAACGCGGAGCCGTCGTGAAGCTGTTGGCGCACCGTCGCGAGGTCGGCGCCTTCCCTCGTGCCTGCCAACAGTACCCCCGCCTCTTCGAAGGTCTCCCGCACACCGGCGACGAGAAGGCCTAGTCCGCGCTCCGGCTCGGTTTCGCCGAGACGCTCGGTGATTTCCTTGGGCGACCGGTCGACACGATCGAGCCACCGCGCATCGCTGTCACCCGCGTCGACCTTGCCGCCGGGGAAGACGTGTGCGCCGCCCATGAAGCCGCTTTGCTGATGCCGGCAAAGCATGAATGTTTCGAGGCTCCCAGCTGCCTCGCGGAGGATGATGACGGTCGACGCGTCTTTGATCGGTTTCTTACCCGGCTCAGCGCTCATGACTCGCGCGACACCAGCACATGCGTCGTCGACACGCCGATCGCGTTCGCAATACGCGCGAGGGTCTCGAGCGATGGAGTGTGACGCCCGGCTTCGACGCGCGCGATGTTCGGCCGATGGATTCCGGTTCGGCGCGCCAGCTCCGCCTGGGTGAGTCCCGCGGCAAGGCGCAGCTGGCGCAAGCGCGCGCCGAGCTTCTCGCCATCGATTGCGATGTCGTTGTGGCCGTTGGACATATCGGATGCCTGCGCAGCCACGACCGTGAGCTGTGACGACGCGCCGCTCTTGAAGAGCAGCGTCGCCTTCGTCGCGCTGGGATCGATGTTGATGCTGACGATCGCCGAGCCATCGTCCGACGCGTCGATCGGTCGACGGTGAAGTGAGGCGTCTCCGTTGCCCAGCACGGCGAGGACGTCGTCGCCTGCCGGCGAGACTGTCACGTACTCGAAACGGAAACCCCGCTGCCGGTCGGCGCGTCGCGAAATTGCCGCCGCGACCTGAGAGACATCCCGGTCGTCGCTCGTGACGAGACCGCTGCAGAGCTCCGTGACGATGTCCTCGAGCGCGTCGCGGTCTTGATCGACGTGAGCGATCGGCATGGCGCCCGATGCCCGAACGAAACCAATTGTTGCCAGAAGGTCGTCGGAGTCGAGGTGCGCGCCGTCTACATCGACGACGACCGCTGCTTCACCGTCTACCGCGCTCGCGAGATCCGCCGGTGCAACGACCTTGGATGCGATGCCATGCTTGTCCAGGGCTTGCTTCCAGCGCTGCGCGAGTTGCGCTCGCTCCGTCAACAATGTCACGCTCAGTGTCATCATTCCTCCGAGTGCGGGAGCGATGAGGTTTACACCGCTGCGTTCCGATCTACAACCGTGTATCCTCGCGAAAGTACGACACGGTTTTTGTCAATCCTTGATGAGTGGCGGCCGTGGTTGACACCTGACTGTCGCTTTGCTACCTCCGAGCGCCTTCCTGCCCGGGCGGCACCTCTTTCTTCCGTCGAAGGGATCGACCGATGTTCAAATCGACCTGCGTTTTCTCGGGGAACTCCCACCCGAAGCTCGCCGAGAAGATCGCGAGCTATCTGGAATTGCCGATGGGTCGCGTGAGCGTTTCCCGCTTTTCCGATGGCGAGGTCTTCGCGCGGATTCAGGAGAACGTGCGTGGCGTCGACGTGTACGTCATTCAACCGACTTGCGCGCCGGTCAACGACAACCTGATGGAGCTCCTCGTCATGGTCGACGCGCTCAAGCGCGCCTCGGCGGGGTCGATCACGGCCGTCATCCCCTATTACGGATATGCGCGCCAAGACCGGAAGGCGGCACCCCGTACGCCGATTACAGCCAAGCTGGTTGCGGATCTGCTCACGGCTTCGGGTGTCGACCGCGTCGTCGCGATGGATCTGCACGCGGCTCAGATTCAGGGCTTCTTCAACAAGCCCTTCGACCATCTGTACGCCCTGCCAGTGTTTCTCGAGCACCTCCGTCCCCGCTTCGGGGAGCCGCCGGTGTTCGTATCACCCGATGCCGGCGGCGTGGAGCGCACCCGTGCCTACGCCAAGCGCCTGGGTGCCGACCTTGCCATCATCGACAAGCGTCGCGAGAAGAAGAACGTCAGCGAGGTGATGCACATCATCGGGGACGTCGATGGGCGCGAGTGTGTGATTCTGGACGACATGATCGACACGGCGGGCACGATTACCAATGCAGCGCGCGCCTTGAAGGACCAGGGGGCCAAGCGCGTCATGGCTGCTGCGACACACCCGGTTTTGTCAGGCCCAGCGCTCGATCGCATCACCGATTCGCCGCTCGAAGAGGTCATCGTGACGGACACGATCCCCCTTACGGCTGAAGCCGAAGCGACGGGCCGCTTCCGCGTGCTTTCCGTGGCGGGTTTGCTAGGAGAGGCCATCAAACGCATTCACCACAGCGACTCGGTGAGCTCGCTGTTCGTATAAATGGAGCAATAGAGAATGGAAACGACGACGTTGCAGGCTGAGGTCCGCGATTCCCGCGGAAAGGGGCCAGCGCGTCGGCTGCGTGCTCAAGGAAAGATCCCGGGTGTCTTTTATGGCCCGGGAGTCGAGCCCACGCCGCTGACCCTGTCCCCCAAAGAGTTGGAAAAAGCGCTTCGAGGCGAGAGAGGGCGGAACGTGGTGTTCAAGCTGTCGGTCGACGGCAAGGACGAGCTCGCGATGGTCAAGGACGTGACCATCGATCCGGTCTCACGGGAGCTGCTCCACGTGGATTTATACCGCGTCTTCGAAGAGAAGATTCTCGAGGTCGACGTACCGCTCCATACCCTTGGTAGGGCTCAGGGCGTGGTCATGGGCGGGCTGCTCAACGTGACGCGCCGCACGCTTCCGCTGCGGACGACACCGGCCAACATCCCCGTGTCGATCGACGTGGATGTGACGCACCTCAACATCAAGGACACCATTTCGGTCGAGCAGCTCGAGCTGCCTGCGGGCGTCGAGTGCCTGCTTGCACCGAAGCTCACGCTGGCGATCATTCTGGAGCCGCGCAAAGCAACCGCTGAGGACGCCGAGGCCGACGCTGCGGCCGCCGAGGCTGCTGCTGTACCTGCTGAGGGCGAAGCAGCCAAGTCCGAAGGCTGAGCGCGGCGCGGGCCGTGAGCACGCACCTCATCGCCGGTCTCGGAAATCCGGGGCCGAAATATGCCGGCAACCGCCACAATGTTGGATTCATGGTGGTGGACGAGCTTCGGCGGCGGTGGGGTGCGCCAGGCTTCCGCGACAAGTTCAAGGGAGAGTTCACGAAGGTTCGCGTTGGAGGCGACGAGGTCGTCCTGCTCAAGCCGTTGACGTACATGAATCTGAGCGGAGAGTCGGTACAGGCGGCCATGCGCTTCTTCAAGGTGCCACTTGAACAGGTCGTGTGCGTCCACGATGAGCTCGACCTGGAATTCGGGGTCGTCCGGCTCAAGGTCGGGGGCGGGACCGCGGGGCACAACGGCCTCCGCTCGATGGTGCAGCATGGTGGCGGCGCGGATTTCGTGCGTTGCCGGGTAGGCATCGGTCGCCCGCGACACGGACGCCCCGAGCAGTACGTTCTCAGTGATTTCAGCAGCTTGGAGCGCGTCGAGCTCGGCATGGTGCTCGAGCTCGCCGCGGACATGGCCGAAGCTGCCGTGCGCGAAGGCGCGCGCGAGGCGATGAATCGCCATCACAGCCGTTCCTGACCACTGGCGCGTACGCCCAGATCGGCTATGCATCGCCCTTCCTCGCTCCAGTCAAACGCTGGGGCCGACCAGACCAGGAGGAGAGTATGGCAACTGCAACGGCGGCGCCCGCCAAGAAATGGGCGCGCGAATACGAGACGATCTACATTCTTCGGGCTGACGTCGACAACGACGCCGCGGAGAAAGTGATCGCGCGGGCCAAGGACGTCATCGCACGTCTCGACGGCACGCTGACCAAGCTGGACAACTGGGGGAAGCGCAAGCTCGCGTACCCGATCCAGAAAAGCAACCGCGGGATCTTCGTGTACTTGAAGTACGTCGGGTTCAACGACGTCGTCGCCGAGCTGGAGCGCAACCTGCGCCTGCTCGACGAGGTGGTGCGGTTTCAGACCGTGCTCCTCCAAGAGGACATCGACCCCGCTTCGGTCGCCGTTGACCCCGACGAGGTGCAGTACCTGCACGTCGAGGAAGAGGAAGAGACCGAGGACGCGGAGCTCGAGCGCGCGCGAAGCCTAGGCATGGCGCCCCGCGCACCGCGTGAGTACCCCTCAGAGGCTGCCGCTGCCCCCGAGGCTGCGCCTGCTGCGGAGGCTGCGCCTGCTGCGGAGGCTGCGCCTGCTGCGGAGGCTGCGCCTGCTGCGGAGGCTGCGCCTGCTGCGGAGGCTGCGCCTGCTGCGGAGGCTGCTGCCGCCCCCGAGGCTGCCGCTGCCCCCGAGGCTGCCGCTGCCCCCGAGGCTGCCGCTGCCCCCGAGGCTGCCCCCGCCGCCGAGACTGCAACTGAACCTGAAGCTGCTCCTGAAGAGGACAAGAAGGAGGAGGGCTGATCCATGGCTGAAGACATTCGACAAGACTTCGATGTGGAAGGCGGCCGCGGTGGTCGTCGTGGCGGTCGCAAGAAGCCCCCCGGCCTCTCGCTCCCCCCGGACCACAAATTCGACTACAAAGATCCGCAGCAGCTTCGGAATTTCATTACCGACCGGGGCAAGATCACACCCCGCCGTATCAGCGGCCTGAACGCCAAGCAGCAGCGCGACCTGACCCGTGCGATCAAGCGAGCCCGCAATATTGCGCTGCTCCCCTACACGGCGACGAAGTGAGGTAGCCATGGCATCCACAGTCGAAGTCGTACTCAAAGAAAATCTCCAGCATCTCGGCTCGATCGGCGACGTGATCAAGGTTCGTCGCGGCTACGCCAGGAACTACCTCTTGCCGCGCGGCCTCGCGGTTGTCGCCAGCCGCGGCAACGTGAAGCAGGTCGCGCACGAAAAGGCCGTTCAGGCTCAGCGTATCGCCAAGCTCCGCGGCGAGCAGGAGAAGGTCGTGGCGCAGCTTGCCAAGGTCACCGTCATGGTGGCGAAGGAAGCCGGCGAAGACGGAAAGCTCTTTGGCTCGGTGACATCGAACGACGTGCTCGAAGGCCTCGTAGCCAAGGGCGTGGAGCTCGAGCTCGACAAGAAGAAGCTCGTCATGCCCGACAAGACCATCAAAGAGGTCGGCAGCTACGAGATTGGCGTGAAGCTACCGTATGGCTTGACCGCGATCGTGAAGCTCGAAGTCAAGACGCGCGCGTAGTAGCGCTTCCAACGACCCGCGCGACGCGCTAGAACCAAGGCTCGAAGGGAGCAGCGTCATCACTTCACCCGAACGAGCCGGCCAAGTCCCACCAAACGCTCTCGAAGCAGAGCGCGCAGTGCTGGGCGGCATTCTTCTCGAGAACGATGCGATGAACGTCGTTCTCGAGGTGCTATCCGCCGAGGACTTCTACAGCGAGGCGAACGGCAAGATCTTCGATGCGATGACGGAGCTCTTTCGCCAGAGCCAGCCGGTCGACCACGTTACGCTGCGCGAATCGCTCGTCCATAGCGGCAAGCTCGGGGCGGTCGGCGGCGATGACTATCTGCTCTCGCTCAGCAACACAATCCCGAGCGTTTCGAACATCCAAGCGCACGCGCGCATCATCCGCGAGAAGGCGGTTGTCCGTGCGCTCATTCGCTCCTGCCACGAAGTCGTCTCCCGCGGCTATGGTGACTACGGGCCGTTCGAGGAGTTCCTCGACGAGTCGGAGTCGTCGATCTTCGCGGTGGCCAAGGAGCGCGCCCGCAATCCGTACGAGCATGTCAAAGACATCGTCATGCGGACGTTTCAGGAGATCCATGAAACGGCCAATCGCGGTGAGGCGATCACCGGCCTTCCGACTGGCTACAAGCAGCTCGACAAGATGACTGCCGGGATGCACGCGGGCGATCTCATCATCGTCGCGGGGCGCCCCGGCATGGGCAAGACTTCTTTCGCGCTCAACGTGGCGCACAACGCCTGCGACAAGGCCAAGGCTCCGGTGGCGGTGTTCTCCCTCGAGATGCCCAAGGGGCAGCTCGTTCGGCGTCTTCTCGGCAGCGAGGCCCGGGTCGACGGCAACCGCATCCGCACCGGGCAGCTCCAGAAGGACGACTGGCCGAAGCTCGCCGACGCGGCGGGCACTTTGAGCGAGATGCCGATCTGGATCGACGACACGCCGGCGATCACGATGCTCGAGCTGCGGGCCAAGTCGCGGCGTCTGAAATCCGAGGTTGGCCTGGCGATGATCGTGGTCGACTATCTGCAGCTCATGCGCTCCGGGTCACGCAACGACTCCCGCGAACAAGAGATCAGCGAGATCAGCCGAAGCTTGAAAGCGCTCGCCAAAGAGCTCGAGATCCCGGTGATCGCGCTCTCGCAGCTCAACCGCGGCGTCGAGTCGCGCGGCGTCAAAGACAAGCGCCCGCAGCTTTCCGACCTCCGTGAGTCCGGCGCCATCGAGCAGGACGCCGACACGATTTGGTTCATCTACCGCGACGAGG
>Ga0316198_10002387_pt1 | contig 11322 bp, 5 predicted proteins | sample OudBieAanoxic_MG_FD_204935 | JGI IMG/M metagenome (GOLD analysis project Ga0316198, IMG submission 204935) | Coastal sediment microbial communities from Oude Bieten Haven, Netherlands - site A anoxic | ecosystem: Environmental > Aquatic > Marine > Coastal > Sediment | place: Netherlands... | reverse complement strand
CGATCTGCCGTATAACCGCCGGGCCCGGCACCCAGCACCAGCATGTCACACCGCAGATCGGTACCGCCCGCGTGACTGGCCGCCGCCGGTGCGGGGCTCGATGATGCGATCGCGTGATCCGCCCCGCCGGCGGGCTCTGTGGTGTCGGTCCCGGCTTGGGCTTCGAGCAGGCAGACCAAGGTACCTTCCGAGGCCTTGTCGCCGATCCCGATCCGCATCTCCTTGACGACCCCGGCCTGGGGCGCAGGAATGTCCATCGAGGCCTTGTCCGACTCGAGCGTGATCAATGCGTCGTCGACAGCAACCTTGTCGCCTGCGCCCACCAGGACATCGATGACGTCGACGTCGCTGAAATCACCGATGTCCGGGACCTTGATCTCTACCAGATTACTCATGTCAATTTTCTCTTCATATTCGGAGCGCCGGGCGCGCGAGGATCAAATAGCCTTCACAGCTGCCAACGGCGGGATGTGGACTGCAAACGTTGGGTTGGCGAACGCCTTCGCTCGAGGCCGGCGTACCGGCCAAACGGGCTGATAGCGTCTTTTTCCCTCCCCCTACAGAATCAGATTCCGCGCATCGGACAGGATGAACGCGAGGTAGCCGACGAACCGCGCGGCATAGGCCCCGTCGATCACCCGGTGGTCATAGGACACGGCCAGCGGCTGGATCAGGCGGTCGACAATCTCGCCGTCGACCCGCAGCAGGCGCTCCTGGGCACGCGTGACACCAAGGATCCCCACCTCCGGGGCATTGACGATCGGTGTGAAGTTGGTACCGCCGATGCCACCCAGGCTGGAGATGGAAAAACAGCCGCCCTGCATGTCCGCTGCCTTGAGTTCACCCTCGCGGGCACGTTTCGATACCTCACCCAGCTCGCGGGCGAGTTCGAAGATGCCCTTCCGGTCGACATCGCGAATCACCGGCACCACGAGGCCATCGGGCGTGTCCACCGCGATGCCAAGGTTGTAGTACCTGCGCTGAATCAGGTTCTCGCCCGCGTCATCCATCGCCGCATTGAACTTTGGGTGCTCCTTGAGCGCGGCCACGACCGCCTTCATCACAAACACCAGCGGCGTGAGGCCAAAACCCATGGCCTTGGCCTTATCCTTCATCTTCTGCCGATAGGCCTCCAGTTCTGTGATGTCCGCCTCGTCGAAATGGGTCACCTGCGGCACGTTCAGCCAGGCCTTGTGCAGATGCCTGGCCGATAGCTTGTTGATCCGGCTCATCGGCACGATCTCGGTCTCGCCGAACTTCGCCCAGTCGGGCTGGGTGATCGGCGGGATGGCCAGGGTCCCGTCGGCAGACGGCCCTGGGGCGGCAGCCCGCGGCGCGGACACCGCAGTCGCGGCCGGCGTCGATGCGCCGCTGTTGGCGAAATTGCGCACGTCATTGTCGGTGATCCGACCATTTCGACCGCTGCCCACCACCCTGGCCAGGTCGATACCCAGTTCACGGGCGATGCGCCGCACCGACGGGCTGGCGTGCGCACGCCGGAAGGCGTCCGCATCCTCGACCGAGGCCGCTGCGGGCACGCGTGCGGGGGCCTTTTCGCTGCCACCTCCCAGAGGTGCCGTACTGGACGCCTGGGCCGTCGCGTCACCGGCCGCCTCCAGCACCAGGATCAGGCTGCCCGAGGAAACCTTGTCACCCACCGCCACGCGTACCTCTTTCACCAGCCCACCCTTGGGCGCCGGTATATCCATCGAGGCCTTGTCGGATTCGAGGGTGATCAGCGCGTCGTCCGGCCGGATCCGGTCACCAGCGTGCACCAGGACCTCGATGACGTCGACGTCGCTGAAGTCGCCGATATCGGGGACATCGATATCCTCCAGCACGGCACCCCCATAGCCGCCGCCCGACCCGCTCGGCGCCGGTGCCGCGGATGCGCCGCCCGAGACCTTGGGCTGGGCCTCGTCGACCGCCACATTGACGCTGGCCTCGTCGCTACCGGCCAGCAGCAGGATCACACTGCCCTCGGAGACCCTGTCCCCGACACTCACCTTCAACTCCGCGACCACGCCACCCACGGGTGCCGGGATGTCCATCGAGGCCTTGTCGGATTCAAGGGTGATCAGCGGGTCGTCGATCGCGATCGTGTCGCCGACCTTCACCAGTACTTCGATAACATCGACATCGGAAAAGTCACCGATGTCGGGAACGAGAATTTCTTTTGCCATGTTGCTTGCTCCAGACCCGATGATCAGGCGTACAGAGGGTTCGGTTTCTGCGGATCGATGCGGTAACGGGCAATCGCCTCGAGTACCGTCTTGGCAGTCACCCCTCCCTCCTTGCGGTCGGCCAGCGCCTTGAGCGCGGCGACCGCCACATAGTGACGATCGACCTCGAAGTGACGACGCAGGGCCTCCCGACTGTCGGAACGCCCGAAGCCGTCGGTACCCAGCACATGGAAATCCCCCGGCACATAGGCGCGGATCTGATCGGCATAGCCGCGTATGTAGTCGGTGGCCGCAATCACCGGTCCCTCGGCGCCGTCCAGGCATTGACCGACCCAGCTCTGGCGGGGCGGCTGATCTGGGTGCAGCAGATTCCAACGCTCCACCGCGGCGCCGTCACGCGCCAGCTCGTTGAGACTCGGGGTCGACCAGATATCGGCATCCACGTCCCAATCGCCCCTGAGCAGATCCGCCGCCGCGATCACCTCGTTGAGGATCGAGCCGCAGCCCATCAGCTGCACCCGGGCCCTGCCCCCACCCGACGCGGGTCGAAAACGGTACATACCCTTTACGATGCCTTCCTCGGCACCTTCGGGCAGCCCCGGATGGCTGTAGTTCTCGTTCAGGGTGGTGATGTAGTAGTAGACGTTCTCACCGCGCTCGTACATGCGCTTCAGGCCATCGTGAAAGATCACCGCCAGCTCGTAGCCGAAGGTCGGATCGTAGGACACGCAGTTCGGGATGAAGCCGGCAAACAGCTGGCTGTGCCCGTCCTGGTGTTGCAGGCCCTCGCCGTTCAGCGTGGTGCGACCCGATGTTCCACCGATCAGGAAGCCGCGCGCAAGCATGTCGCCGGCCGCCCAGGCGAGGTCACCGATGCGCTGGAAGCCGAACATGGAGTAGAAGATGTAGACCGGAATGGTCATCACGCCGTTGTTGGCGTAAGAGGTCGCGGCCGCGATCCAGGACGACATCGCGCCGTCCTCGTTGATCCCCTCCTGGAGCATTTGCCCCCTGGCCGATTCCTTATAGGGCATGATGTCTGCGGCATCCATCGGCTCGTACTGCTGCCCCTCAGGGGCATAGATGCCGACCTGCCGGAACATACCTTCCATGCCGAAGGTGCGGGCTTCGTCCGGGACGATCGGAACCAGGCGCGGTCCGATCGCTTTGTTGCGGGCGATCGCCACCAGGATGCGGACCAGGACCATGGTGGTCGACATGGTGCGCTCGCCGGTCTCCTTGAGCAAAGGCGCGAAGATCGACAAGTCCGGGATAGGCAGGGTTTCGAAGCGCTGCGGTCGGCTCGGCAGATAACCACCGAGCGCCATGCGCCGCTCGTGCAGATAGCGCATCTCCGGGCTGTTCGGATCCGGACGGTAGAAGCCGGCGTCGTGCAGCACATCGTCGGCCACCGGGATATGGAAGCGCTCGCGGATCTTGGTCAGCTGCTCATCGGACAACTTCTTTTGCGAGTGCGAGATATTCATCCCCTCGCCGGCCTCACCCATGCCGTATCCCTTTACCGTATGCGACAGGATCACGGTCGGCCTCCCGATCTCCCGGGTGGCGCAGTCATAGGCGGCGAACAGTTTGGCTTGGTCGTGACCGCCACGCAGCAGCTCGTAATAGAGCTGATCGTCGCTCATGTCGGCGACCATCGCCTTCAGCTCTGGGTACTTTCCGAAGAAGTGCTCACGCGTGTAGGCGCCGCCCTTGTTCTTGAAGTTCTGGTACTCACCGTCCAGGCACTCCATCATGCGCCGGTGCAGCAAGCCGCTGTGGTCCTGCTGCAGCAGCCGGTCCCAGCCCGAGCCCCAGAGCACCTTGATCACGTTCCAGCCGGCGCCGCGGAAGTTACCCTCCAGCTCCTGCACAATCTTGCCGTTGCCGCGCACCGGCCCATCCAGGCGCTGCAAGTTGCAGTTGACCACGAAGATCAGGTTGTCGAGCCGTTCGCGCGCCGCCAGCGCGATTGCCCCCTGCGACTCGGGCTCGTCCATCTCGCCATCACCGAGAAAGGCCCAGATCTTGCGGCCTTCGTTGTGCTGCTCCGCCTCCGGGACCAGGCCGCGATGCTCCAGATACTTGAGAAACCGCGCCTGGTAGATCGCCATGATCGGGCCGAGTCCCATCGACACGGTCGAGAATTGCCAGAAGTTCGGCATCAGGTAGGGATGGGGGTAGGACGACAGTCCCCCGCCGCCGGCCTCGACCCGGAAATTGTCCAGCTGGTCCTCGCTCAGGCGGCCCTCGAGATAGGCACGGGCGTAGGTGCCCGGCGCAGTGTGGCCCTGGATGAACACCATGTCAGCCCCGTTGGGGTGATCCGGGCCCTTCCAGAAGTGGTTATAGCCGACCTCGTACATGATCGCCGAGGACTGAAATGATGCAATGTGTCCGCCTGGCGAGGCCGGCTTGCGATTGGCGCGTACCACCATTGCGGTGGCGTTCCAGCGCAGCGCGCGCAGGATGTGGCGTTCGAGGTCCAGGTTGCCGGGATAGGCCGGCTGCTTGTCGACCGGGATGGTGTTGACGTAGGGGGTATGCGAGGTATCCGGTGGTTCGACGCCGGCCTCGTAGGCTCGGTCGATCGCCTTGTGCAGCAGAAACTGGGCGCGCTCGGCGCCATCACGCTCCACGACGACCTCGATGGCCTCTTCCCACTCCCCGGTCTCCTGGGGATCGATATCGGGCGATACTGACTTTATCACTTCTTCTCCTCCGGTCTGGTGGCGAAGAGGCAGACGAAGCGCCCGCTCACCTCCCGGAGGGGAATGCCTCGAGGACTCGGCAAGCAGATGCGTCTCTCGACCTCGCATACGCAGGATCACTGCGCATGGCCGGTTGACGGGGCCGGTCAGCCCCGCATTCTTTCGCCCCGCTTCCCGGCGGGCCGGTGCTTTATCCGGGAACAGTCGCCTTGCGGGCCGCGAAACAGCGGTCCACGAGGTAGGCGATCGACCGGTAGGGAATTCCGCTGTGGCGCGAAAGGCCGATTTCACAGGTTCGGCTGTTCGAGAAGCCCTCATTGCAGCCTTCCGGTAACTGTTGCTTCAATCGTGAAAGGGCAACGGCATTGAGCTCCGGTGTGCTGAAACCCTTGTCTCCGGCGAAACCGCAACAGCCGTCTTCCTCTGGGAGAAACACGCTTTTCGCGCAAGTGCTTGCCACGGCGAAAAAATCTTCCTCCAACCCCATTTTGCGGGCACTGCAGGTGACATGCAGTGCGATGCTGTCTTCCTGAGCGACCTGCTCCATCTGCGGTAACAGGAAACGCCGGATGAATGCCACAGGCTCGTAGATCTCGATGTCTTTTTCGAACCGTTCCCGCATGCGTGCGGTGCAGGGGCTGGTGTCACACAGGACCGGCAGACGGCCCGCCTCCGAAGCCAGCCACAGCTGGTCTTCCAATCGCCTTACGGCAGTTTCCGCACTCTCTTCGAAACCCTTGCTCTTGAAAGGCATACCGCAACACTGGGCGTCGACGTCCGACGGGATCACCACCTCATAGCCCGCCTTGCCGAGCAGCGAACGCATCACCTCGATCAGGTCGCGCGTTTCGCTGTCGCAACTGGCCGTCCCCATGCTGCGGCTGACGCAGGCGCTGAAATATACACACTTTTTATTTATGGGCCCATCAATTATTTCTTTATTCGTGTGGCTACGGGAATTGCCACCGGCCCTTGGCATCCAGCGATGCCAGTCCGGGACACGGCCGCCGCTCAGACGGTGTATCCCTGTGGTGAGACGCTCCAGCGGGACCTCACCGACCACCCGGCTGAGGGCGTGCACGCTAGCCAGCCCGCCGCGTGTCGCCGCGGTGACCCCGCGCATATGGTGATCAACCCAGCGCGCCACCGCCTTACCGGTCGCGCCGTGCCTGCGGCTGCGAAGCACACGCACCATCTGTCCGGTATCGATCCCAACCGGACAGCGCGTGGCGCACAGGCCATCACCGGCGCAGGTCTCCTCAACCGCAAAGCCCAGCGGGCCCAGTGGCTCTGCCGCGTCATCCCCGCCGGCCTGCTCGCGGCGTGCCTGCTCGCGCAGCGCGACGATGCGCTGCCGCGGCGTCAGGGTCATATCGCGCGACGGACATACCGGTTCGCAGAAACCACACTCGATGCAGCGGTCCACCAGCGGGTCCACCGCGGTCATCGACTTGAGGTTCTTGACGTGAATCTGCGGGTCATCGTTCAGGATGACACCAGGATTGAGCAGCCCCTGCGGGTCGAGCAAAGACTTGATCCGTCGCATCAGCGAGTAGGCGTCGGCACCCCACTCGAGTTCCACATAGGGGGCCATATTGCGTCCGGTGCTGTGCTCGGCCTTGAGCGAACCATCGTACTTTTCGACCACCAGGTGGCAGAGTTCGTCCATGAAGGCGTGATAGCGCTCGACCTCGGCCGTGGCACCAAAATCCGGGGTGATCACGAAGTGCAGATTGCCCTCCAGCGCGTGCCCAAAAATGATCGCATTGTCATAGCCGTGCCTGGCGAACAGGCCCTGCAGTTCGACCGTGCCCTCGGCCAGCCGGGGAACCGGGAACGCAATGTCCTCGATCACCACCGTCGTACCGGCCTCGCGTACCGCCCCGACCGAGGGGAACATGCCCTTGCGGATCTTCCACAGGCGGGCAAACTCCTCGGGGACATCGGTAAAGGCGATCTCACCCAGGGTATCCACGGTGCCAAGCGCGTCGAGGATGCGGCTGATATTGCGGGACAGGCCCGCGGCCGACTCGGCGCGCGTCTCGATCAGCAGCGCGGAGGCCCTGTCCGGTAGGCCCGACAGCTCGGTCGGCATGCCGGACTGGCCCTGTACTGAACGCAGTGCGGCACGGTCCATGATCTCGACCGCGTCGACCGGCTCGGACTTGAGCCTCGCCACCGCTACGCAGGCCGCCTCCACGTCGCCGAAAAACACCAGCGCACTGGCCTTGTGTGGATGCTCCGGGACCGTGCGGTAGGTGATCTCGGCGATAAACCCCAGGGTACCCTCCGAGCCAATCATCAGGTGCGCCAGCACGTCGATCGCATCCGTATAGTCGATCAGGGCATTCAGGCTGTAGCCGTTGGTGTTCTTGATCCTGAACTTGTGTGCGATGCGTTCGCTCAATCCCGGGCTGGCACGCACCTCCGCGACCAGTTCGTCGAGCCCTTGCAGCAACGCTGCGTGCGAGACGCGAAAGGCCTCGCGGCTTTGCCCGTCGCCGGTATCGAGCACGCTGCCGTCGGCCAGGATCAGGCGCATCGAGGCCAGGGTCTGATAACTGTTCTGTGCGACACCGCAGCACATGCCGGAGGCATTGTTGGCGGCTATCCCGCCGATTTGACAGCTCGCAATCGACGCCGGATCGGGTCCGATCTTGAGGTTGAATGGAGCCAGGTAGCGGTTGGCCTGAGCACCGATGATCCCGGGCTGAAGCCTGATCAGGCTTCGATCATCGCTGACACTGTATTCACGCCAGGCATTACCCTCCAGCATCACCAGCACGGAATCGGTCACCGCCTGTCCGGAAAGGCTGGTCCCAGCGGCACGAAAGGTGACCGCTGCCTGGTGCTCGTGCGCCAGTTGCAGCAGCCGGGCGACCTCCTGCTCACTCACGACCTTGACCACGAGCTGGGGAATCAGTCGGTAAAAGCTCGCATCGGTACCATAGGCGAGGCGCCGCAACGGGTCGTCGATCAGCCGGGCTGAATCGATGAAGACGGACAGGGCCGCCTTGAAGGCCGCCATGTTGGAAACGCGCATCGGTTTCTCTCCTCAGCGTTAGCGGGCACGCAGCGGGGCAGCACTGCCGATTCTCGCCGTCAGCTCTCCAGGGGGACAGCACCCGTTGCTGCCCGCGGGGAAGCGGAATCGTCCAAAGTGCCTGGTTGGTTAATTGGTAAGGCCAGTAAATTCTGGCAGACGACACCCGACTGTCAAGTTAGCTCACTAGGCCACAGCATCCACGGTGCCTGGACATGCTGACCAGCTTTTCCCGAAGGTCTTCGTAGCGGGAAGCCCGATGCCGGCCCGCCGTGGCGCCTTGCCACCACCGAGAGGCGCACTTGAGTTAAGCCTCAACGCCGACTAGACTTTTGATCGGACAATTGGTAAGACCACAGATGGATGATCATGCAGCGCCGGAAACTATCGGACCAGATCGCCGGGCAGCTCGAAGGCATGATCGCCGACGGCACACTAAGGCCGGGCGAACGTCTGCCCGCCGAGCGCCAGCTCTCGGAGCGGCTGGGCATCTCACGACCCTCGCTGCGCGAGGCGATTCAGCAACTTGCCAGCAAGGGCCTGCTCAGCACCCGCCAGGGCGGCGGCACCTATGTGACCGAGACGCTGTCGACCGGCTTCAGCGATCCCCTGCTCGCACTGCTGGAGGACCAGCCCGGTGCGGAGTTCGACACCCTCGAGGTGCGCAAGGAGCTGGAGGGTGTGGCCGCCTTCAATGCAGCCTCGCGCGCGACCCCCTCGGACCGCGAGCGCATCTGGGCGGAATTCAACCGCATGGCTGAGGTGCAGCGCTCCGCGGCATCCAATTTCGAAAAGCTGCAGGTCGACGGGGATTTTCACCTTGCGATCATCGAGAGCGCGCACAACATCGTGCTGGTGCATTTCATGCGCGCTATCCGGGGGGTGCTCGAAAAGACCATCAGCTCATACCTCGACGAGCTGTACGCGAACCCCAGGTTCGTCGAAGTGATCTGCCGCCAGCACCAGGATATCGTCACCGCGGTGATGGACCGCGACCCAGAGACCGCACGCGACAAGGCCCGCTATCACCTGGATTTCGCCTTCCGGTCGTTCAGCGATTTCCAGAAGCAGGCAAGACTGTCGCGCAACGCCGAGCTGTACTCGTCGATCTACCGTGAACCGCGCGGCGGCTGAGACCGTGCCAGAGGCATACGGTGCAGCGTGTAGAGATCAGCGGGCGTTCAAGCGGATCGCCGATGGGTTCGCGGTGGCGATCGCGGGCGGCATTGCGCCGCCGATCGGCGTCTGCCGGCCGCACATCGTCCAGGACGGCGCCGGGAAGAAGACTGTCGACCCGGTGCAGCAGCTGACGTTCAATGGCGAAGCCGCGCACGCACGCAGCCGGCAGGGGCCGTCGCCCATCGGGAGGGCACTGTTGCCGAACCAACCGGATCCGGATGCTTGCGACCCGGACCGCCGCGAACGAGGACTTGAAGTTCGGCGCGCCGGGGGACACGGCCTTCTCCGCGGAGATCGCCCAACATCCAGCCGATGCGCCAGGTACCCGTCCACCCAACCCGCGCCGCGGAGCTGCCCGAAGGTCTCGGGCAGGCCGGGGCCGCCTGCCAGGGAACTCCAGTGAAAAAACCCGAATCCGTCTATTTCTTTGCCACCTGCCTGATCGACCTGCTATATCCAATGGCCGGCTTGGCCGGGATGCAGCTGCTACGCCGCGAGGGCGTCGGCGTGATATTCCCACGTAACCAGACCTGCTGCGGCCAACCCGCCTTCAACTCCGGCTACCGCGATGAGGCCCTGTCTGTCGCACGAGCCCAGCTCGCCTGCTTCCCGCGGGACATCCCGGTGGTGGTGCCGTCCGGCTCCTGCGGCGGCATGCTTCGGCAGCACTGGCCCGAACTGTTCGAAGGCCAGCCCGACGAGTCGCAAGCGCTGGCCGTCGCCGGACGCACCTTCGAACTCACCGAGTTCCTGGTCGATGTGCTGCAGATTCGGCTCACCGACCTCGGCGAGCCGGTCAAGGTGGCGATCCACACCTCGTGTTCGGCAAGGCGCGAAATGGGTGTGGCCGACCGCATCGAGTCGCTGGCCGCCCAGCTCGACAAGGTCGAGGTGCTGGCCCAGCAGCGCAAGGCCGAATGCTGCGGCTTCGGTGGTACCTTTGCGATCAAACAGGCCGACGTGTCCGGCGCGATGGTCAAGGACAAGACCGATGCGCTCCGCGCCACCGGCGCGGAGCGCATCATCAGCCAGGACTGCGGCTGCCTGATGAACATCGGTGGCGCGTTGGAACGCCAAGGCGCTGGTCCGCAGACCCAGCACATAGCCGAGTTTCTGCTGGAGAGGACATCATGAATCAGACCCGCGAATTCCGGCAGCGCATCGACAAGGCGCTGAACAATGATCAGCTGCGACGCAACTTTCGCTCGGCCTTGACCGGCATCCAGGCCAGGCGTGAGGAGCAGTTTCCGGACGATGCCCAACTGCAGGTGCTGCGTGAGCAGTCTCGGATGGTGCGCGCCAATGCCCTGGTGAAACAGCCGGAGCTACTGGAGCAGCTCGAGGCAAGACTGACCGAAAACGGCATCAAGGTGCACTGGGCGGAGACCCCCGAACAGGCCAATGCGATCATTCACGAGATCCTCGAGGCCGCCCACGCAAAGACCGTGGTCAAGGGCAAGTCCATGGTGTCGGAGGAGACCGAGCTGAATCACTACCTCGAGGCTCGCGGCATCGAGGTGATCGAATCCGACCTCGGCGAGTTCATCATCCAGCTCGCCGATGAGCCGCCATCACATATTGTCGCCCCGGCGATCCACAAGAACCGGCGCGAGGTGGCCGATCTGTTCCGGGAGTTCTACCCGGACATCCCCTACACGGAAGACATCGACGAGCTGACGCAGAGTGCGCGCCTGATCTTGCGTGAAAAGTTCGCCGGCGCGGACGCCGGCATCTCCGGTGTCAATTTCGCGGTGGCCGAGACAGGTACGCTCTGCCTGGTGGAAAACGAGGGCAACGGCCGCCTCAGCACCACCGCGCCGCGCGTGCACATCGCGATTACCGGGGTCGAAAAGGTGGTCGAGAAACTTTCCGACGTACCGCCGCTGCTGGAGATCCTGACCAAATCGGCCACCGGACAGCCGATAACCACTTACTTCAACATGATCAGTCGTCCGCGCCAGCCCGGCGAAATGGACGGTCCGGAGGTGGTGCATCTGGTGCTGCTGGACAACGGGCGCTCGCGCATCCGGGTCGACGAGGAACTGCTGGATACGCTGCGCTGCATCCGCTGCGGGACCTGCATCAACTACTGCCCGGTCTATGTGCAGCTCGGTGGGCACGCCTATGGCACCGTTTACCCGGGGCCGATCGGCATCGCGTTGGAGCCACAGCGCATCGGCCTCGACAAGGTCGGCACATTGACCTC
>Ga0316198_10002385_pt1 | contig 11327 bp, 10 predicted proteins | sample OudBieAanoxic_MG_FD_204935 | JGI IMG/M metagenome (GOLD analysis project Ga0316198, IMG submission 204935) | Coastal sediment microbial communities from Oude Bieten Haven, Netherlands - site A anoxic | ecosystem: Environmental > Aquatic > Marine > Coastal > Sediment | place: Netherlands... | reverse complement strand
ATGCGCTGGGTACCAAAGACGACATGGACATCATCTGGACCAAATCATGAACCAATAATGCGCGGCTGGGGAAAACGCAACCATGCATAGGGGAAAACAAAGGGGGCTTTATTCCTGACATTTAGAAAACGACAGTGAAAAGTGAGGACGCGACCCCTTGTTTCAAACTATCTAACTGGAGTACCATTGTGAGAACAAGCCATCGCCCTAATTGTACCCTATTCAGAATGCTGCTGACTCTCATTTCCGTTCTCGTTTTTTTACAGCCCTGTTATGCAAAAAAGGCTCCGTATGTTCCGGCGCTGCTTCAACCTTGGGTGGACTGGGTCCTGCATAATCAGGAAGGACAGTTGGTATGTATTCCGGAATACGACGACGCTGACACGCTTCAGTGTAATTGGCCGACCAAGCTCGAGATGACCTTGAATGATAAAGGGGGAGAATTTCGGCAGTCCTGGCTGGTGCACCGCGAAAGTTGGGTGGCCCTGCCGGGCAACAACCGCCAGTGGCCTCAGGCTGTTCGAGTTGACGGAGAATCGCGGATCGTTATTCAAAAGAACAAGACGCCCATAATTCAGCTTCAGCCCGGAATCCATTCGGTAAGTGGTCGTTTTGCCTGGCCCCGCCTGCCCGAGAATCTGCAAATTCCATCCGAATCCGGCCTCGTGTCCTTGACCGTCAACAATGAAAAAATTGCGTTTCCAAATCTTGATGCAGAAGGCCGATTATGGCTGAAGAGTGTAGCGACCGAAGAAAAAATTGAGAATCGGCTGAAAATAGAAAGTTTTAGACTGATAGACGATTTGATACCACCTCAAGTTTTGCTCTATTTCACGCTCGATGTGGCTGGTTCGGCGCGGGAGATTACATTGGGTCCCCTATATGCTCCGGAAGAATTCATACCACTTTCATTAAGAAGTTCCCTACCCGCCAAACTCGAACAAGACGCCGGGGTGCGCGTGCAAGTACGACCCGGGCAATACAGTCTAAGCTTAGTTCTGCGACACACCGGGCCTTTGCGCGAGCTCTCGTTTCGTCCTCCCGGCAATGGTTTGTGGCCGCAGCAGGAGATTTGGTCATTTCGCGCGCAGCCGGACTTGAGGCTTGTCGAGATTGATGGGGTGCCGTCAATCGATCCGCTCCAGACCACGGTCCCGAAAGACTGGCAAAAATATCCCGCCTACAGGCTGCTACCCGGTGATTCCATGCGATTTAAGGAAATTAAGCGGGGTGACCCGCAGCCGGCGCCTGACCAGTTAACTTTGAACCGCAGCCTCTGGTTGCGATTTGACGGGTCCGGGTATACAATCCAAGACAACATCAAAGGGCAAAAAAATACAAACTGGAGATTGGAAATCGATCCTGCCATCACCCTCGGCAGGGTCGCAGTGGATGGTACCGAGAGATTTATTACCCAGCGTGAAGGATCGAATAAGGCTGGTATCGAACTGCGCAATGGGGTTTTAAGCCTTTCGGCCGACAGTGTTTATCAGGGAAAAATTTCAGTTCTTCCAGCCACAGGCTGGGACCATGATTTTCAACGGGTCAAAGGACGCTTGTACCTGCCTCCGGGCTGGAAACTGCTCAATGCGACCGGCATCGACAATATCCCCAGAACCTGGTTAAAACGCTGGACCTTATTGGATTTTTTTATTGTTCTTATTTTTACCATCACGCTCGCCAAGCTCTTCTCGAAGCCTTTGGCCGGAATCGCTTTTTTTACCCTGATTTTAATTTATCATGAACCGGGTGCCCCGCGCTATGTTTGGCTGGCGTTACTAATCGGCTTTGCCTTGCTCAAATACCTGCCCGAAGGAAAGCTCAAAAAATCAGTCAAAGTATATCAGGGCCTTGCCTTTTTAGCCCTTGTCATAATTGTGATCCCTTACGCAATCCATGCGCTGCGTATTGGTATTTATCCCCAGCTGGCCAGGCCATGGACTTCAATAACCGACTATTCTTTGCGGCAGCAAATCTCCCCTCCGGTGTCCACGCAAACGGACATCGCGCAAGAAATGCCTTCCGTCGAGATGGAAAAAAAACCGGCTGCCAGACCCGGCAAGGCCATAGACAAAACGGAAGGTGCCCCCTTATCGTCTCGAATTCCAGATCCAAAAGCTTCCTATTTCGGTAGCCAGGTCATGCAGCATGATCCAAAGGCCCTAACCCAAACAGGACCGGGTCTGCCAAATTGGCTCCCTTTTGAGACCGTTAATTTCAGTTGGTCAGGGCCGGTGACCCGTGATCAGGTGGTCTCATTTACCCTTATCGGCCCTAAGACGAACCTGGTCCTGGCCTTCGTGCGTGTGTTTTTAATCATTTTGCTGGCGCTTGGAATGGTTGGCATCCGATACGGACGCAAAAATGGTTTTCATTTCACAGGTATGAAATCACTAAAGCTTTTTCCACTCCTGGCGGTTTTTTTGTTGAACCCAAATCTCGCCCAGGGCACTGAGATTCCCTCTCCGCAAATCCTCGATGAATTACAGAAAAGACTGCTTGAAAAAGATGAATGCTTTCCTGCCTGTTCGGACATTTCAGATGTTTATATTACGATAACCCACGACCAGCTTTCAATAGATACCCAAATAGACGCCCAACTGGATGCGGCCATCCCCGTACCAGGTGATGTGAAACACTGGTTGCCGCAACAGGTGACGATCGATGATGCTCCCGCAGAAGGCCTCTTGCGGAAGAAAAACGGATTGTGGGTTTTGGTTCCGGCGGGCAAACATGTCGTTAAGCTGAGCGGGCCCATTCGAAAGCAAAATACACTGCAGCTCCCGTTTCCCTTAAAGCCCCATCGCGCAACCATTAAAGCAGACGGTTGGTCCGTAGAGGGTGTACATCCTGATGGTAGATTTGACGACCAATTGCAGTTTAAACGGGTTGTGGAACAGGATAACAAACAGACTGAGATTCTTGAAACCGGTATTCTCCCACCGTTTGTGTTGGTTGAACGAAGTATTCTCTTAGGTCTTGATTGGAAAATTCAAACGAGAATTCAACGCCTAAGCCCGACTGGGTCAGGGGTCGTACTGGACATCCCTCTTCTACCAGGAGAATCGGTGACAACAGAAGGTGTTCGCGTTGCGGAGGGAGTGGCCAAAATCAACCTGCAGGCCGATCAGACGTATCTTAACTGGGAGTCCTTTTTAGAACCCGCCGATCAAATCATGCTCGAACACAAAAAAACAGATGCCTGGACTGAAATTTGGAAGGTCGATGTCAGCCCCATATTCCATCTGGAGTACGAGGGCATTCCGGTGATTTTGCATAAAACTGGGACCCGGTGGCACCCGACGTGGTATCCGTGGCCGGGAGAGGCGGTCAGCCTTAAAATCTCGCGGCCTACCGGAAGCAAGGGGCAGACGTTGACAATTGAAAAAAGCCACCTTGAATTACGCCCGGGCAGACAAACTGCGGCCGCCTTGATGACCCTTTCGATTAAAAGCAGCCAGGGCGGGCAACATACCATTTCACTGCCTTCCGATGCCGAATTGCAGGAAGTCAAAATCGATGGGAAAATCCAGCCGGTCCGTCAGGAAGGATTGCGTGTGGCGCTTCCTATCACTCCCGGGCAACAGGATTTTGAGCTTAAGTGGTTGGAAGCAAAGGGAATTACGACGCGATATCGGAGTTCCGCTGTTGATCTCGGCGCCGAAAGCGTCAATGCGAGCATTGATATTTACCTTCCGCGCAGTCGCTGGCCTTTGTTCGTAGGGGGCGAGCAGTTGGTCGGCCCCGCGGTTCTGTTCTGGTCGGTCTTGATTATCATCGTGATTGTGGCTTTCGGTTTGTCTAAAACCGGTTTGACACCGCTCAGATTTTATCAATGGTTATTATTAGGCATTGGCATGTCCATGAGCAACCTGGCTGCCGGCCTTCTGGTTGCCGGCTGGTTAATCGCTTTAGAGCTTAGAAAAAAAGCTGCCAACCTTGAAAATCAAAAGTTTAATTTAGTGCAAATCGGAATGGCCGTCCTGACCATTGCAGCGGTGGGCTCACTCGTTTTCGCCATTTCCAAGGGATTGCTGGGCCATCCCGACATGAACATCATCGGTAACGGATCGAACAGCGGTCTCTTAAGGTGGTATCAGGATGTGAGTGATCACACACTTCCACAGGCATGGGTCGTTTCAATTCCCATGATGGCTTACCGGATTGCGATGCTGGCCTGGGCCCTTTGGATATCATTCTGGCTTGTAGGGATTCTAAAATGGGGTTGGCAGCAATGTACAGCGCCGACGATTTGGTACAGTTTGCCGCCCAAACTCAGAAGAAATAAGAAAGGGACCAAAATAGATCCGAGGGGGGAGTCTGGGACATAAATAGGTAAATAGCTTCCACTACGGGTTATCATTAAACATGGATATTCAGGAGACTATCATGATTCGCATACCAACCCACAGAGTGCCCACTCATCCCAGCGAGATGCTCCTCGAGGAATTTCTGATCCCCATGGGGCTTAGGGCCGCGGCAAGAAATAATTACACATTTTGTTTGTCTTTTGGCCCGTCTGCCGCGTTACATCCACCAACACAGATCCCGATATGCATCGGCGGATGTGCCTTGTAGACGAACCAAAATCTCGCGCAATCTTGTGTAATAATTTCTTGCCGAGACCCTTACGCAAAGGGATTTGGCAGACACCATAGCGTACAAAGGGGTCGTGTCTTCATTATTGACAGATTTAGGCGTAATGTGAAGAATGAAGACTTGACACCGATGGTTGTGCAGCAGACACAAAAATCCGCGCCGCTGATTAAAACGTTAGATTTCAGGTAAGGAGCGTATGGCAACCAAGGCAGAGATCGTTGAATTCCTTGCCGCGGAGTATCCCCATACCAATTGCAGCGTTGAGGCAGTTGGCGGCAGATCGGCAACAGTAAAACTTCAGGTCGGCGCCCACGAACTACGCCCAGGCGGAACCGTGTCCGGTCCCGTGCTCATGACCGTCGCTGACGTCGCGCTTTATGTGGCAATTCTTGGCGAAATCGGCGTCGTTCCCCTTATTGTCACAACAAACCTGAGCATCAACTTTATGCGGAAACCGTCAGCGGACAGAGCCGTCGTCGGTGTCTGCAATCTCATGAAAATGGGCAAATCGTTGGCAGTCGGGGAGGTATCCTTGTACTCGGAAGGAATCGAAGAGCCTGTGGCCCATGCCGTCGGCACATACTCGATTCCACGGTAGGGTTCGAAACCGCCAATTCGTTCTTAGAGGCTGTCTGAAACTTAACCCTTCCATCGAGCGGTCCTCCTCCGGCCTGCGGCCTCAGTCGGCCGCTCATTTCACACGTTATGCGCAATTCAAAATATTTTGTGAAGAATGATCATAGATGACAGTTCGATTAAATAAAGATATGCCTATGAAGGGGACGCTAATCGAAGACATACCGGTCGAATTACCGGAGGAAATCTTTGACACAATATGCTTATCGGACAACGTGAAGATTGAGCGAATCGTATCGCGCGGCCATGCTTCACCGGAAGGGTTTTGGTACGATCAAGAAAGGAGTGAGTTTATCTTGATCGTGCAGGGGAGTGCCGGCCTGAAGCTCGAGAACGAGCGTGATATTGTGGTTCTTAAGACAGGTGATTATCTGAACATCGGTGCTCATGTGAAGCATCGTGTAGAATGGACCGATTCAACATGCGAGACGATCTGGCTTGCTGTTCACTATTGAAATGTCCCTTACCTCCTTATCCGTCTGATTAATGCCACAAAAAGCGCTTATACCGGATGTACGGGGAGTCGCTCCGCCAAACTTAATCTTGAACGAACTGCTGGAGGGTGCCCACATGTCATCGAAGAAGATGCAGACTGAGTCCGACAGGCTGAATCAGATCATATCCGAGGCTCGGAATGACCGAGAGCGTCAGGAGAAGACCTATCGGGGTCGAGCACTTAAGATGTTTCCGTGGATATGTGCGCGGTGCGGACGCGAATTCTCAGGCAAGAGAGTTCGAGAACTCACAGTCCATCATAAGGATCACAACCACGATAACAATCCGCCGGACGGCAGCAACTGGGAGTTGCTGTGTATCTACTGTCACGACAATGAACATTCGCGGCATCAGGTTGCAGAATGGTATGACGAAACGACAGCGGCCGGCGGGCAAGAGCGACGTCACGGAAACAAGCCGTTCGCGAGTCTGAAAGATTTGCTGAAGGACAAAAAGTCGTAAGATGTTAAAAAGGAGCAAAAATGAAGACAGCATTTATTGGATTAGGGATTATGGGAAGCCGAATGGCCAAAAATCTATTGAACAATGATGTTGCACTTACCGTCTTTAATCGTTCTATAGACCCGATGCGACAACTCGAAAAATCAGGTGCGATAGTCGCAAAATCATGTCAAGAAGCAGTAAAAGACGCAGATGTTGTGTTTACCATGCTGTCGTCCCCTGAAGTCATCGAAAAGATTGCACTCTTGGAAAATGGATTTATCTCTAAGATGAGAAGCAACGCCATTTGGGTTGATTGTTCGACTGTTAATCCTTCATTCTCGTACAGAGAAAGCCTAACCGCTAAAAATCATGAAATTCGGTTTATGGATGCCCCTGTAGCGGGAACCAAACCGCATGCAGAGAATGCGGAATTGGTTTTTTTTGTAGGAGGAGAAAAAGGTGACTTAAAAGAGATTACGCCCTTTTTGAATTTCATGGGTAACAAAATCGTTCATGTAGGAGGAACTGGGAAAGGTACTTCTTATAAGATGCTTGTTAATTCTCTTCTCGCTCAGTCCATGTTGGCTTTTTCGGAAACTATCCTGCTCGGTGAAAAACTGGGATTGTCAAAAGACTTTTTATTGGATAGCCTGCCCAATTTATCAGTTTCAGCCCCATTTACCAAAGCCAAGGCAGATATGATTCGAGCGGATGACTATGAAGCCCAATTCCCCTTAGAATTGATGCATAAGGACCTGCACCTGGTCGCATTAACGGCATATGAGAACAATCAACCGCTTTTATTGGCAAATCTTGCCAAAGAATTATACGCAAATGCGAAGCGGAGTGGTTTTGGAAGAAAAGATTTTGCAGCAATATATAAGTTCTTGAGCGAATAATCTGAAAAGGCCATCATAACTACAGGTTTTTTATGAGCAATAGCCCAATGTAGGTTAGCAGCAGAAAGAGTAGGCGCAAAAAAGTGACATATAACGAAGGGCTTGCGCAAAGAGTAAGAACTGTACTGGAAGGCAAATCGGTATTTGAGGAAAAGAAAATGTTCGGCGGGGTCTGCTTCCTTCTGCACGGAAACATGGCCTGTGGCATCTTTAAGGAAAGTCTCATTGTCCGGGTAGGGCCGGAAAAATACGAAAATGCATTGAAGCTGACACATACAAGGAAATTCGACATAACAGGAAAACCAATGAAAGGTTGGGTAATGGTCTCTCCTGAAGGGTATGACACCGATGAGAGGTTATCCTATTGGATCGAACAAGGGGTAGCTTTTGCCTTGACTTTACCCGTGAAATAGAAAATTCTGCACGCTGTTCATCTTAGCGTTCGTGCAACCATACTTAGGGCTCACTCAAAAATAACTTCACATTTTGGAAGCCGATGCATCCCGTCTGGCCGCGTTGCGAAAACTCGGAATATCCAGATATTCCTGCGTTTTCGCGCCTTGCCAGGCGGGCGCCTCAACGCCCAAAATTGCGAACTTATTTTTTCGTGAACCCTTAAGAGATACGAGGCAGGAATTGCCTGATCCATCAACGACTGCCCCTCTCTGGCTTATTGAGTGGATGGCAGCACACATGATTACCCTTTGGGGCGCAGCGGATCTTCGGGATTTTACCACGCCCCGGGATGAAACAGGACAAAGATTCCCTTGCGCTCTTTCGTGGGTTATTCCCATGAACCCCTCGATAATGTTCAGCATCAAGAACGGGCCCAATCAAGCATACGCTGACGAGTATGCTAGGGTGAACAACCGTATCAATAAATTATCAGTATCATTAGCAGTCGAGATCAAAGCCAGAGGTTTTCGATCCAAACCGCTGGCAGCCTCGGATCGTACCGATAGGGTTAATATCAAAGGAGACTTCCCTCACAAAACTGCAGCAACAAGAGCAGGGTTGGGCTGGGTCGGTCGTCATTGTCAGCTTATCACACGCCCGTTCGGATCATGGATTCGATTGGGTACCGTTTTCACCGACATCGAGCTTCCGTGTGGGCCCACGATAGAAAGAAACTTCTGCGGTCGTTGTACGCGCTGCGTGGAGACCTGCCCTGCAAAAGCATTGAAAGGCAACGCATGGTATCCAGGAGTGCCCCGTGAGGAGATATTGGATGTCCGGGCATGTGATCAATGGAAAAAGGAACACTATTTTCAGTATCACAAGGGGCATAACTGCGGGATTTGCTCAGCAGTCTGTCCCTATGGATTAAAAGTGCTGAAGAAGAAGCCTGATAAGACGTAAGATTTTGTAGATAAAAGTGGTCTGCAAAGAATGAAGAATTGATGATTTATGCAGGAGCCTGAAAGCATGAGAGTTCTGCTGATATCTGCCAATACTGAACTGATCAACATGCCGGTGTTGCCGTTGGGTTTAGCTTATGTAGCTGCGGCCGCAGATACTCAGGGTCATACGGTGAAAATGCTTAATTTGATGATGCAAACAGATACGCAGAAGGCCCTCCATAAGGCTATTGTTGATTTTAATCCCGAAATAATCGGTATCTCGGTTCGAAATATCGATGATCAGAAAATGGAAAATCCGCGATTCCTTTTAGGAGCCGTAAAAGAGGTGGTTGCCCATTGCCGCAAATTATCTAATGCGACCATTATTTTAGGGGGAGCGGGTTTTAGTATTTTTCCTCAAGTTACCTTGGATTTTCTGGGAGCGGACATCGGTCTTCAAGGAGAAGGTGAAAACTCTTTCTTGACCCTTTTAGAGAGACTTCGCGACAAGACGGATCCCTCAGAGATTCCGGGCCTTTGTTTACCCGGCCGGACAAGTCGCAGCGAGTCGGGTCATATAAAAAGATTGAGTGATGTGAAGTTGCCTCTTCCCGTTGTTCATCTGCTAACCCCTTCAGCCCTTAAAGGCAAAGAGGTTTGGATACCTTTTCAAACCAGACGCGGTTGCCCCTTGGATTGTAGCTATTGTTCCACTGCAACGATTGAGGGCCGAACGATTCGAAAACACGACCCTAAAAAGGTGATCGAAGCTATTTCAAGATATGTCGAGGTCGGGTTGGATCATTTCTTCTTCGTGGACAACACATTCAATCTTCCCAATTCATACGCCAAAACACTTTGTGAACATTTGATTTCATCGAGATTGAAAATCAACTGGCGCTGCATTCTTTATCCATGGAAAGTTGATAATGAGTTGGTCGAAAAGATGGCCAAAGCTGGTTGCAAAGAGGTTAGCTTGGGATTTGAAAGTGGTTCAGAGAAAATCTTGGGTAAAATGAACAAAAGATATAACCCGGTTGATGTTCGTCAAATTTCAGAAAGGCTTAAAAAATTTGGTATTAGTAGGATGGGATTTTTATTGTTCGGGGGACCCGGTGAAACGCGAAAAACAGCTAATGAAAGCCTGTGTTTTGCCGACTCACTTGGCCTCGAAGCGATGAAAATCACTATCGGGATTAGAATTTATCCCCACACGCCGCTTGCACAGGCAGCCATGAAAGAGGGATTGATAGAGGCCGACGACACCCTTCTATTTCCCAAATTTTATATGACCAAGGGTTTGGAAAGCTGGTTGCGAAAGACTGTCAAATCCTGGATGGATACCCGGCCAAATTGGTTAATGTGAGCAACGCAACCTGGCAGATTGAAAGCTATAGCCTATTGAAGTTTTTTTCCTAAACAAATCCATAGGGGAAATGGGGGACTGATCTTGATCTGTGATTTTAATATAAAACGATAGAAAAGGTGAACACATGGCAAAAATATTCGACAACGCAAAGACGGCAAAATTGGGCACTGAAAAGAGACCCGCAATTGTAAGAGTACAGACCGAAGAGAGAATGAAAGAAGTCGCAGAAATCTTCGACAAAAACGGCTGGAAATTTACTATAGGACTGGAACCGGACAAACCGGAGGATATCGCCGATTTGGAAATATTATTGAACCCAACGAAAACCAGGCGAGTCGAGAAAAAAATCGGTCGCAACGAACCCTGTCCGTGCGGCAGCGGGAAAAAGTATAAAAAATGCTGCGGCAAATAGGGGTCATGGGAATAAATAATTACACAATATGGCGCCGAATGTGGGTTCGTCGCCAAGGCGCATCCACCGGCGCATATCGGGATATGTGCCGGTGGATGGAACGCAGGTGACGGAACCACAGGCAAGCAAGATGTGGAATTATTTTTTTCCAGGGCCCTAAAATATCGGCTGCAGCGCATCGGAATTGAGGATCTTAAATAATGATGTTTCGTCCGGCGGTTCATTTGTTGGCGCATTTTATCGTACCGGGAGTAGCCGCTAAATGGGCATACGCAGACCGCTGGAGAAGCGCATGGATCATCATGGTCGGTACGATGATCGTCGACCTGGATCACCTCATAGCCGACCCTGTTTATGATCCAAATCGCTGCGGAATCGGATTTCACCCTCTGCACACATATCCGGCGATCGGTATTTATCTTCTGTTACTGATGATTCCTAAGATCCGTCTGGTCGGGCTTGGATTGCTGATTCACATGGTGTTGGATGGGGTCGATTGTATGTGGATGCTGTTGGAGTAGAAGGCCTTTCCCCGGTTTTTTTGCCGGTTCGGGCACTGATCGGTTTTGACTTACAGCGGTTTTTGCAGAAGTGATTTTACACTCCCGTCTTGCATTTTTAAAGAGTGTTGAGAAGCGTTCGGCTAAATACAGCCCCGCAAGGTGATTTGCCGCAGTCCCTCCAGAAACATCCGTGTCAGGGTGATGGATATAGTGTGACGGTAAACCTTGCCGCGCGAATCGACACCGCGAATCTGCCCATCGGAGAGAAACCAGCGTAACAGGTGAACACCGACAACCCGGCGATCATCCGGGTTTAGCGTAACGCCTGTCTTAAAATCTTGAGGCTCGGGAAGTCCGGCGCCTTGATCGAGAAGAGACTTCATGAAATTGAGCGCCCGTCCCAGCCGCAGAAGCGTCACAGATTGCTGCCGGTCGGTGGTGTGAGAGATCGGCAGGGCACTGGAGCGCATTAGCGCAAAGTCGGTCGGTAGGAGACCCATTTGCTTGCACAATCTATAATCAGAGCTTCCCGGCGCCGGATAGAAAATTGAAACGCCGGCCAGCACGCGACGTTCCGCCAGGAAGAGAAGATCGGCCACGGAGTCCGCTGCCGACTGCTGCGGTGCTCCG
>Ga0316198_10002384_pt1 | contig 11328 bp, 12 predicted proteins | sample OudBieAanoxic_MG_FD_204935 | JGI IMG/M metagenome (GOLD analysis project Ga0316198, IMG submission 204935) | Coastal sediment microbial communities from Oude Bieten Haven, Netherlands - site A anoxic | ecosystem: Environmental > Aquatic > Marine > Coastal > Sediment | place: Netherlands... | reverse complement strand
GACACAGATGATCTCGCAGCGAAGCACCAGCGTCCGAGCGTTGGTCATCATCTCCACGACCGTTGCAGCGTTTGTGCTCCTCCTCGCGACTGCCGTGAACGCACTGTCGAGCGGTGATCCGATTTCGACCGTCGACTATCGGGTGCATGCCGGCGACACCCTCTGGTCCATCGCCTCCGAGATCACCGAACCCGGGCAGGACGTCCGGTCGATGATCTCGACGATCGAAGGGCTCAACGGACTCGACGGGGCCTACCTTCAGATCGGGCAGACGCTCAGCATCCCCGACGCAGCCGACGCCTGACCACACCTGGTGACTCGGGTGATGGTCAGCGTCGACGTTCCGACGGCGGCGGAGCCTCTGTGAGCCCCACCGAACGGCATGGTGTAGCCTCAGCCTCTATGCGTTGCCCGTTGTGCTCGACCGAAGACACGCGCGTCATCGATTCCCGGCCCGCGGAAGAGGGTACGGCCATTCGACGCCGCCGGGAATGCACCGTGTGCGGGGAACGGTTCACGACGTTCGAGCGCTCGGCCAAGGGCGCAACCGTGATCAAGCGAAACGGAAATCGTGAACCGTTTGATCGGGCGAAAATGCGCCGCGGGCTCGAAGCAGCCCTTGCCGATCGCCCCGTCACGTTCGGGGCCATCAGCGACATCGTGTCGAGGATCGAAGCCGCGGCACGCGGAGGATCCGGCCTCGTCACGAGTGATGAGCTGGGCAGAGCCGTGCTCGGCGAACTTCGCGACCTCGACGAGGTTGCCTACCTGAGATTCGCCTCGGTCTACAAGGACTTCCAGGGCGCCGAGGACTTCGAGCGTGAGGTCGCTGCCCTCGAACAGCAGGGGTAGCCCGCGGCTTTCCGGCCGGGCTACGGAATTGCAGCGATGGCCTCTTCGGTCTCAGTGGCCAGACTCACGATCTTTGGATCCACTTCTGCTCTCACGGTGGCGAGCGCGGCGTTCAGCGAGTTCTCGATGCCATCCCGCGTAGCTTCAAGTTCCGTGACGAGGCTCGTGGCGCGTGCCGTATCGCCCTCGCGAAGCGCGTCGAGGTACTCGAGTTGCCAGGTCGCATACCGCGCCGATGCCTCAGTGGCGAGCTCACGCGTCGCCGCAAACGTTGGATCCGGCGGGAGGTCCGAGATGAGGCGAGCCGTCTCGGCAAGCGACTCAGCGAGTGCGACACTCAATTGATCCACGGTCGACGACTCGGCCTGTGTTGGAAGCTCGGGCGTGGCGAATAGGGCAGGGACGGTTGACCGGTACGTGAACGTGGTCGCGAGCCGACCGGAGATTCCCTCGCCTTCGGCTCCGAGGATCAACATGGTGTTGCGTGTAGGTTCGAGATCCTCAAGCGGTGTACGCGGGACGAGGGGAACCGTTGAAGGCAGGGGAGCCGTGGCCTGGCGGATGACGGTGGTTGCGTCGGTATTGAGGTCCCCGATCGCCGGAACGGTGCTCGAGACTTCGTCCGGCGTGGCCGCTGGGTCGGTGAGAAGCTGGAGCGCAACCTGCGTTGTCGGGAGTTCGTTGCGGAGCTGGGTAAGCGACGTGCGATAGGTGGCTGCGAGAGCGTCCGCATCTTCCTGCACACCGCGGGGAAGGTAGTAGATGGCGAAGCCGGCGGCTGCGATTAGCGCAACCACAACTCCGGCGGCGATCCAGCGACCGTAGCTCCGGCCACCGAGTCGCGACGACATCGCGTCGGGCTCCCAGTCGGGAAGCGAATCACCCGCAGGTGCGGCAACAGGAACGAACGTGTCTTCGTCTGCATCCTCCTCCGCCGAGAGTGAGCCGCTCACCGCCGCCGTGCTTGCGGTGACGGCGGTGCTTTCAGACGATACGACCGGTGCCGGCGGTTTGAGCTCGCGAAGTTCGGTGTAGCTCGATGTAGGACTTCCTGGTTGATCAACGACGCCAGCGGCCTCGAGGAACCACCGACCGTCGTTGCCGGGGAGGAGGGGTTCTTGATCTTTCTTGGCCATAGGTCCATCTGATCGACTGATCAGAAGATACTGCCCGTGGCCCGACAGTTGGCGCACCGTGGCGGCGGTGTCCGCGATACCATCCCGCCGAAGCGACCCAGGTGCGAACTGATGAAGATTCCCGTCCAGCGCCTCGACGCCGGACTCCCGGTCCCAGCACACGCCCACCCCGGAGATGGGGGCGTCGATCTTCATGCCCGTGACGCAGCGGAGCTGGCGCCGGGACAGCGGACGGTTGTGGCGACGGGTATCGCGGTGGCTATCCCGGATGGCCACGCGGGCTTCGTCACCCCGCGCAGCGGCCTCGCTGCACGGTATGGAATCTCGGTCGTGAACGGCCCCGGGCTGGTTGATGCCGGATATCGTGGCGAGATCAAGGTCGTCCTGGTGAACCTGTCGGGAGAAGCCTTTGTGATCGAACGCGGAGACCGGATAGCTCAGCTTGTGGTTGTTCCGGTCGCGGTTCAGGAGTTCGTCGTAGTGGACGAACTCCCGGCCACAACACGTGGTTCGGGGGGTTTTGGATCAACCGGCTCATGATCTATTCAGACGGCTCCGTGGTACCATCTGAGCCAGCGCGGACGTAGCTCAGCTGGTAGAGCGCAACCTTGCCAAGGTTGAGGTCGCCGGTTCGAATCCGGTCGTCCGCTCGGAGGGCGGTTTCGGCCGCCCTTTGTTGACAGAGGTCTCGGCGACGTGGCCGAGTGGTGAGGCAAGGGTCTGCAAAACCCTGTACCCGGGTTCGATTCCCGGCGTCGCCTCGGCGGGATACAATGCCCAACACGGGCGCTTAGCTCAGCGGCAGAGCGCTGCCTCGACACGGCAGAGGTCACTGGTTCAATCCCAGTAGCGCCCACAAGGCGGAAACCCATACATAGTATGGGTTTTTGTCATCTTGGGGGTTAGCTTCCAGCGATCCCTGACCACGAACTGACCACATTCTGACCACATTTCAGTCGAGTGAGGTGAGGGCCGAGGGCGTCGGCAGATCGCCGGAAGTGATGTGTGTGTAGATCTTCAGTGTGACGCGAGGGTCGGAGTGTCCCAGGAATGCTTGCACTTCGGACGGCCCCCAGCGGTCCATCTGCATGAGCCTGGTTGCTGTTGTGTGGCGTAGGTCGTGTGGGGTGGCGTCGACTCGGGCGAGTTCGGCGATGGGTAGCCAGCGTCGGGTTCTCCACCCTGTGTACCGGATAGGTCCACCCTTCGCTGCGGTGAACATGAGGCCATCGAGTCGGGCCAGCGGTCCTCGCCCCTGACGGTCGATGACGACGAGAATGGGGTCGCCTGTGAGTGCCCCTGAGCGCCGAACACAGAACTGAGGCGCTCACCATGACTACCACGGACTACCCAACGACAGTCCCCATGGAAACCTCACACCGGAGGCAACCACCCCAGCAACCGCTCCGCTATCTCGACCCGGACGTGGCCCGATCAATCGCCGACGCCAAAACCCGCAGTGGCCTGTCGTGGCGACGGCTCGCTGCCCTCACCGGCGTGTCCCACCCACATCTGGTGCTGTTGTCGAAGGGGAGAAGGGTGCCGTCGTTGGTCACCGCAGAACGGATCATCACCGTGCTGCCCATGTCGGCGGGAGAGGAAGCGGCGCTGCGGGATGCGGCCGTGGCGGATCGAGGCAAGAGCCGACCGGGACGATAAGGGCGCTGGTAGCGGTGTGGCGGCGGTGTAGGGGTTTGGGGCGTCGCTCAGCCGATCGCTGCTCAGCCGAATTCAGCTCTGGCGGGGCCGGGACTTGCTCCAAGAGCCATCATTGACGGACAGAACGGGATGTGACCGTCCCACGGAGCGCCATATCGTGCCGTCGTGGTGCATTCGACTCCGAAGTAGGCCCATTTCACTCGATGCTCGCCGCCTGACCGGTGCGTGCGGGATCGATCTTCCTGACGCAGGCCCTCGCATCTGACCGTCGGCCTCCCGGAGCTGCTCGGGAATTCTCAAACCAGATCAGAGAGCAGAGCCTCTGGCCCTGTACGCCACCGCCTTGTTGGTATACGATGCCAGGTGGGCGACCGCACGCAGCGGTCCAGGCGGAATGGGAGGCACGATGAAGAGACGATTGGCTGTCTTGGCCGTTGCCACGGCCTTGGCGCTTGGTTCGACAGTGGGGGTAGCCGCAGCGTGCGACCCGGAACCGCCGGTGAAGGAGAAGTGCAACAACGGTGTCGGCAACGGACCGGACTGTCGGCCCGGGAAGGCGCACTTCAACAACGACGACGCTGGCGGCATCCCGGGTGCTCCGGGCGCTTTCTTCAAGATCGCCTACTAGCCGTTCGTTGAGGATCTCCGCTGGAGCACCGCATCAGGCGTGCTCCGGCGGAGATCCGCTATCTACGTCCTCTGCCCCTTGGCACGGGTGGGTATCGGAGTGCGGCATCTTCAGCCTGTGTTCCGTCCCATCTGGGTTCTGGTTGCTTCCGATCAGGAAGCATCTCCGTCGCAGCCGTCTCCGACGAGGGACCAATCCGTCGTCGTCTGGGGCCGGACCGGCGACGCACCCGATGACAGTGAACCGGTCGACTATGTCGTCTGGGCCGAAGGCGACGGCTACACCGTCGTATTCGCAGAGCGGGCCAGGCCGACTCGTTTCTGGGGCCGAAGCTGCCGTGCGGTCCGTCCGGGAGGATCAGGCCATCAACCCAGCGGCCCGCAGACGTAGGGGACTGTCGGGTGAGCGGGAACCCTTCGACGAGGGTGCCACCGACCGTGGACCAGTACCAGCGTGTGATCGGCGTTTCGAGTTTGCTCATGCTCGCATTCAACCAGTCCGAACCGCCGCCGTCGTCCGAAGCCGCTGACGAATGGCGCAGTGGCTTGGGCGGCATCTCTCCGAACCTCCCACACCCCCACCCGTCTCCCCAGACCGACCAGGCTCGGGCTACGCCCTCGCATGTCCGACAAACCGTTCTTGCAGCCATCGTGCAACCGGGGTGATGCACGGTCGATGCATGAAGACGCACCGCACAAGTCCGAGCGAGCGGCCCAGCACCATCGTCGTCACGGTCCTCGCCGTCATCGCTCTCGTGGTGATCCTGGCTATCGGCGTGTACGTCGTGGTGAACGTCAACGAGATCGTCGGCTTCGCCCACTATCTGAGTCTCTCCTACGGGGGATGGGGGTAGCCGGACCATGGAGTCGCAACGCCAACTAGCAACACAAGGAAGGAGACCGCTATGAGGAGAATCCTCATCCTGGCGACCGTGATCGTGCTGGTCATGGGAGCCGGAATCGCTATCGCACAGGTCGGAGACGACGGGGTCATCTACGCCTGTGCCGAAGAGAAGACCGGGGAGCTACGGCTCGTCGGTAGCCCAGACGACTGCGAGAAGAAAGAAGTATCGGTGTCGTGGAACCAGCAGGGTCTTCCCGGACTCGACGGGGCTGACGGCAACATCGCCCTCGCCAACCAGGTCTGTGAGGAGGACGGTGCGTCCGTGATTGGGTTCGACGCTGACGGCGACATCGTCTGCCAGGTTGGTGGTGCGACCACGACCACCACTACCACCACGACGGAGCCTCCCACACCCAGCGATGAGGTGTGCAACGGCATCGACGATGACCTCAATGGATCTGCCGACGACGGCCTGCTCTACTGCGTGTCCGGTATCGCTGCACCAAATACGGATGGCGATGCGACGTGCGATAGCGGCTGGTACGACCTAGACGGTACCGCTTGGAACGGATGCGAGGCTGACCACGAGCAATGCATCCAGGATGTTCTCTTCGTTGTTGACCACTCGGGATCCATGGATCAGGGGCTACCGGCGCTCGCCGAGGCGGTGGACCATCTTCTCCTGTCCTGGGATCTCGGAGTCGACGCCGTCCAGACCGGACTGATCGCCTTCTCCGATACGGCGGAGCTGGTCGAACCATTCACTGGAACCCAGGGTGTCGTAGCAGCAGGAATCGATGCGCTGTCCCCGGACAGTGGAACGTGCCTGCACTGCGGTCTGGAACTCGCCGGGAACCACATCATCGACAATGGCCGAACCGAAGCGGGACCTGCGGTTGTCCTCATAACCGACGGTGATCCCAACGTCGGCAACACCAGCATCACGGACATCGCTGCGCTGGCTGCAAGTCTGTACAACTACAACGGAACCCCGACATACGTCGTCGGACTCCAGGGTGCAACCATGGCAAATCTCAACCAGATAGCGTCTGCTGGCGGGACACAATCGGCGGGATATGCGGGACCAAATGCGGGGGAGATCCTGGGAGCGTTCGAGGCCGTCTTCAACACGGTGCCGCTTGCCTGCACCGGACCGTGACGTGTGATGCCGTAGCCGGAGGGAACGACCAAACGCAAACAGCAAGTGGGGAGGGCATCGGCACCCTCCCCACGGCCTGGTGGCATAGGGCCGCAACAGGACCCCGGAACGGACGAACCGCCCACACCCCCGCCCCCCACCCCAGACGGCAATGCTCGGGCTACGCCCTCGCCTGCCCGGAAGCAACCGGACAAGGCCAGCGGCGCTAGCCCCTCACGACTGCTGGTATCTCGGCGAGGCTCCCGACACGGTACGTCGGCGCTTGTGTCGGCTCGACCTCGATGTCGGGTGCGTACCAGCAGGTGTCGATTCCGTAATCGATGCCCCCTCTGATGTCGGAGGCGAGGCTGTCGCCGACCATCAACGTCGTCGCCTTGTCGGGATGCCCGAGCCGCTCGAAGGCGATGTCGAAGAACCCGGAGTGCGGCTTGGCGACCCCGACCTCGCCAGAGATGACGGTGGCATCGAAGTAGCGGTCGAGGTCGAGGCGTTCGACCTTGTCCCGAACCACCTGTCCAATGCCGTTCGACACGAGGGCTAGCGACGCCACGTCGGAGAGTTCGTCGAGCAGGCTTCGGGCACCGGCGTAGAGGTCGCCATAGGCACCGAGACCGACCAGGTAGTCGTCGGCGACCTGGTGGGCATCGGCTTCGACACCCACCTCGCCGAACAGCCGCTCGAAACGGACGACACGAACATCGTTGGGTGTGAGTTCCCCAGCCTCGACACGTCGCCACAGCGCCTTGTTGATCGAGACGAACCGTTCGTGATACCCGTCGGTGGCTTCAATGCCTGCGCCTGCAAGAGCAGCAGCGAACGCCTCGGCTTCGGACGTGTCGAAGTCGAAAAGGGTGTGGTCGAGGTCGAAGAGCAGTGTCGTGTATCGCATACGGGTGAGCTACGCAGGCTAGAGGCACACCGATGGTTCACCGAGGTCGTGGCAACGTGAAGTGACGGCCAGGTTCTCGGGCAGAGACGAACCCTGCATCGCTGGCGAGGTGGTGGTGCCAGCGTTGCAGGGTCCGCACTTCGTCACATCTGGGCGGTCGTCTTCTCCTCGACTGGCGGTCCAGCGTCTGCGTCCATGGCTTCCATGGCGTGTTCGGCGCAGAGGTAGTTGCCTGTCAACGACGGTTGCCCTCCACTTCTGCGACGGCGACGATGCCGCACAACGTACAGACAGGTCCGGGTGGATGCTTCAAGTAGGTGTCTTCCATTCCTGGCCGCAGTGTGGAGCACCGGGGTCGGATAGTGAAGAAGGGTTCCGTCGGGTCGTCTCAGGACTAGTCCAGTCCCGATTGCTCGCCGTGTCCCTCGATCCACAGGAAGTCCAGCTAGGGTCTCGGCCAGTTCAAGAGGCTCCCTCCACCGTATCCCCCTGCGGCTTCCGAGGGAGCTTCGCCTCGTCTGAACCGTTCGAGGGGACTGGACTCCGTCGATCAGTGTGCCCCACCTACCGTGATCGACGGAGTTCACTCACCTCGACGACGAGCGGTGCGTGTGGGTGCCATCGGCAGCGGGTCGGGATGGCTGAACGACCTTGGTGCGAATAGGAACGTGCATGGTCATACAGCAAACCCTCGTATGCTGGAACTGTCCATGGATACGCTGCGTAGTCGCCATGAAGGTTGCGGCATACATCAGGGTGAGTACTGACGATCAAGCCCGCAATGGGGTTGGTCTTGAAGCCCAGCGGCAGCGGATCGTCGACGAGGCCGAGCGTCGTGGATGGGCGCTGACATGGTTCATCGACGACGGGTACTCAGGGGCGAAGGCTGACCGCCCAGCCCTCCAGGAGGCGCTTCAAGGTCTCAGCGACGGTACGTTCGACATGCTGGTGTCGGCCAAGCTCGACCGGTTGTCTCGTTCGGTCGTCCACCTTGGCTCGCTGCTCGAACAAGCCGAGAAGGAAGGGTGGGCGCTCGTACTTCTCGACTTCGACGTTGACACCTCCAAGCCGACAGGTCGACTCGTCGCTCACGTTCTCGCCGCTGTCGCCGAGTTCGAGCGCCAACGGATCAGGGAACGCACCCGTGAGGCCCTCGCCCAGGTGAAAGCCCAGGGCAAGAGACTGGGGCGGCCCCGGCAGCTCCCCGACGAGGTCGTGGCACGGGTCGAGGCCAATCGAAACGCCGGGATGACCCTCGCCCAGATCGCCGACGACCTGAACGGGGACAACGTCGCAACCGCGATTGGAGTCCCAGGGGTTGAGAACGGCGTGCGGTCAGAAATGTCCAGCGAAAACGGCTCCCTGCGGCCTACTTCCTGGTCGGACCTGCACCCAAATCAGGGCAGTGTCGCTGAGCAGCTTTGACCTTCGGCAAACATGGTCCTACCGTGACCCACGCCCGGCTTCGCCGGGCACCCAAACGGGCAGGAGGGCCGGTTCGCCGGTCCTTTTGTCTTGCGGGGACTGCTTGGTGGCACAGGTCGTTCCGTGAACTGGACCGCCTGATCGTGGTCGGGCGTGGATCGGCGGGCACCCTCGTCGGACCTTGCCACCAGAAGAAACGGCTCATGTCGGCGTCGCTTTCGGCCGATGTATCGATGTAGGAGGGGTGTCTTCAAGGTGCCCCGAGCCTGAGGAGGAGTCGTGAGGATGCGAAGGCGACTGGCGTTGGTGACGGCGATGGCGATGCTCGCTGTAGCGGTTGGTGCCGTGGCGGCGAGTGCGGATGTGGAGCGGTGTCAGTCCACATCAGACACCTATCTTCTGTTTGCCGATGGCCGCAACTATCACGAGTACACGGTGGATGTGGCGGATTCGTGCGATGGCGCATACTCCGCCACGGGCATGTTCATGGGAACAGACCTGAGCAACTTGGCCGATCAGGGGCCGACCTGGTACCAGGTGCTGTCAGGCTGGCTTAGCGGCGACACGACGATCAGCTTCCACAGCGATTACCTCAACACTCCAACGTACTGGTTCGACTTCACCGGCACGACGACCGACGAGGTCGTGTGGGACGGGACAGGGACGGACCCCAACAGAGAGTGGCCTGCGACGCTGACGCTGACTGACAGTTCGACGACCGATTACAAGAACCACGGCCAGTACGTCAAGGAAGCCGAGGACAAGAAGGCAGCAGCCCATTCCCTAATCGGCATGCCGACCCAGAGCCAGAAGAAGAACAAGAACAAGTAGCCCTCACCAGGAGAACAAGACGATGTGGCCCGGAGGTGTTTGACCTCCGGGCCGTTTCGTGTCTTGCGTGAGAAGACCAATACGCCTCGCCGCTTGTCGAGACTCCGGCGCTGGTTTCTCCTCGCCTCTCCTGTCCCGTTTTGCCTCTTGCGCTCGGGCGTGGCTTCGGCATGCTTGACATGACGGTTCACTTTGAGGAGGCGACTATGCGGTTTGGTTCCAACGTCGAGTTCATCGAGGACCTGTTTGCAGCGTTCGGTCGGGGCGACATCGGGTACGTCGTCGACGCCCACGCCGACGATGTCGTGATGGAATCGCCGGTGAGTCGCACGTCGACGTTGCCGTGGGCTGGGACGAGGACGGGTCGCCGGGAACTCGTCGAGTACTTCGAGACCATGGCAGCACACCTTTGACAGGGGTGGGAGCCATTCCCGATGTAGTCGCAGTTCGTAGGTCTTGGCTGCCTCAACATCCGCATTGCGGCTACCGATGTCGAACTCACGCCACGCTACCTCGCATTCTCGAATCCAAGCATTGACAGGGACCACGTCCTCCGGTGTGAGCTTCGTGGGTCGGAGTCTTGTGATGCTGGTGTCGGCAATGCCGAGGAACTCGCACACGTTCCTGCGAAATGATGAACGGGACAGGTCCGGTCCCGCGGCCATGTGGTTCTTCCACACCCTGTCCCGAAGCCCGTTGGCACCAACGGCACGGCCCGAGTAGACGGGGGAACCATCCATGAACCATACGTAGACACCGACAGCGGTGGGAACGTCGTGGATCGTCAGCGTTGCCGCATGATGACGGGTGAGGCTTTTCATCTCGGTCCACAGCAGTCCGGGCATGTTCTGACCGTACTCCGACCGCAAGTCGAGCGATCTCGACTGCGCCTGGTCACCGCAACCACCGAGAAATCCTCCAGTCCGAAGCCGTTGCGGGCCGACTACCGACCTGCGCCTCGGCCGAACCTGCGGGACTGTCGCTGGGCTGCTTGTCGTATCGAGGTTCCCGTGGACGACACCCCGATCCTCAACGAACCCTGGCCACCGGACCTCGACCCCGCCGACGTGCCGTTCCGCACCCGGTCCGTCACGGTCCTCACCCGAATGGGCTACTTCCACGACCCGTCCCTGTTCAACAGCCTCACCGAGGCTGAGGTCATGTGGTGGTGGAACGCCGGGGTCAGGTCCGTCGACGACATCCGAGTCACTGGCAACGCTGCGATCCGACGACACCACGTCGATGCCGCCGAACACACGCAACTCAAGGCCGACCTGGCCTCCGTCGGCGAGGAACCGTGGGCGAGACACATCTGGTACCACGACCCCCGGTTCGCTGCCCTCCTGCCGAGGGGTGACAGCACGGCCCACGACATCGTCACGACCGGGTCCCTGAGTGAGAAGCGGGTGCTGTGGGGCAACCTCGACGCCCTCCGACGAGCCATCGACGACCAAGCTGCCCGTGCCCTTGGTGATGCCGTCGCCCAGTACGTCGAGGCCATCTCCGGCCAGCACGGCGACAGGCTGGAGGTGCTGTTGGCCCGCACCGGGTTGAACGGCCAGGACCCGATCACCGGCCGTGAGGCTGCCCGACGCTTCAACCGATCAGACGCACGCATACAGCAGATCAGGGACAGTCTCCTGCGTCACCGGGACCGGCGTAGGCCACCGGGAGGGGTGTGGATGCCGCAGTTGGGGGAGGCAGAGCGGAGTGGCTGGCCGGGCGGGTACACGGAGGCGGGGATGGAGGCGACGAGGGAGTTCCTTCCAATCTGAGTGCAACAGATGCGGCATACCCCCTCCGCTCGGCCTTGGGGCTTGTTCGCCTTCGTATCGACGATAGAGTGACCGTGTCAGGGCCAGCGGGAGTTGCGACCCGGTCGGCATCCCAGTCGTTTTTGGGAAAC
>Ga0316198_10002383_pt1 | contig 11329 bp, 6 predicted proteins | sample OudBieAanoxic_MG_FD_204935 | JGI IMG/M metagenome (GOLD analysis project Ga0316198, IMG submission 204935) | Coastal sediment microbial communities from Oude Bieten Haven, Netherlands - site A anoxic | ecosystem: Environmental > Aquatic > Marine > Coastal > Sediment | place: Netherlands... | reverse complement strand
AAAGGGCTCATACTGATGCGATATTCAAAGCCTTTTAGCCAATCATTCATGAAGTACCAGGCAACCGGCCAAGCGATGATATTTGCCCAAAGCACGGGATTTGAAAATTGCCAGACCAACAATTTAACAATATCTGTGACGCTCGCCCCTAACACTTTGCGAAGGCCAATTTCCTGCGTGCGGCGTTCAGCAGCAAAGCTTGCAAGGCCATATAAACCGAGACAGGAAACAAAGACCGCAAAGATAGAGAAGCCGGCAAACATTTTAGCTTTTTGCTCAGCTGCGTCGTAGAAACCATTAAACTGGTCTTCAACAAACCCTCGATTAATTGGGATGTTAGGAACCATTTCATTCCACTTTGCATCAATGTGTGCCAATGTTTCAGACATGTCGTTTGATGAAAGCGTAAGAGTCATTACGCTAAAAGCTTCCTTATCAATGAAATATATCGTTGGTGAAGTGGTGTAATAAATGGAGCGAACGTTGAGATCAGGGATAACACCAACGATAGTAAAAGCTATTGAATGTTCCTCACCCGGGTGATTGACGAAGGCTTTACCGACAGCCTCTTGGGGTGAACCCATCCCCGTTTTTTTCAGGAAACTTTCGTTGACAATGGCACTGGCGGTGTTCTGACCTTCTCCATTTTCAGGCATGACAAGCTGATCGCCCTGGTGATCTTCTGAAAACAATCGACCCGCAAGGGCCTTGACCCCATAGAGCTGGAAAAAGTTTGGCCCTGTGACCATGCCATCAATAACAACGCTGTCCTCCATACCTTCAGCTTTCACGTCGAAGCTCATGCCGATTCTTTTTGGGAAGCTATCATTGGACATGGCTGCATCGGTAATGCCGGGAAGACTTAATAATTCCTGTTTTAGGGATAGGGCGACTTTCTGTGCATCTGGGTGGTTAAGTTTCAAGGTCAGTTTGTTTTCAGGAGAAAAACCCATATCCATATTTCGTGCATATAGGGTTTGGGCATAAATAATAGAAGTGGTCACAATTAATATAATGGAAATGGCAAATTGTAAAACCACCAGGGCGTTACGCAGCCACCCGGCACCCTCTTGCGATGCTTTGTTCGAGCGAAGAACCGTTGAAGGTCTGAAGCTGGAGATGAAAAAGGCTGGATAGGCGCCTCCTAAAATGCCTACAAATATCGTAAAACCAAAAATGCTTAAGCCTTGAACAGGGTCACTGAATAGATTTAAAACCAGGCTTTTTTGTAGAAATTCATTGAAAAAAGGCAGAGATATTTGGGTTAGCAAAATCGCCAAAATCAAACCTGAAAGGGCCGTAAAGACAGCTTCCCCTAAAAACTGTTTAACCAATTGAGGTTTTGTGGCTCCCATCACTTTTCTTAGGCTTACCTCTCGTGCCCGCTGCATTGATCGTGCAGTGGCAAGATTCATGAAATTAATACCGGCAATGATAAGAATTAAGACGGCAACGGCTGAGAATGTGATAACAGTCATGATGTCACCACTTTCCTTGGAGTAGGCACGTAATTTTGAATAGAGATGTACATCCAATAAGGGGCGGGGAAAATATTGCCAACTATCCCAAACTCGCTCATCAAGCGTGGAGCCATTATCTGTAACATTGCGCTGCGCAAAATCAGGTAAATCAGCCTTTAGTTTTTCAATGTCTGCCCCCGGGGCAAGTTTGATATACGTTTGCAGGGTTGAGCAGAACCAACAGGTAGTGAACCAGGTTTTTTCCAGGTAACGGGCCGGGTCAAACCAGACGAGGAAATCAAAGCGCATATGGCTGTTTTCAGGTAAGTCCTTTAAAACACCAACAACCTTATAATCTACTTCGTTATCAATATTTACTATTTGGCCCAATGGGTTGTTATCGCCAAAATACTTGCTGGCAATTTTTTCACTGATAAGGACACTTGTGTTGTTTTGTAGCGCTTCTTCGCGTAATCCGGCGACAACCGGGAAATCAAAAACATCGAAGAAATTAGTATCTGTAATGGCAATTAGTTCACTGAATGATTTATCTCCTAAACGAACAGGCATTAATGCTGGTCTGACTTTGATTGCCTGCTCAACCTCGGCAAAATCTTTTGCCAGGCTTTCCGCTAACAATCCTGGATTTCCAGAATATGTCGTGGGTTCACGATGGGGGGGGGAAGAGGTTGTTTCGAACTTATAGATGCGCTCGGCATCTGGTATCCATTTGTCATAGCTCAGCTCATCTTGAATAAACAACAAGATCAACATGCAGGCTGCAAGGCCAACTGCCAAGCCCCCGACGTTAATGATGGAATACAAAGGATGATTAATGATATTGCGGTAAGCAATTGTTAAATAATTTTTAAACATGCTTGAGCTCTCATCGTATAGAAATAAATTTGATCGCTAAAACCTTTGACGTTTTCAACCAGGAGACTGTTACTTTCTTACCTGGTACGTTTTATTATGCAAAAATAGCGCCAATTTGAATGTCGAAATATTCGTCATAAAAACAACCATCTACACACTTGCAAACCAAAGGGTTTCGGTCTACTGTACGTTTACGTTCACTTAAGTGTCCGTTTTCGTACACAACGGACTCTCGAGCTGACAGTCATTTATTGCACAGCAAGTACATTGGTACGGAGTTCCAAAAAGCAGTGGCTGAAAAGACCAACATTCTTATCGTTGATGACGACAGAGATATACTCTCGGCTTGCCAGGTGTTGCTCAAAAGGCGGTTTGATGCAGTGGTGACCTGTCAGGATCCACGTGATGTTCCCAGCCTGATGGCCGGGCAGGATTTCCATGCCATCATGCTGGATATGAACTTCAGCCCAGGAGCAAGTTCAGGCGAAGAAGGCCTGCAATGGTTGGGCAAGATTCTTGAGATTGACCCCAATGCCGTGGTGATCATGGTGACCGCATTCAGTTCGGTTGGCGCTGCTGTTGAGGCCATGAAACTGGGTGCCCACGATTTTATTGAGAAACCCTGGAATAATGAGCGTCTGATATCGACGTTAGCGGCGGCAGTTCGCCTTCGCCGGAGCAGGGAAGAGGCTCAGAGATTCAAACAACATAACCGGATACTCACCGAAGACATCTCCCGCCGGCACCATCCGATCGTTGGTCAGTCGGATGCCATCAACGAGATGTTGTCAATTGTCAGGAAAGCCGCGCCAACGGATGCCAATGTACTCATTCTTGGTGAAAATGGCACAGGCAAAGAACTGGTTGCACACGAGATTCATGCGCTATCCAGACGCGCGGACCAGGCATTCATCACCGTTGATCTGGGCACTGTGCCCTCCACATTGTTGGACTCGGAGCTCTTTGGGCATAAAAAAGGTGCATTCACGGATGCTCGCGAAGACCGTATGGGAAGGTTTCAGGCAGCCAACAAGGGCACATTTTTTCTCGATGAGATCGGGAACCTTCCGCTCAGCCTGCAACCGAAACTGCTGCATGCGCTTGAAACCCGGGAAATAACACCGCTTGGTACCACCCGAGCGGAGTCGATTGACATCCGTCTGGTCAGTGCCACGAACATTTCACCAGAGGAGCTCAGAAACCCGGAGATATTCCGCCCGGATTTGCTCTATCGTCTGAACACCGTGGAGATACATGTACCGGCCTTACGTGAGCGTGTTGATGATATCCCGCTTTTGGCGAATACCTTTGTTCGGGAATATGCCAGAAAATATAACCGTCACATCGATGGAATAGCCAACCAGGCAATGAAGCTGCTGATGGACTATCACTGGCCGGGAAATGTCAGGGAGCTGAGATACTGCATTGAACGGGCCATTATCCTTGCCGACGGCAATGAGCTGGACAGGAAAGATTTTACGTCGTTGTTGGAAATTGTGCAGCCCGCCAGCGATCCGGCCCATGTGGCAGGACAAACGCTGGATGACATGGAAAAGGCATCCATTGAACAGGTTCTCAAGAGAAATCAGGGTAATATCTCCCGCGCGGCCAAGGAACTCGGGTTGACCCGTACCAGCCTGTATCGACGCATTGAAAAGTTTGGTCTGTAAGGGGTTAAGCCGGGTTATTCACCAATGAAACTCCAGCAATTCAATGTTCAACTCACGTTACGCCTGGCAGGCCTCTTTGCCGGTTTATTGTTTCTTGCCTGGGGCATAGTCTCCGATGTCCGCGCACTGCTGCTGATTTTCTTGATTGTTATCGTTGCTCTGCAAGTTGCTTCGCTGATTCGCTTCGTCAATAAAACCAACCACGAATTAGAGAGTTTTTTGTCCGGTCTGAGGTTCGGAGACTTTCAGCAGACCTATACCATCGCCCACCTGGGACCCTCTTTTCAGTCGTTGGAAAAAATGCTCCACGACACCGTGGGCAAATTTAAAAGCCTGCGCATTGAGAAACAAAAACAGGCCATCTACAACCAGACCCTGATTCAACATATTCCGATTCCATTTTTTATTGTTCATAATGATGGGCGGGTCGAGGTTCTTAACAATGCGACGCGGCGCACATTTAATGTTGCCGACATTACCAACGCCGGCGAACTGATGAATTTTGGAGCCGGTTTCCAAAGAGATGTACTCCAGATTCAACCTGGAGAGGCTTTACTCACGACCGTTGAATTGGCGGGTACCGAGGAGCACTTCATCCTGTCTGCGACACAGCTTACCTCCGCCGGGAAAATGCATAAGCTGGTATCCCTGCAAAATGTCCAGAGCCAAATCGACGCAACCGAGCTTGCGACCTGGCAGAATCTTTTGCGCGTGACCAGTCATGAGATTCTCAACTCACTGGCACCGGTATCAAGCTGTGCACAGACGGCCAAGACCCTGGTTGACGAGGTCATCAAAGCCGGTCTGCATGACGAGAACCTGTCGGAAGACATGCACGATATACAGGAGTCTCTTGACACCGTTTTGCGCAGGAGTGAAGGACTGAAGCGGTTTATACAGAGTTACCGGCAACTCAGCAGGCTGCCTCCGCCAAGAAAAACCAAAATCATGGTTCCCGACTATTTTCAGCACTTGAAAACCCTGGTACAGGACGAGTTGGCGCGCAGAAAAGTACGGCTTGAATTCCATTGTCAACCGCAAGGACTGTCGTTGATGGCTGATAGGGATATGCTCGACCAGGTGGCGATCAACCTGATCAGGAACGCGTCTGATGCGGTGACTGAAACCTCACAGGCCAATATCTTGGTTTCAGCCTATACCGACAATAAGCACCGCACTGTGCTGACGGTGAGCGACAACGGCCCCGGTATACCAGCGGATCAGGTGGAAAAAATATTCATGCCGTTTTTTACCACTAAAAACCAGGGGTCAGGTATTGGTCTGGCCCTGGTGCGCTATATCATGTTGAGTCATGGCGGGACTGTGATGTATGAGCCAAATGGCAACAAAGGTTCGTCTTTTCGATTGATTTTCTAGCCGGGCTTCGTTTGCGTATGGTCGAGGTTATTGACAATAGTTGTGACCCAATGGGGGAAGTAATTGTCGTGGGTGTCGTGTTGTTTGTTTTGCCAGGCAACCCGGATATGCGCTGATTGGGGAATGCGCAAGGAAAGCCCACAATTCAATCAATGTAAGGCACAATATGCGATCCAAGCATAAGAGTTAAGAACAATGCCACTGATTGGACCGGACCAGACTTTTGCCCTGAGCGCCATCATCATGGTCATGGTGGCACTCGGGTTGTGGGCTGAAAAAACCCGTTGGGGCCAGAGTATTGGCGGCCCCTTGCTGCTGATAGCCATTGCCATGGTTCTGGCCAACCTTGGTGTCATTCCCCATGTGGCGGGCATCTATGATGAGATCGGCGGAATGCTCGTGCCGATGGCGATTCCTCTGCTTATTATGCGTGCGGATTTCAAAACAATTTTTGCAGAATCCGGTCAAATGTTTGTTGTTTTCATCGTTGCAACCGTCGCCACGATTATTGGCGCCATTGTGGCTGTGTTTGTTGTGGACATGGGTTCACTGGAGGCGCAGATTGCCGGGACAGTAACGGCCAGTTACATTGGTGGCACACTAAATTATGTCGCCACTGCAGAGGCGGTTGGGTTGAAAAGCTCTTCCATTTATGTGGCCGGTCTATCTGCTGATGCGGTGGGTGCAGTTTTCTTCCTGATGCTGCTCATGCTGATGCCAGCCATTCGTTTTGTACGCAACTCGCTGCCTTCGAAATTTATCGGCAATGAAGATCAACTGGCGACACAGGTGGAAGATGCTGGTGAGATCGAGGAAGCCAAGCCATTTGTTCTTCTGCCTGCAGCAACAGGCCTGGCTATCAGTCTCGTGGTATGTGCGCTCAGTGCGGCACTGACCTCTTTATTACAGATCGACTCGTTATTTATTCTTATCGTGACAGCACTTGCGCTTCTGGTTGCCAATTTTGCCAAACCTCTCGTGGCCCGGGTTTCGTCAGAATTTGAGTTGGGCACATTGTTCATGTACATATTTTTCGTGGCGATTGGTGCGGGTGCGAAATTCAGCGACGTGGTGGGTTCGGCATTTCCCATCCTCATGTTCATTGTCGTGATGGTTGTCGTGCACCTGGTTGTGGTGGTGCTGATCGGCCGGTTCATGAAGCTGGATCTTGCAGAGGTGATGATCGCTTCCAATGCCTGTATTCTCGGGCCGGCACCCGCAGCGGCACTGGCTGCGAGTAAAGGCTGGCGCGCCCTGGTTACACCAGGAATACTGGTAGGTTTGTTCGGTTACGCCGTTGCTACGTTTATTGGCATCGCGTTTACCGCATTACTAAAATAGCTTTTACAAATCACTACTGACCAGCGCCATCTGACCGGTTTGCAGGTTGATGGCCAGGCGGCTGATTTTGCCGACACCGGCGTTGCTGTAGTCGGCGACTAACTGCCAACGTGTATCTGTTGGACTGCGTTGGTATAACTTACTGCCATTGCCGGTCCAGTAGGTTCCATCCGCATCAATGGTGAAGTCTTCATTACCGGGAAACAAGGGCATAACCATCCGCGTGGCTGCCGTTTCAGGGTTAAACGCGGCAATCTTCCATGGCTCGGAGTTTTTGTCTACAAACAGTATTTCACCGGATTCGGGGTGCTTTCGCAGGCTGCGCCCGATATTGTCGGCAATCTGTGTCGTACCCGGCGTTCCAAGCCTGGCGGTTTGCAATGTGAAACTGTCACCGAGAATAAACATGGCGACCTCCCGTTCATTAACCCAGACGTGGTACCCAACCGGTTCCACATCCGGTAACAGCAGTTCCATGTTTCCGGAGGCAATATTGATAGCGTACAGATACTGTTTCTGATTCAAATCAGCCCGGATAACGGATACCGCATTGCGACCGGGTATGGGGGTGGGTGAATATTCGCTTTCCGGCGTACTATTCACCATCCTTGTTTTTGACGTATTTGTCTCATAGGCCGCGATATCCGTCTGTGCCCCGGCATCACCCGGCACCTCACGGGTGTAATAAATAACAGATCCGTCGTCGGAAAAGTGGGGCTGATTGTTATAGCCGCTACGCTGGCTGATTTTGACCGGGCCACCTGGTACGCCATTTTCAATCTTTGCAAGCCAAAGATCGGTGGCGGGTAAACCCTGCGCGATGGTACTGCCGGAAAACGCCATGCCAATCAGGGCCAGAGCCATTGGAAGGACACGGTGGAAGGGGAGGCTGTTTTTCATTAAAACGCTTCCTTTAATGCAATTAAATCATCTGTGATGATACTTTTGCGCCAACCAAGAAACCGCTCAGACAGTGGTTCGTTTTCAGACGACAGGATCAGGCTCTCCAGTTCACGCCTGGAGGCGAGCAGGGCAGGGTCCACCGATAGCTCAGTTGCTTTTTGCTGTACCAGCTTTCTCATGTCTGCCATTAGTTTGCGGTGTTCCGGTTTGAGCGAGTCAGGTATTGGTGCGCTCAGGCCTTCCTGAAGTACTTGATCAACCTGTGCAATCAGATTGGGCCCGTAACGTTGAATGGCTTTCGGGTGCCAGATATCAAGTTCGGAAAGCGCGCTCAAGCTCAGAGGCTTTTTATTGGCTATTGTCATCAGCGCATTGTCTTTGATCACAAAGCCACGCGCCAGGTTACGATTTTCTGCCTGCTGGTCACGCCACATGGCAAGCGACTGCAATATTGCCAACGATGTTCCATCAAGCCGGTTATGGCCGTTTAAGCGCTTCCATGATTGTTCCGGATCGGGCGGGGTCTCGGCCCTGGTCAACAACCTTGCGCAGTCTTCGGCCAGCCAGGTTTCCCTGTTCAGGTCTCGTAGCCGACCCAGTAGCTGACGGTACATCATTGGCAGCAGGCATACATCCAGTGCGGCGTATTTGATCTGAGCAGGCCGTAAGGGACGATGACACCAGTTTGAGCGTGTTTCGCCTTTATCGATTGCGATATCAAGCAGCCACTCGACGGTCGAGTGGTAACCCATCTGCAGTGGCTGGCCGAGCATGGCGCAGGCGATCTGCGTATCAAAAAGTGGGTCTGGAACGGCACCTGTATTGTAAAAAAGAACATCCAGGTCCTCGGAGGGGGCATGCAGTATCTTTACGGTTGACTGGTCTTTTAACAGGAACGCTAGCGGCTCCAGCGGACCGGTCTGCAGTGGGTCAACCAGCCAGACCTCTTTGCCATCCGATATTTGAATTAAACCCAGGTCGGCGCGCCAGGTTCTCTCACGTACAAACTCTGTATCGATGCCTATGACATCGCACTGCATCAGGTTCTCGACGGTTTGCTCAAGTTGCTGTGCTGATTCAACCATGATAGGTTGATCGGCGGCCTTGAGCGCCTTATTTACTTCGCTTTGATTCTTCATTCAGGGTGTGATAATGCGCTTTTTAAACTTATGGTTATTGGTTGTTAATTCGGGATTTTATTGCGTTTTCTTATTCTTGTCGTCAACAGTCTTCTGGGTTAAGGTTGCACGCAGCGCGCGGGCCCGCTGATTCCGTTGCAGAAACCATAACATGATGGAGGCGTCAGGCAAGGGAAATTGCATGTTTGCCAGTAATAAACTCCTTAAATACTCGATACTGCTGATTTTAATCAGCGCGTTAGTGTGCGCGTCGCATTTACATGCGCAACAGGATTCGGATAGCCGGGATTCGGATAGCCAGGATTCCAATGAGAGCCGCAGGATTGAGCGATTAGGTGAGAGTAGCACTGATGACTGGGAGATGGATTTGCGTATGCCCAGCGCTGCGACGCCTGTCTCGCCGGGCATCAATGAGCTGGCGTTGCCCGATGAAGAGCAGAATCAACAACTGCAGGACCTGCTGTCGAAGCTGGCAGCAAACCCCGGTAATCGCAAGGTGGCTGCGCAGTTGAATGCGCTGTTGGCCGACGTGTTGAACCAGGTCAACGAACTGATGGACGCTGGTTCGATTGATGAAGCTGAATCATTGTTACCGTTGATTCAATCCATAGATCCCAGCCTGGCCGGTCTGACTGATGCGAAGGCACGACTGCAATCCCTGAAAGCAGCCGATGACATGGTCAAGGCGGGTGAAAAGGCCCTCCTGTCGGGTCAGGTCATAGCGCCTGATAATAGCAGCGCGCTGTTCTTCTACAGCCGGGCATTGGAGGTAAATCCCAACAGTGAATCAGCCCGTAAAGGCTTGGAAAAGGTTCAGAGCACACTGATTGAACGAGCCCTGGACGTCGCCCGTGACATGGATTTTGAAACAGCTGAAGCGTGGTTGTCCGAAGCATCAAAAGTGAGAGATGACCAAAAACCAATTGAGGACACTCGTTTTCAAGTGTCCGAGTTCAAGCGCGAAAGAGCCATTGAGCTGGAACAAAAAGTCATGGATGCGATGAGCGCCGGTAATTTTACCCTGGCTGATTTCGGCATTATCGACATGATGGCTCTCGGTGGTTATGAAACAAAAATTCAGATCCTGCTGGCAAGACTTGATGAGGCCCGTTTTTACGGCGGATTCGAGCCGGGGCAGGTGATAACTGATGGGCTGCAATCGGGTGGTAAGGCGCCAGAAATCGTGATTGTCGATGCCGGTAGTTTCCTGATGGGTTCAAACGGGCGCTCCGATAAAACCAGCGACCACGAAGAGCCACAACACCGGGTCATTATCAAACGCGGGTTTGGCCTGGGCGTGAGAGAGGTGACCGTTGAAGAGTTCAAACTGTTTGTAACACGCACGGGTTATCGAACTGCAGCTGAGATCAGTGGTAGCTCAAGTGTCTATGACGAAGCTGCCGGAAGATTATCCAAGCGTAGTCGAATCAGCTGGAAGCATGATTATGTTGGTAAAAAAGCCAGCCTGGATATGCCGGTTTTACACGTAAATGCCTATGATGCGCAGGCTTATGTGCAGTGGTTGGGGCTGGAAACAGGAAAGGCCTACCGGCTGCCATCCGAGGCTGAATATGAATACGTGGCCAGAGCAGGCAACAACGGAGCTTACTGGTGGGGCGATGACTCACCTTCTGAAGTGGTAGAAAACCTGACGGGTGAGCGTGACAAATCAGCAAGTAAGCGTCAGTGGTCTACCTATTTCAAAAAGTATGGTGACGGGCATTGGGGGCCGGCACCGGCCGGTTCACTCAGAAGTGAAGTTCTGATGCACCCGATGGGTGTTTATGATATCGCCGGAAATGTCAGCGAATGGATGGCGGACTGCTGGCACGAGAATTATGTACAGGCACCGACCGATGGTTCCGCCTGGTTTAACCCTGGTTGCAAGCGCCGGGTAGTGCGTGGTGGCTATTGGGCCAGTGCACCCGAGCAAGGTCGCGCAGCCTACAGGTTTCCTGTCAGCGCTGACAGTCATGGGCCGGTGATAGGGTTCAGGGTCGCACGCGATCTTTGAGTCTTGACCGGTTCCTTCCAAACTAACGTTACCCTAATCCGTTTGCTTCTGATTCGGCGTCTGTAATTCTGCATTGAGTATCAGTGCCAGGCGGGACGCAGACAGGCGAAGCTGTTCCTGTATGAGTTCCCAGCTTTGAAGCGCGAAGGCTTCATTTATCCTTTTGAGGGGAGGGTAGGCTTTATCTTTGGCCAATTTGTGCGACTCATCTGTCCAGGCATTCACTTCTACAGGTGACCAGTTCGACCCGGCCAGAACAGGTGGAAACGGACCTAGCTGGCCAACGAGGTACTGCCAGTTGCCGGCCTGTTGCTTGATGACCGCCGTGTCCCAAAAATAATGCAGATTCATCTGCTCGTCGTTAAAGACAATGTTGAAGTTATTGCCGCCGCGGTCATCAGCAAACCCGGCGTGCATGGGTTGGTGCAAATCGGCCACCAGGTGACAAAGCCAGGCAAATGACTGCCAGCGTCCAACTTTGCTTGCCTTCGGTCTGCTTAATTCCGCAGCATAATATTTGATGGCTTCTGTCGCACAATGGCGTGCAGG
>Ga0316198_10002380_pt1 | contig 11337 bp, 9 predicted proteins | sample OudBieAanoxic_MG_FD_204935 | JGI IMG/M metagenome (GOLD analysis project Ga0316198, IMG submission 204935) | Coastal sediment microbial communities from Oude Bieten Haven, Netherlands - site A anoxic | ecosystem: Environmental > Aquatic > Marine > Coastal > Sediment | place: Netherlands... | reverse complement strand
CGAGTACGTTGATCGCTGCTCGGTCGATCATGGCATTGCCTTGGCGAGATCTTTTGTAAGTGAAGTCTCCCGGATCGCCCACGCAAACGGCCACTAGACCATGCTTTATGTTTGGAACGACCGCCTCGTTGCGGCTCAGCCAAACGATCGAGCCGATCCCCCCGGGACCGAAGACGAAACGGTAGGAAAGCTCGGTGTCGATCGTCTGCAAGTGCTTGGCCAGAAAGGTCGCGAGAACCACGCCGGACAGATTGTCGTTGCACATCGATGGATGGCATGCGTGAGCGGAGATGAGCACTTCCTCGGCGCGCTTGCCAGGTAGATAGAGCTCCCCGTAGCTCAGGGAACCATCTTGCAGGGTCGAGTCGATCACGACCTCGTAGTCGCCCTCTTCGAGCTGCTCGAACTGATTGTGGCTTAGGCAGAACCCCCAGCTCTCTTTGTAATAGGAAGTCCGATAGGGGATCCATTCCGGGCGGTCTGGCAGAGTGAACAAGTGAGGTCTCAGCTCCGCCAGCGACATCTTACGCTGGATCGGCGTACTGTAGTTGACCACGTGAAGGCTCGATTCGCTGAAGTCGATTACCTTGTCGCCTCGCGCGTTCTTGACGTATGCGTCGCGGATGTTCCACTCTCTGGGCACGGTCCAGTCGTAGGCTTCTGTTCCTGTTGGCACTTCGTGAACCTGGAGTGGAATGTGCTCACCGATTAGAGCCAGAGTCTGGCGTAGCCCGGCTCCCGTGATGCTCCGACAGATCGGATAGAGCTCGGTCATGAGAGCGTACATTTCAGCTCCCACGCGGTCCGGATCTAACGCAGCGTCAATTGTTTCTGTCGTCATGCTGGCCTCTCATCTAGGTTGGACACTCCCGGTTGGGCGTCGCTCACAATGGGTTTGGTTGGGGTCTAACTTCGTCGCAGCAAGGATTTGACGTAGTCGCGCGCACGATTTCGCATCTCCCCGGCTTCGGCCTTCTGAAAATAGTAGAACCATGCGCCGTAGCTTTGAAAACGCTCTCTCGGCGACATCGGTGTTGCTGCTATGAACGACGCCATCTTCCAGTACATACGCTCCATCCACCAACGCGCGTCGCTCTTTGCAGGGTCCAGCCGTCGAAGCAGCTGTGCCGGAGTCTTGTTCGGCGGAACGTTGCGGAAGGAGAGGCACTCTGGCACGTGGCAGAAAGGGCCAAGCAGGCTCAGCTCGATCGCTAGTACTTGATCGGAGCCGAGCATCGACTGAAAGAGAGCGGTCCGTTCGAGTGCGCTTCGTCGGATGAGGCTGTAGATCGGGTCCAAATAGAATCTACTGACCTGATAGAACCAGAGCATGCGGGCGAACCGTTCGTCGGGCCTCGATGATTCGACCCGAGGGCCGGTATATTCGATGTAGTGAGAGGTGCCATCTGGATCATAGTGATCCTGGTAACAGGTGGCGAGCACGGCCTCAGGTTGGCGGTCGAGGGCCGCGCTACAGCGATCCAGGTACTCCGGTGCCAACCAGTCTCCGCAGCCGAGCCAGCGGATGTACTCGCCGGTCGTTTGTTCAAAGGCATAGTTGAAATTGGGCAGCAAACCGATGTTTCGCGGGTGACGGAAGTACCGGATGCGGTCGTCGGCTTTTGCATACGATCGACAGATGTCCTCGACGCCGTCCTCCGATGCATTGTCGGTGATCACCAACTCGACGTCGCCCATCGTTTGCGCGAGCACCGACTCGATGGTTCGACCGATCGACGCTTCATCGTTGAACACCGGGATCGCGATACTGGCTTTTGGTTGTCGCGAATTCATCTGCCAACACGGTGCGAAACGGCCCGCCCAAACAATAATCTGGGTGCCGCGGCGAAGCAAATCGCCATCCGTCTCTGGGGGAGCTGGATTCACGCGGGCCGTCGTGAACGCTCGATTCGCGTCGCGTTTCTAGGCCGTCTCTTGCGGGAGCTGAACGTCGACGATGAAGAGCGACTCTTTGCGCCGGACTCGTCCAAAAAGGACCCAGATCGGCCCGATCCAGAACGCCGTGGCGACCACGAACACCACCAGGGCTTGAAGCACGACATGGGTGACGCCGAGATCGGTCAGCGAACGGACCACGGCAATGGTGACGAGCGCGGCAACCGCAACGCGAACGGTGAAAATCAGATCTTGACGGCGACCATCAAAACCAAATTTGACGGCAGCGAACTCCGCGACTGCATACCGAAGTAGCTCTGCGGTGCTTAGGCCGGCAACCGCGCCGGGAAAACCCGCGAGCGAGTAGCCGATCGGAATGAACGCTGCCAGCCCAACGACTTTGGCAAACGCCATGGCGGCGGTCCACTCGCTTCTACCTGCCGCGAGCACCACGGAGGCCGCGGTGCCTCCGAGGACCATGCCAGCCCAAAGGCCTGCCGCGAGGATCTGAAGCATCCACCCAGCCTCCCAATAGCGCGAGTCGTAGAGCAGCCGAATGATGGTGGGACCCCCGGCGACCAACCCCGTCGTGAACCAGCCACCAAGCACGAGAAGTGGCCAGCGTGCACTGAGATACACCTCCGATAGGTCCCTCGACGAATAGTGCACGCGGCTATAGAGAGGAAACAGAACGCTGCGCGAGAGCTCGGAGATGGCATACGTGGGCACGACCGCCAACATCGCCGAGATGCTGTAGACGCCAAGGGTGGCCATCGTCGTGATTCTTCCGAAGATGAGTCGGTCCAGTTGATCGGAAGCGAACATCGCGACGGTGCCGATGAAGATCCAGGAACCGAAAACGAACAGAGAACGCGCGGCTCGACGGTCGAACCGGAACCGATTGCGGATCCCGGGAAGCCACAAGTGGCTCAGCGCCACCGTCAGGACCGATGTGACCAATCCCGCGACGACTAGCGACCAAATGCTGCGGGTAAACCATGCAGTGACCACCATGGAGATCGTGCCCGTGACCTGGGCCCCAAGGTCTAAAAGAATTGGACCCTTCAGGCGCAGATGTCGTGTCTCTGTGAAAATCGAAGTGGATGTGAATCCTTCGATAGCCGCCGTCAGTGCGACGACTCGAACCAGGGGGGCGAGGATCGGCTCGTGGTAGAAGTCCGCGTACAGACCTGCGATGGGCATCGCAAGCAGGCACAATGAAATCCCGCGGACGACCTGAATCGTCCAGACGGTATTCACGAAATCCGGGTCCTCTCGTCTGTTCTGAATGAGCGCTGGGCCAATTCCGATGTCGGAAAAGAGATGCAAGCCGACCAAGAAGACATTCACCAAGGCCATCAGCCCGAAGTGCTCGGCGAGCAGCAACCTGGTCACAATCAAGTTAGACGCGAGCCGAACGAGCTGCGTTCCGCCATGGCCCAGGATCGTCCACAGGGCCCCGGACGATGCCTGGCTGTCGAGCTCGTCCGGGCCTGATGTGCTTCCCGTCACCTAGGGCCTCAACCGTTTGGTCTCGCCAGCAAGTCGTTGAACTTCAGGTTGAGGATCTCACCGAGCTTTTCAGTGCCGCGGGCGTTCAGATGGTCACCATCGAAGTAGTCATCGTCGCTGAAGCCTTCGACTTTCTCGAGATCCCACACTTCGACCTCTGAGCCGGGGAACCTCTGGCGCACGGTCGCCAGCGCTCGGTCGTACTCGGCATCCCAGCTCGCGGGCCGCTGTTCCCAATAAGTTCGGTGATGCGGGTACCTCAGCAGCACTACCTGCAAGTCTCGAACGCGCGCGTACTCGATGATCCTGAGAAGTGCTGCAATGCTCTGGTCGACCTGATCCAAGGTCCCTTCTCTTTCATGAACCTCCAACCGGTCGTCGCCGTCCCGATCCTCGGTCATCACGGTGGTCAAAATCAGATGGCCCGGCGCGATCTGTTCCTCGCCATGGTGACGCCCGTATCGCAGTCTGTCGCGAACCACGTTCGGAGAGACCTTGTTGCGTGAAATGAATGGCCCGGACAGCGGCGAGTATTCGAAAAACCTTTGCCAATACAGCCGAGCTTTGCGCGACCAGTCCTCGTCGAGATCCGCGAGCGATGGCTGCAAATCCAAGAGGCGTTCATTATCGCCTTTGTAGACGTGAATCGTGTCGTAGACGAGTGGCACGATGTCCAGCTCGACTACCACCGCACGAAGGTTGGGGACTCGTTCGATGTTGCCACGCAGGACCGCCTCCATGCACTTGTAGTTGCATGCATCCGCGGAAAGATTCATCAGCGGCCGTTCAAACGACTCGGGGTTCGTCATGATGTGAACGTGAGAGCTTCCCAGAACGACAATCTCGGTCTCGTCGGAAAGAGCTTCGACCGCAAGCGTTTCGAAACTGTCGTACTGGGTCCATTTCGAGAGCACCAGCCAACTCAGAAACAGGACGACGAACAGAGTCAGAACGATGAGCATCCACCAGCCCCGATAAGGGCGCGACATCGCCACCGCATGGTCGATGCGCTCGAGGGTGAAGACCTTGTCCGAGCCATCTATCATTGGACCAGCGGCGCTCCTGGCATTGCCCTGAGCGCATCGTTCAGGCGACGATTGAACTGCCGCGTGAAGTTCTCCGCTCCGTTTCCGTTCAAATGGTCGCCGTCGTAGAAGTCCTGGTCGGTGAGCTCTGGCATGTCTTCCATATCCCAGATTTGAAGCTGCCGCTTGGCCACGGCTGTTGCAAATTGATTCAGCACGCTGTCGATAGCCTCATCGAACTGCTGGCTCATCTCCGAAGACCGATGTCTGCGATACGTGGAATGGTGTGGCAAGCGCAATAAGACCACCGATATCCCGCGGTCGAGAATACTATCAATGATTCTCGCCAGGGCTTGTGCGTTGGCTTCGACGTTTGCGGCGACGTTGTGACTCGACTCTCTTTCGTGTGTGCTCGCCTTGACGCTTCCGTCGTTTGCGCCGCTGATCACTTGATCGAACGCGCGAAAGCCCGGTGAAATCTCGGCTTCACCCGTCCCGCAGACGTCAATTTTTGGAGCAAGCGAACGCCGCTGAATACGGTCTTGAACCACGCCGGGAATGAGCTTGTCTTGCGCCAAGAAAGGTGCCGTCACGGGATTGTAGAGCAGCCACTGATCTTTCCAGAGTCTCGTCTTGTCTCGCCAACCAATATTCATGGCGGACACCGACGGAGCCAGATCGAGCAGCCGAGTAAAGTCGCCATCGAGCGCGGCGAGGGTATCGTAGCGCAGCGGAAAAACATCCGCCTCGATGACCACGAGCCGAAGGTTTGGTAACTCGTCGAGGTGCGCTTCAGACACGCCTTCGAGGCAGACGTAGTTGGTGGCAATGCCCGAAAGGTTTACGAGCGGCACGTCGACCCTGCTCGGGTCGATCCCACAGTCCACGTGGGAAGTCCCGAGAACCAGAACCTCTGTTTCCGTCGAAAGGCTGCCAACGGCCATCAACATGTGGTTTGTCCGGGTGGTCCAAGGCGAGAGCAGGAGCCAGCTGGCCGCGAGCACGGCGAGGAGCACCGTCGTCACCGTCAGGGAACGGCCCAGGATTTCGGAAGCACTCAAGGGCTGGGCGTCAGAACTGGAAATAGATGAACTCCTCACCAGCAGGGACGCCGCACAAGAGAATGTACGCAAACAAGGTCGCATAAACCGCGAGCCGCACCGTGGGTCGCCAGGTCTTCACCACCAACATGTCCCTGCTTCGTTCTTGGTACCAATCCAGAACGAACAACGGCGCCACGAAGAACACGATCGACAGGGCTGCCATCTCGAAGTTCAGCTCGAATGGGTTGAAGATGTTCCGCAGCAGCAAGGGCACGTCGCGGAGGTCTTTCACTGCGAACAGGAGCCAGCCGAAGCAGGTCACTTGAAAGAACAAGACGACAAAAGCGGCGTGAGACAGGCGGGCAGACCATGTCTTGCGCCCTGATGGCGTGGGCACGTCACCTGCGAAATATCGATGAACGCAGAGTATCGAGCCTTGATAGACGCCCCAGGCCACGAAGTTCCATGCTGCTCCGTGCCACAGCCCTCCAAGAGTCATGGTGATCATCAGATTTCGATAGGTCTGCCGAGTGCCACCTCGGCTGCCACCAAGTGGAATGTACAAGTAGTCGCGTAGCCAAGTTGAAAGGCTGATGTGCCATCGCTGCCAGAATTCGCGTGGATTGGTCGCGAAATAAGGCATTCGGAAGTTGACCATGATGTCGAAGCCCATCAGCTTCGAAATGCCGCGAGCGATGTCCGAATAGCCAGAAAAATCGCCGTAGATTTGAAACGCAAACGCGTAGATCCCCGCGACGATGAGCAGGCCGCTCGCCGCCTCTGGATTCTCGAAGATCGGCTTGGTGAACTCCGCCATGTTGTCGGCTATGACGACCTTTTTGAAGTAGCCGAGGAGCACTAGCCAGAGGCCCTCTCGTATCATCTCGTAGTTGATGCTCCGAGGTTTTTCGACTTGAGGCAGCAGGTGACTGGCTCGCTCGATTGGGCCGGCGACGAGCTGCGGAAAGTAAGCGACGAAGACGGCGAAGTTCAGGAGAGATCGAGTCGGCTTCATCTTGCCGTAGTAGATATCGATCGTGTAGCTCATCGTTTGGAACGTGTAGAACGAGATGCCGACTGGAAGCACGAGGTCCGCCATGCGTGCATCCATTGCGATGCCGAACTGCGCCAGCGCGACGTTCAGGCTCTCCGCAAAGAAGCCAAAGTATTTGAAGATCCCGAGCACACCGAGGTTCACTCCAACGCTCAGCCAGACGAGCTGGCGTCGGCGCCGTTTTCCGGAGCTAGAATCGAGGGCCAGACCAACGAAGTAGTCGACCAGCGTCGACAAGACGATCAGCGATAGAAATCGCCAGTCCCACCAGCCGTAGAAAAAGTAGCTAGCGGCGAGCAACAAGTAGTTTTGTTGCCGATGGCGCAGAACGACATACAGCCCGTAGACGATCGCGAAGAAGAGAACGAACTCGAAGGAGTTGAAGTACATGTGCCCGTTTTGCTGATTTGGTCCGCGTCACTCGCGCTCGTCGGCTTAAACCGCCTGGCCGAACAAATCATGCTCACCACGAAGCGTCGCTTCCGGTTGCAAGAGATCGGAATTGTAGCGCAACCGGTTTTAGATATCGAATATTGGGTCCCCGCCGTCAACTAGCTCAGGAATCCTCGGAGCGGCACAGGTAGGGCCTTGCTTCTCGGCACCCGCTGATAGAGTTGGACGGACACGTCTCCGCCGGCCTCTCGGAGCTGGTTGAGCAGCCCGCGCTGCACGGCCATCTCGCAGCTCCTCTGGCCCTCGAACCGAAACAGGCTGGTTCGTTTGAACTCGAGCGGATTGGCGTTCGCTGGGTGAGATCGCTTGCTGATCACAATCGGCGCGGTCTCGCTGCTAGAGTACACTTGCTGCCCGCCACTCGCCTCCAAGATGTTTCGAACGGTGTCGGGCGCTTCGTGAAAGTGTACCGTGAGCACCCACGTGGCGCGCCTGAGCGTGTCGAGGGAGTCGGTCGAATGCGTAAACGAGGCCTCGAATTTGCGGACCGCCTTCAGGCGCTGCGGGTTTGCAATCAGCGCGTAGTAAGGGTTTAGCGCCAAGGCGAAAAAGCGCCGCTGATTCGGGTATCGGACGACGAGAAGCTCCTCGGCTCGCGACTCGCCGAGGAAGGACGCCCGGTGAGCGCCTATCCAGCCGACCTCGGCTCCCACCAGCTTCAGAAGAGGCAATGTGAGAACACCGTACCATTTGTAGGCTTCCTCATCCTTGAAGTGGATGAGGTTGAGGACATCTACGGGCAGCGGCAGGTCGGCTCGGTAGAGGCGCTTCACGGCGTCTAGGTCGAGTTGGTCGAGCATGCTCATCGCTCGGATCTAGTACGAGGGAGATCGGAGTGCCATTGGGCAGCGCGATTCGAGGTTGGACAGACCACTTGTTGCCCCTATCGATGTCCGTTAAGGAGCCAAGTCATGACGCAAGAGATGAAGGCCGCGGTGGCCGACGACCTAAGCGAACCAGCCAATGCCGCCACGCAGCCGGTGTCGGTCGTCACCCGAATGGTCTTCGCCGCTCCGCCGGAGCGGGTCTGGAAGGGTCTGGTCTTCTACGAGGAGCTGGGCGGACGCCCTCCCCTGCATCTGCGTCTGCTCCTGCCGGTGCCGATTCGAAACGTGGGCAAGGTCTCTGATGTTGGAGACGAAGCGACCTGCCTCTACGAAGGCGGTCATCTTCTCAAGCGCATCACCAAGATCGAAAAGGGTGATCTCTACGAGTTCGAAGTTGCCGAGCAAGCGCTTTCGGTCGGCGGAGGTATGCGCCTCTCGGGCGGGCGCTACACCTTACGCGGCCTTTCCGATGGGCAAACCGAAGTGTCGGTCGAGACCCGATACCTCAGCCGCAAGTGGCCCCGTTGGTTCTGGAAGCCTCTGGAGAAGATGGTTTGCCACATGTTCCATCGTTACCTTCTGGGCACGATGCGACGCCAGATCGAATCCGAGTGAAGTAGCGGCATGCCTGAGCTCATTCCACCGTACTGGCTGATTCGTACTGCGGTCGCGGCCGTCTGGCTCTACGAAGGGCTCTGGTGCAAGTTGCTCCGCGGCGAGCCTCGCGAGTTCGAAGTCGTCAAGGCGGTTCCGCGTTACGGGGAGCGATTCGGCGTTCCCTTTCTACTGGCCTTGGGCACGGTCGAGGTCGCGATTGGACTATGGGTCCTGACGGGCGCCTTTGCGTTTCTCTGCGCGCTGGCGCAGACCATCCTGCTCGTTTCGCTGAACGCCAACGGCTTCATTTGGTCCAGGCATCTCATCCACGACCCCAAGGGCATGCTGGTGAAGAACTTCGCATTTCTCGTCCTGGCCTGGGTCGCAGCGAGCCTGCCAGGGGGACTCTGGCCATGAGCGAGAGCGCTGCCGTGACTATCTGGGAGCGAGGGCGCCTCGATGCGCGCGTCGGTCCGAGGCAGGTACTCTTCGGGCGTATGTACGAAGACCCGTCGATCGAGCTCGGAGCGTTTCGGCCGGGCAGCCGTGTGCTTTGCATTGCCTCGGCAGGCTGCACGGCGATGAAGCTCGCACCTCATCACGAGGTCGTCGCGGTCGACATCAACCCGGTGCAGCTCGCCTACGCCGAGCGTCGCTTCGATGGCGATCCGGGTGTCCGCGGCCGGGCGGAGCGCATCATGGATTTCATGCGCTTCTTCGGGCCGCTGGCTGGCTGGTGGCCGTCCAAGGTGCGCACCTTCGTCGAGCTCGACGATCCGGCCGAGCAAATACGCTACTGGGAACAAGAGCTCAACACTTGGCGCTTTCGCGCAGCGGTCGATGGGCTCTTTTCGGTGACGGCGCTTCGCTCGGTGTACGCGCCGCGTTTTCTGGACTTTCTGCCGAAGCGGCTGGGCTCGGTCATGCGCGGGCGTATGGAACGCTGTTTCGCGCGACACCCAAACCGCGACAACCCGTACGCCCGTTCGCTGCTGCTGGGTGAGCTCTCTTCGGAGCCGCCGCCGCCACAGGCCAAAGACGTTCAGCTCGTCCATGCAGACGCAGCGAACTTCCTCGAGAGCCAGCCGGCCGGGAGCTTCGAAGGCTTCACGCTCTCAAACATCTTGGACGGCACCGACGAGGCCTACCAGCAGAGGCTATTCGCGGCCGTCAAGCGCGCCGGCACCCCGGAGGCGATCACCGTCCTCCGCAGCTTCGGCGAGGTAGACGCCAGCTCGCCTGCAAACCGGGCCGACGAGGACCGCGCCATGCTCTGGGGCACTGTGCTGGTGAGGTCGGCCAGCGATCTCGTCATCGGGCCCTAGGAGCCAGGCACGGATGCGGATTGCTTAAAAAGAAACGGCCCCGCAGAACGGGGCCGTTCTCATGCACTACCGCGTGGAAGCTACTCGGCGATGACGCTGAGTGCGACGCGGCCTGGGCCGGATGCGTAGCTTGCGGTGTCGAGCTCAGTGAGCACGCCGTCCGCAGCGTTGATTCCGTAAAGCACGGCGCCGCCGGCTTCCACGGGGTCGCCGTCTCCACCACCGAAGTAGACCACGACTGCGAGCTCGCCGTCGTCGCCGGTCACGGCCACGTCACGGTTCTGGATTGGATCCACGACCATGGCGATGACTTCATCTTCGAGCGCCAACGTGGTTCCGTCGAACGACACCGTCCGAACTTCGTCCTTGCCGACCACGACGAATCGGCTGTAGTCAGCGTTGTGGGCTTGAGCACGAACGGGGTACTCGCTCGTGAAGTCGATTGTGTCGACCTCCACCGGTGACACGGGATCGGTGAGATCATAGATCGCCAGGCCATCAGTGTTGCTGGTGGTGACGAGCAAGTCGGTCGTAGCGACGCTGTCCGCAGCGAGGACGACTTCCGTGTCGTTTCCGCCGTTCGTGTCCGCGAGTTGCACCACCATGTCGCCCGTGATGTTGTAGATGTTGGTGCCGTTGTATAGATAAGGGCCGTTCGGATGCGCGCCAAGACCATGGACGCTCGTGCTGCCACCCTCAGAGATGAACGATAGGTCGCCCGTGCCAGCGTCCACGGAAAAGATCTCGACGCCATCGAGCTCGTCGTCATCTACGTAGAATCGCGTGCCGTCGGGTGAGAACGCCAAACCGCCGGGTGCACAATAGCCTTCCTGGCCCGTGTAGCCGGTATCGACTTCGTCGCCCTCGGCGCAGGAGATGCCGTCTGCCTGGAAGGCCGCATCGTTCATTTCGTAGGCAAGTCCATCGTAGGCGATGCCTGTTTTGGTAAAGGTGAAGCGATCGATGCGGCCGTTGCCCCAGCACCAGTCGTCACTGTTCGAGCAATCGTTGGCTGAGCCCACGTAGATGCGCTGCTGCCCGGCCTGTTGGATGGCTCCGAAGATTTGCTGACCCGCGAGCAGGCCTGCTGCGGGGATCTCGGCCGAGGCGACCTCGACGATGGTGCTTCCGGAAACGTCGAGGAGACGTACGGTTCGGCCGTGCGCCACGATGACCCGGGCTTCAGGACCCGGCGTACCGCCCATGCCGCCCATACCGCCATCGCCACCCGTGCCGCCAGAACCAGCCGTGCCGCCAGAACCAGCCGTGCCGCCAGTACCGGCCGTGCCGCCAGAACCAGCCTGGCCACCGCCGTCGGAGCTGCTGCACCCCATGGAGATGAAGCCAGAAAACATTAAAGTCACGGCAAGCCGTGCCCACTTGGAGCGAAACTCGATCATATTGAATTGCCTTCCCATCGGCGCCCATTGCGCCGCCCACTTCGGACGCGAGGCTAACAGGAAGGCAAACCGATGCCTACTTCCGGGTGGACGCAATTCCGAGCCGCCGACGGTCTTGCCCCCGGAGGCCTGGACGCAGAGCGCGAAGACGCACTTTTTAGCGAGACCGTACTCCGAGCTCAGTTCGCGGGAATCGCCAGAACTG
>Ga0316198_10002379_pt1 | contig 11337 bp, 10 predicted proteins | sample OudBieAanoxic_MG_FD_204935 | JGI IMG/M metagenome (GOLD analysis project Ga0316198, IMG submission 204935) | Coastal sediment microbial communities from Oude Bieten Haven, Netherlands - site A anoxic | ecosystem: Environmental > Aquatic > Marine > Coastal > Sediment | place: Netherlands... | reverse complement strand
TCGCAAATATTTTTTCAGAAAAAACGACCTACAAGCCAGTTGAAACATTCGGCGCTGAACATCGCATCAATTTAGCTGAACTTAAAGCGACAACAACAGCAGTATTTAAAGAAAGTGGAAAGATACCTGCTATCAAACATGTTAATGCTTTCTTTGGTTTGGGCCGTCCACTGCCATTGTTATCAACAAAAAATTACGTTGAGCAAATCGAGTTATCTATTAATAATGAGCAAGTAGAGTAACGTTTATAAGCAGTTTACGCCTCTTCAAGGTTCGTTCTTGAACCTTCAGCTTCTGAAATTTGTATGTTTCACCAAGTCCTAAATCAGCTGGTGTAGTGGTCAACTGATTTTGGCCACACTTTCGTATTCAGGCAAATATCTTCGCTCAAATACTTACTCTATAAGCGCTAAAATAAATAGTTTGACGTAATTAAAAACAATACAAGCTTTATCGGCTTATGGAGTAACGCGCATAGGCCGACTTACAAATCATTAACTTGTGACCCAATTAATTAACCAATGTGATGCTTGCTTTAGGATAAAATGACCATTTAGTTATTGTCCAACTGATGCATATTTAGGCGCCTATTGCCCCTGTTATTTGTTAATGTGAGTTATGGGTCACTATGTAAATTCTGTTGACGTAAACAAGGCTAGGACAATCCAATTATTTGATTTCTAATTATATACACTTGTATTTGTACAACGCGTTAATTTATGCAAATATACAAAGGTAATGAACGATCAATCTATTAAGGGCAATCTATGAAAATAAATATTTCTGGTCACCATGTTGATATTACTGATAGCATTAAAGAGCACTTAGAAGAAAAATTCGCTAAAATATCGACCCACTTCCCCACACTTATCTCGCTCGATATTATCATTTCCAAAGATCATGGTGAGTTTAATGTTGAAATTCGCACCAATTATGAAGGAACCAGCATTGCAGCTAATGGTAACAATGCTGTTATGTATCCAGCGATTACAAGTGCCGCTAAAAAATTAGATACCGTGTTAAAACACCGTAAAGGCCAATTAAAAGCTGATTTACATGAAAAGCCAGAACTGATTGAACCTGAAAGTGATGATGAAATAGAAGAGGAAGAAGTTAATTTAAATTAACCTACTCGATTAAACAACGATATTAAAACGCAGCCTAGCTGCGTTTTTTTTTATTACGATAACAACCTCACAGACCCATTCCATTTTACCCTTTTCAATAATTAGCATATTTTCTAAAAAAGGATGTTCGTGATTATCCTCTAACTAGGTAGCTAAAATTAGTGCCCACCACACTTAAATAGAATCACTAATTGAAAAACAGCAAATACAATTAAACACCTCTGCAGATTAAACGTGCGTGAAATTTATCAACCAAGGTGCTTTGGGGCACATAGGGAGATATAAAAAATAATTTAAGATTAAAGATCTGGCCCTCACTCTCTTTTTAAATCAGTTTTAAAAATACATATTCATAAGCAATGCTAATTGCAACAGAAAAAAGCAACAGTGACATTAATATGTTAAATATTTTGAAATAAAGTGGATTATTCAGTTTTTTTCCAAGAAGTCCTCCAATCAGTGAATAACTAAACGGTGCACCAAAGGCAAGAATAGATAAACCTATTGACCAGAGAATGATCGCGCCGCCTTGAATTCCCTCGGCAGGAAACTGAATAGTTGCAATAGGTAAGGTTGCAATTAAACCTTTAGGATTTAAAAGTTGCATCAAAAGTCCATCCCAAATAGATAGGTTTTGCTCTTGTTTAGGTGATTGGTTTACTGCCACACTTGTTTTAAGCACTTTCAATGCAACGTAAATGATATAGATACACCCTAATAAGCTTGTATAAGGGAGCCACTCTGTATTAATAAAAGTATTACCGAGAAATCCCAACCCCAAAAATAAAATAAGCATTGCCAAGCCCACACCAATGAAAAAAACAATGTGCGTTTTGATTTTTTTGTTGATACCGCAATGCAGCCCCAATAAATTGACAGGACCAGGCGAGTACATAATGCTAAAAGCATATGCAATAATCGTAAGCATATTAAACTCCGTTGTAGTTATGGTGGTAGTTGTGAGGTGTTGAGTTGTGGTTAGATAAGCTGTTTTTGGAAGCGTTTAGGTGTTACACCATAAATTCGTTTAAAGTGACGATTTAGATGACTGTCATCGGCAAAACCTGCATCAAATGCAGCTTGATTTAATGGCCGACCACTTTCAATCAACTTACGAGCAAGATTGACTCGACAACTGAGTACATATTGATGAGGTGTTATGCCAAATTGTAGGCGAAATTGGCGGATGAAATGGAATTTCGACATAGTGGCGACTTCGGCAATATTATCAATGGAAATATCATATGGAAGATTAGCCAAAATATAGTCTTTTGCTCTTAACAGTAATTTATCTATACGCTTGGTGTTTTGAATACCTAAGTCTAGTTTTCCTGAAGTGGTAACTAATGATTGTGCTACTTGAAGTAATCCTGCCTCAAGCTCTATTTTAGAGTAATTAAATTGCTGGATAAGTGTAGATAACTTAAGTATTTGATGGCGTAGGTTCGGGTTATCAAACAAAGGCTGATCTAACCTTAATATTGTATTTTCCTGATAACCAAGCGATTTAAATAACGGACTAAATTCATCAGGATGCACATAAAGCATTTTATATTTTAAATCTTGCTCACCACCGGAATGGCCATCATGCACGTCTTCAGGATTGAAGATTATTACATTACCAGACGCACTTTTATGGAAAGCTTTTTGACAAAAGAAGTCTTGTCTTCCTTGTAGAGTGACACCTAATGAATATTCTTCGTGAGCGTGTTTGGAATATGAAAAGTCGCTCATAGTGACATCAAGCACAGTGATATTTTCACATTTTTTATTGTTGATGAATTGAAAGCGATTTTCTTTGTTCATTGATAAACTCTTTATGGATATTAAGCATTTCGATTTATGTCAGTATAAGTGGGTATTAATTAAAAATCTTGAACAAAATTGCTCACTTTAGAATGTGAGGCTTTATGGCTGTCAGTCATTATTCTTTTTGTAAATTATTATGGATTTCTTGAAGAAGGCTTGATTCTCTAATAAATAATTGAGTTCATAAGCATTTCAATTTGTTGTTAAAATTGAAGATTGTTGTGGATGAGTAATATTGGCCATAACCTTTCTAAGTCGGAAAAGGGGCACTTTGCGCCTTGGAAGATGAGCTTTTGTAACTAGTTTAGACACAAAAAGCCCGAATAAACGGGCTTAATTGTTGCTAGTTGGCTAAGTGGTGAGTAAAGCCAAAAGCGACTTACGTGATACTTTTGTTTAATTTGATTATTAGTCAAATTTTATATCGCTACTTACATAATGCTCATCAAAAATAATCGAATTTATAGAGAATATCAAACTCCAGAATATAACGGTTATAAGTCTCAAAAGGGCATAAAGAGAGATAGAAATTTTGTGATATTTACCTGTTGAAACGATAGTATTCACGCTCGCTATCTCCCAATTACGAGGGTAAAGGCTATCTCACTTTCGTCCCCAATACGATCTCGAAGATATTAGGCAAAAGGCAATACGTGATAATCATATAGCAAGCTCCTACGATTCACGTTCAAGCCTAGAGTGTATGTTAAAACGAGGGCTTTAAAATGAGACTATCTGGTGGCATTGGCTATGTTTTGGTTAATTATTGCTACCTTTTCTGTCTAAGCCTAATATCTTGTAAAAGTTGAAATTACAGTGAATACAGCGTTCTTTCAATTAAAGATGAAACGGGTGATGTTATGGCTCGATATAAATTACCTAACGATATAAAACAAATGTTTCTGTTTATTGCCTCATTCAAGCAGTAATTAAAAGGCTTAGTCGCTGAGTCTACGTTCAACTATTATTCGCTGATTAGATCACGCTTATTTGTGCCATGAGAATTTTTCAAAAGGCTTGTCTAATGGCGTCTGGGTAATGTGATTCGTATAGTTACTGATAATCTTCATCGATAAGCCAAGGATTATTTCTAGTAGCTGTTGTTGTTGATAACCTGCATCAAAAAAGTCTTGCTGCTCTTGTGCTGATGCATTACCACGGTTGCGTACGAGTATTAATGTCATTTCCTGTAATGCCTTCAATTTCGCAGTTGGCATCGGTGCTTGATTGCGTAATGCTTCCGTTAATTCAGGGTTAACTTTCATGCTATGCGCTATCCCTGTATGCGCTGGTACACAATAGTGACAGTTATGTTCAACGTTTATTGTTTGCCATACAACCGTTAGCTCTTCCGCATCAAACGAAGAGGCAACAAATAGATCATGCAGATTAAAGTAAGCTTCTAATATGCTTGGTGCTTCTGCGAGAATGGCATGAAGATTTGGTATCATGCCAAACATTTTTTTTGATTTCTCAAGCAAAGGTTTACTTTTAGCTGGTGCTGAATCGATGGTATGTAATATAAATGTAGTCATTTTGACTCTCCTGTAATATTTCAATAACAGTATTTTAGGCCGTTCTCGTTAAATGAAAACATGCAAATGTGAAAGCTTAAAATACATTATTGTTGGTTATCAGTTAGGTACTTTTACTGTTTAATATATGCAGAACAAGTACACACTCTGATGATTTTTTAGGAAACCGACATGACTGACTTTATTATTCACACAATTGAATCTGCTCCAGAAGCAAGCCGTTCTTTACTTGAAGCAAACAAAAAAAAATTTGGTATTATCGGCAACATGCCATCAATTATGGCGACCTCTCCTCAACTATTGAATGCTTACCAAATGTTGCATAAATTATTTGAAGAAACGTCTTTTGATGCTGAAGAATTAACTGTGGTATGGATGACTATTAACGTTGAACATGAATGTGATTATTGCGTGCCTGCACATACCGCGATTGCACGTAGTATGAAGGTTGACCTTGCATTAATTGAAGCGCTTAGAAACCGTACTGCAATGACCAGCGATAAATTGCAGGCATTACATGATTTCACGTTGAGTGTTGTACGTGAGCGTGGCAATGTGTCTGAGCAAGACCTGCAAGCATTCTTCTCGGCAGGTTATAAACAACAGCAAGTCTTGGAAGTTTTACTTGGCTTATCTCAAAAAATAATTAGTAACTATGTCAATCATGTTGCTCATACACCGATTGATCCCATATTTGCAAAATTCAAATGGGAAAAATAGTAGCAATGTAATGCATTTCTTATCGATAATGGCCTATTCGCTATAAGCGGAAATTAAAAATTAAGACCGGATACACCTTCCCACTTTCTTTTTTAGTCATATTGAAAAAATAGTATCTAGCTATAGAGGTAGGGGATTTTATGCAACTTAAGCTAGATAGCCCTAAACTTCACCGAACAAAATAAGTACAGTAAATACAGCGAGAAATACAATGGTAATAAGGTATATCAGATAATAACACTTGTGATTGGTGAGATTTAATTAACCACAATAAACAAACAATCAATTAGATTCAGAAAAGCATTTATAAGATATAGTTCGAATATTAAAAGCAGTTGAAGTTTATGGAGGCCAGTACTTTTGTAATTGGCTACGACCTCATTGGTTATTTGAAAGGCAACTTAAGTGAGCGAACAAAAAGCTGGATTAGCTTCCGCTAGACCTCGCAAAGGCGGGAGAAAAGCGAAACTAAATGCTGGTTATATAAAAAAGTACATACAATGTTACTAGATCGAAACATCACAAAAGCAGAAGTGGCACGTCACTTTGATGTTAGTCGCCCTACTTTAAAAAATCGTTTTATATCAAACACTTAAAATAAAGTAAAAGTTTAATGTAACCTAGAACGGTACTCAAAAAAGACTTTGTAGTTTTATCGCTTATAGTCGGATTTAACCAGTGGAATGCAAATGGATGTATATGCGGAATACATGCGGAAATGATCTCATTCCCAAAATGATGCATGCATTAAAAAAGGGAAGCTGCTAGATGAGATTCTATCTTTTGTCTGATGACTCGGTTTTTATTTAAAAACTTGCATCTTTACTTACCACAAAGCAACTTAAACTTTTGCACTACTTTTAACAAACTAGTTAAACATATTGTCCCATAGCTTACTTGGATCACTACTCATACGTTCAAAAATCAGATCTCTAAACGTTACGACACGTGAAGAGATCATTTTTCTATCTGTCCATACTATATATACCGTACCAGTTGGACACTCCACATCAGGCAGTACAGGCTTTAGCTTATTTAAGTGAGTTAATCGATTGAGTGCCTCTTTTGGCATAAGACAAATACCCACTCCAGCAACCGCTGCTTGGATATTAAGTCGTAAACTATTGATTGAATATTTAGGATTTACAGGAATTTTAACCACTTCCCCCGCTTCTTTTAATGACCAGTAAGGTAGGTTGTTACCTGCTAATAAATTGTGACTCAATAGCTCATTCGCATTTTTAAGTTCACCATAATGCTCAAGGTAACTCGGTGATGCAGCCAATACTAATTCGCTTTCAAATAAGCGCCTTTGTACCAAGTGAGAGGCTGTAGCTGGCATAGTTGCAATGGCTAAATCTATTTTCTCGTCAATAAAGCTATCGGTATCTGAAGCAAAGTGAACATGAATATTAACCTTAGGGTGCATATTCATGAACTCGATCGCTAATGATTGTAAAAAGAAGTCAGCAAAAGGCTCCGGACAAGAAATATGGATATCGCCTGTAAGCTCACCTTGGCTATTGGACAAGCTTGTCCATTGCTCGCCCAACGCGGCGAATATATTCGCAAATTTTTTATAAACCTCTTCACCCGTATTGGTTAATTGAAAGTTTTTAGCATCACGGTGAAGTAACTTTTCATTTAGCTGCTCTTCAAGGTGCGCAACTGAACGAGAAACCGTTGGTGCAGAAGTCTTTGCTTTAACACTCGCAGCTGTAAAGCCGCCACATTCAACGGAAAGGCAAAACCAATACAAGTTGGTCATATGTTTTGTATTTATCATTGCAGCCCCTACTTCATTAAATCATTCATATTTGTACTCTTCAGATTCATTATTGTCTATTTTTGAATTCAAGGCGAGCCTTTATGATAACGTCATTGATTCGCCAAAGCGGCTTTACGAATTAAATAATCAGATTGGAGTTAAAAATGAAAATAAAAAAGTTCCAGCGTAAATTTCAATACCCACTTATAGCCTCTATGGTGTTACCAAACATGCTTTTAGGTATGTCAGGTATTATGGCCTATCGTAATTTGCCTAGTGGTGGCGATTTTTTTTCAGCTTGGGGTGTCGCGATTGCACAAGTTGTACCAGCTGCGATCTTGCTATTAGCAGTTATAGCACCACTTGTTAGACTTTTTGTTACAAAAGTTTTATTACAGCCAAAAGAAGCCTAAATGCTTATTTGGCCGTTTTCACAGATAATATTTTGGTAAGGAAACAATTATGAACGCTCAAATTTTGTTAGAAACAATCATGATAAGTACCATTTTTTTACTAACCGTAGGTTATTTCCTGCGCTCAAAAAAAAGTTTAGGCAAGAAAATTGAAGTCTTTAGTATTGCGCTGTTAGGTGGCTTTTTGTTGATGGGAGGGATGGCAAAATTCTTTCAACCTTTTGCCTCTATGTTTGCTTCGCAAATTGAACTAAGTGAGCTGCCATTTCCTACCTTATCAAAATTTGCAGGACAAATGGGGGAGATCAGCGCAGGGCTTCTTTATTTACTTGTATTATCTAAAGGTAAGTTGATCTCATCAAAATTGGCGAGCTACGCATTAAATGGTGCCACTTTTCTTACAATGATAATTATGTCGGTCGCGGTATATGTTCACTTATTACCAAGTGTTCCGGCAGAAGTATTACCACTTCAATCTAAACCGCCAGTGTTAACGATTATTGTTATGATAATCTCATTAGTGGTGTGGTCTGCAAGAAAAAGGCAGTTATGATAAATGCTCATGTTAATAAAGTTGATATGTACAAATGGCCGTTGTCGACACAAATCAATCCTATTCTATTCTACAACGCTTTTAAATATCTAAAAAAAGCCTGTTTTTTCGCATTTTCTAACATTACAGACTGTAATAACAGATAAAAACCTATATTAAGAAATGTCTGAACAGATATGTGCCATTACGATCTAGCGCATCACGACAATTAGTTTAAGATTATTTTTTACTACATCTATTTCACTAGTAAAAATCATTGCGCTCGCTTCTTCCCGAAAGCAAGCATAATCGTTCGCAGTGATTTTTAGTTCTGTAAGGCACTTTGGGGGCGAAAGCAATTTAGCTAATTACGCTCGACATTGAGAGTGAGGTTAGGCTTTTCAGAAGAAATTGAAACTAGCAAACTAAGAATTATACAAGCATAAGTCAATAGACATGTTCTCCTTCTAACTACCACAGGTAAATTTAGACAAACGTTAATTTGTCTAAATTTAATTACCTTTGTCTAGCTTTTAATACCTTTGTCTAAATTTATAATGCTTTACTACACATTAAACATCTTGACCTGCTGCCCAGCCGCAGCTCCAACACCATGCAAAATTAAAGCCGCCGAGCCAACCGGTCACGTCCATTGCTTCCCCAACAAAATATAGGCCTTTAACGGATTTACATTCCATGGTTTTAGAGGAGATCACATCGGTATCAACACCACCTAGTGTCACTTCTGCCGTTCTATACCCTTCGGTACCATTAATTAACGGTTGCCATTGATGGAATAACGCCACAACTTGTTGTAGCTCTTTTTCATTGAACTGTTTTAACGGGCGACTTTCAATTTCGGCCAATCCTAACAAACACTCCACCACACGTTTAGGTAGGTGTTGAGACAGCAGTGTTTTAAGGGCTAGTTCAGGGCGATCTTGTTGTGTTTGTATCAATAAACTTTGCAGATCCTGACTGGGTAATAGATCTATTAAGATGGTATCACCAGCTTGCCAGTAGTTTGATATCTGTAAAATAACAGGACCACTTAAGCCGCGGTGTGTAAATAAAAGCGCTTCACTAAAACTCATTGGATGGTCTTTCTTTGACGCATTCTTTTTTATCGCGGTGGCTGTAGCAGGAAAACTAATTCCAGATAATTCAACGAGCTTATCTTTGAGCACCGGTTGTAATGTGAAAGGCACTAATCCTGCACGAGTCGGCTTTACAGGTAAATCATATTTTTCAGCCAATTGATAAGCAAAAGGAGTCGCACCGAGTTTAGGCAGTGACAGCCCCCCCGTCGCAACTACTAATGACTGGCATTTAAAATCACCTTGGTTGGTTTGTACAGCAAAGTCGTTGTCAGCTATCTGCTGATGATCGATGACTTCACATTGCGTTTTAATAGTTACACCGGCAGCTTGTGCTTCATCTAATAGCATTTTTACTATTTGCTTTGCGCTATCATCACAGAATAGTTGCCCGTGGTCGCGTTCATGCCAGCTGATATTATGTTTGTCCACCAGCGCAATAAAATCCCACTGTGTGTATCGGCTTAATGCGGATTTTACAAAGTGGGGATTACTGCATAGAAAATTACTCGGCTCTACATATAAGTTGGTAAAGTTACAACGTCCACCACCACTCATTATTATTTTTTGGCCAATACGCTTTGCGTGTTCAATGAGTAATACTTTACGGCCACGCTTACCCGCTTCAATTGCACACATCAAACCTGACGCACCTGCGCCAATAATAATTACATCAAACATTGTTCACCTTAAACACAGTTAATTTTGCTACTTGGTATTTTGACTCAATATTGTTTTGAAGCGTTCGAGATTAATTATTCCTGTCTTTGCTTCATTTTTTAGAGTCATTTGTTATAAAATATTGAATCAATAGGCTTTAACTGCAACTATCTTTTCTACTAAAAATTATCGGCTAAGGATACACTATTTGCCTTTTTTAGGGGGAATTCCTCTGTGAAATAAATAGCAGATGGTAGGCCGTTCTTTGTCGCTGGAATTGTGTATTTATCTGATGTTTATGATCGGGTTTATGATAGAGCTTCTTAAGATATTCCACCCTCTTGAATTAGAGACTTATTTCAGCGTAGTATCGCAATGTACCAAGATCAATACTGATAATAACTCGCAGCAAAAACAGAACGATAACTGAGTAAACCCTAAGAGACGTTAATAAACGTTTATTCTGAGGAGAGATTACGATGACTGATTTATACTTAATTCGCCACGGTGAAACATTATTTAACCAACTTGGCTATTTTCAAGGTCATTCCGATAGCCCTTTGACTGAAACAGGCCATCTACAAGCATCTAATCTAATTAGTTATTTTAATGATATTCCGTTACAGCAATTTTATAGTAGCGATTTAGGCCGAGCAGTCGCCACAGCTACGCCGCTTGCTAAGGCAAAGCAATTGCCGTTACAAACTTGCCCTCAACTTCGTGAAATTAGTTATGATTATTTGGATGGCCAAGCAAAACGCCAACTAACGGATAAAGATAGAGAGAAGCTGACTCGTTTATTTTCGGCTGAATTAGGTTATAGAATTGGCGAGGGAGAAACTTTAGCCGAGGTGCAAACACGCCTGTTTGATAAAATTAATGCGCTGAACAAGCAGCATCAAGATCAGTCGATTGCAGTAATGACGCATGGTTTATCAATAGTGATGTTAATTAAAAAAATCCTGCGAATTCCAGTGGATGCACCACGAATGTTTAACGTCCATAATGCTAGTGTTTGTCATTTATCCTTTAGGTCTGGACAATGGATTTTACAAAGCATTGAGCGTAATGATGTAAGTTAAGGGTAAAGCTTAAAAGAGCAGCAATACTGAATACACTACATATCAACAAGACATAATCGCAATAAATAGCAGCAATAAATGGTAATAATAAATACCAGCAATAAAAAAGGCCGCTTTCGCGACCTTTCTATAACACTACTTAAAATAGCTATTGCTTATAATACTATTCTGCAGCCGGTGCTTCTGCAGGTTCAATATCTAATAATTCAACTTCAAAAATAAGCGTTGCACCCGGTGGGATTGAGCCCGCACCTTGCTCTCCGTAACCTAATTCAGCAGGAATAACGAACTTGTATTTCTCGCCAACACTCATTAACTGAACACCTTCAGTCCAGCCTGGAATAACACGGTTTAGCGGGAATTTAGCTGGCTGGTCACGCTCTATAGAACTATCAAAAACAGTACCGTCAACTAATGTACCTACATAGTGAACTGTCACTGTATCTTCTGCAGCAGGTTTTGAACCTTCTGCTTCAGTGATCACTGAATATTGTAAACCAGAGTCAGTTACGGTTACACCTTCCACTTTTGCATTTTCATCTAAGAATGCTTTTGCTTCAGCAGCTGATTTTTCTGCCGCTTCAAGCTGTACTT
>Ga0316198_10002378_pt1 | contig 11338 bp, 13 predicted proteins | sample OudBieAanoxic_MG_FD_204935 | JGI IMG/M metagenome (GOLD analysis project Ga0316198, IMG submission 204935) | Coastal sediment microbial communities from Oude Bieten Haven, Netherlands - site A anoxic | ecosystem: Environmental > Aquatic > Marine > Coastal > Sediment | place: Netherlands... | reverse complement strand
GACTTCGTCATCGGCGACGCCGATGTCCAGGCGGCCTGGCACGCGGCCGATGCTGCCGCTACCCCGCCCAACCTGTTCGCGACGGCACCGCCAGCGAGCGTGCCGCCCGGCACCGGCGGCTTGCGTGTCTACCTTCGTTCGGGAGAGCAGGCGAGCGTCGACTACTGGGTCCCCGACGACCAGTACCTGGCCATCCTCTGCCACATCCCGGGCCACATCGAGAAGGGCATGGTGGGAGCCGTAGACCTGCGTGACATCACCATCAGCGCCTGACTTTCCCGGGCGCTGATTCCGGTCCATCGCGCACGTCTGGAGCGGGCCATATCGCACGCGCGCCGGGCATGGCCAGAGTAGGATGGTGGCGCCAGCACGTGATACCGACCCGGGCCGGTCCCGGAGAGACAAGAGCGAAGGAGCGCGTCAATGACCTACACCATCGCCGAGCCGTGTGTCGATGTGATGGACCAGGCCTGTGTGGCCGTCTGCCCGGTGGATTGCATCCATTTCGAAGAAGGCGTCGACCGAACCTTGTACATCGATCCTGACGAGTGCATCGACTGCGGCGCCTGCGAGCCCGAGTGCCCGACCGCCGCCATCTTCCCCGAGGACTCCGTGCCCGAGGGCCAGGCCAAGTACACCGAGCTCAACGCGCTCTGGTTCTCGGACAAGGACGCCGCCCGCGCGATGCTCAACGAGCTCAAGCCAGCCTGATCTCGCACCCCGGCAGGACCGGGGTAGACCGCGCTTCGAGTCCGACCCCACGTCATCGGCGTGGGGTCTGCTCATGGCTGGCGCTAGCGGGGTGAGCGAACGGCCGCAACGAGCTGCTGGAGTGAGGGCCGGACACCGTAGAGCATGACCGTGGCGCGGAAGATGCGAGCCGAGGCGAACGTGGCCAGCACGGCGAAGAGCGAGAGCGTCGTGAGCGAGGCCCCCACCAGCGTCCAGGGGATCCCGTCCGAGATGCCCAGCACGATGAGCATGGCCGTCGGCGTCGTCAGCGGGAAGAGCGCCAGCGCCAGCACCACCGGCGAGCTGAGGTCCGAGAGGAAGACCGAGAAGACGATGAAGGGCATGGCCGCGGCAAAGCCGAGGAAGCCCGAGTACTGCTGCGCCTCGCGGTTGCCGGGGGCGATGGCGCCGATGGCCGCGAAGATGGCGCCGTAGGCAAGGTAGCCCAGGATGAAGTAGGTCAGGGCCAGCACGAGCATGGTGAGATCGAGCTCGATCGGGCCCAGGTCGGGCACCTGGCTCGACAGCAACGGGATGGCCACGAGCGCCGACAGGACCCACACGCCCACCTGCGTCAGGCCGGCCCCTCCGAGCCCCAGGACCTTGCCTGCCATGAGCGGCGTAGCCGGGATCGAGCTGAGCACGATCTCCACGACCCGGTTCTCCTTCTCCTCGGTGACCGACTGGAGCAGATAGCCGCTGGTCATGAAGATGCTGATCATGAAGATGGCCACGAAGACCATGGGCAGCGCGATGCCGGCGGCGATGTCGGCGCCGGAGACCTCTTCGCCTTCGACCGTGACCACATTGACCGAGACGCCCTGCAGGACACGGGCGATGGCCTCGTCGGGCACGCCCGCTTCGCGCAGCAGGGCATCGCGCACGACGTAGCGCAGCAGGGCCTCGTTGTTCTCGGCGCCCTCCAGCCGCGAGATGTCGAAGCCCGAGCCGGTCTCGACGCGGGTGACGACGCCGTCCTCGCGGAACCCTGCCGGCACCACGTAGTACTCGCTGATCTCCCCGCTTTGCAGGCGGGCGGCGGCATCCTGCTCGGTCGTCGTCTCGAGGCTGGCCAGCGCGGTCTGGAACTCGTTGATGGTCACGTCCGACTCGTTGACCACCACGATCGTGCCGCTGGCCTCCCCGTCGGTGCCTTCGAAGCCGCTGGTGGAGAAGAACACGGACACGCCCATGAGTACGGCGATGCCGATGGGCAGCAGCAGCGTGCCGAAGATGTAGCCGCGTCGGCGCACCGTGCGCAGGTACTCGCGCCGCGCCACCAGGCCGGTCAGGCGCGCGCGCCCGGAGCCGCCGTTCTGGCCGCTCATCGGACGGCCTCCGCGCGGGGGTCGCCGGCGACGGTGCGGATGAAGATCTCGTCGAGGCTCGGGGCCTGCACCGCGAAGTGCTCCACCTCCGCGCCGCTGGCGGCCAGCTCGCGGAAGAGCTCCTGCGGCGTGCGCCCGTCGGCGATGAGGTAGCGCACCGCGTCGTTCACGTCGTGCACGTCGGTCACGCTGTCGAGACCGTCGGCCGACTCGGGCAGGCCCGCACCGCTGACCTCCACGGCACCGTCGCTGAAGGCTGCACGCACCTGGTCGACCGTCCCGTAGAGCAGGCGGTGGCCCTTGTCGATGAGCAGGATGCGGTCGCACAGGGTCTGCGCGTCACCCATGTCGTGGGTGCTCATGATCACGGCTGCCCCGCGTTCTTTCTGGCCACGAACCACGCCCTTGAGCATGTCGGCGTTCACCGGGTCGAGGCCCTGGAACGGCTCGTCGACGATGAGCAGCTCGGGGTCGTTGAGGATGGTCGCGATGAGCTGGGCCTTCTGGTGCATGCCGCGCGAGAGCTCGGCAGCCTTCTTCTCGGCCGCGTCGGCCAGCTCCATCTCCGTCATGAGGGCCATCGCCTTGTCGTGGGCTGCCTTGCGCGACATCCCGCGCAGCGCGCCGAAGTAGGTGAGGGTGTCGATGATCTTGACGTCGCGGTAGAGCCCGCGATCCTCGGGCAGGTAGCCCACGCGCTCCTGGTGCTCGACGCCCGGTGCCTCACCGAACACCTCGATGTGGCCACGGGCCGGGCGCACGATGTCGAGGATCATGCGCATGGTGGTCGTCTTGCCGGAGCCGTTGGGACCGAGGAAGCCCAGCACCTCGCCCGGGTGGACGTCGAATGAGAGGTCGCTGACCACGTCCGTATCGCCGTAGCGTTTCCAGACGCCACGGACGTCGACAGCGGGTTGGCTCATGCCTTCGAGCCTACCCCATCGCGCCGCCACCGGACGCGCACAGGGGACAGCCGCGGCCGGGCGTGGGACGATGGCATGGCCATGCGCATCGTCTCCCTCACGCCCGCCGCCACCGAGATCGTCTATGCCCTCGGGCTGGGTGACCAGCTGGTCGGGCGGACGCATGCCTGCGACTACCCCGCGGACGCCATCGACGTGCCGGTCCTGACCTCGGCCGGGCGAGGGTCGGCCGAGCCTGCGGTCGACGGCGTCCTGCTGGAGCGGCTCGAGCCCGACCTGGTGCTGAGTGACGGCTCCGAGGACCAGCCGCTCGTCGACTACTGGGAGATCAGCGACCTGGTGGGCGCGATGTCGCGCGAGACCACGCTGGTGGCGTTGGCGCCGCACACCATCGAGGGCATCCTCAACAGCATCAGCACGGTCGGCGCCTATTCCGAGGCCGAGTACGAGGCGGTCGGGCTCGTCGAACAGCTGCGTGAGCGCCTCGGGCGTATCGACGCGGCCCCGGTCGCACCGCCCCGGCGCGTGGTCGTGCTGGAGCAGCTCGATCCGCTCCTCACGTCAGGCCGCTGGGTCCCGGAGATGGTCCGACGCGCCGGCGGCTGGGACGTGCTCGGGCGCGAAGGCGAGCCATCGGCCGTGACCGACTGGGAGCGGTTGCGCGAAGTGGAGCCGGAGGTGTTGGTGCTGGCGCTGCGCGCCACCGATGCGGCCGGCGCGGAGACGGCCCTCGCGCGGGCCCGGCTGCCGCGCTGGTTCGACGAGCTGCAGGCCGTCCGCGGTGGCGGCTTCTTCGCGGTCGACGGTCACGGCCTCTTCGCCCGGCCCGGACCGCGCGTCATCGAGGGCGTGGCCGTCCTGGCCGAGCTGCTCGAGCCGGAGGTCTTCGCCGACACCGGCCCGGTGGAAGCGTGGCGACCGCTGGCGCCGGTGGGCCTGGCCGACGGCCGGCCTGCCGACGGCTCGAGCGGCTGAGGGGAGCCCCGACGATGCCCTTCCGACGACGCTTCGACTGCCTCTGGTGCGGGCAGACCTGGGAGGCTCGCACGGAGTCGGACCTGGAGGGCTGGGCCGCGCTCTGTCCCGAATGCCTCGGCAAGGCCGACGAGAACGGCTTCCTGCGCGCACGTCTGCGCACGGCCCTGCGTGACCGCGCCGCGGCAGCCGAACGAGCCGCGGCAGCCGAGATGCAGCCGCCGGGCGACTGGGAGGACTGGTACCTGCGCCGTGGCCGCTTCGCCCGCGGACCGGTCTACGATGGCGCCTGGTCCATGGAGCTCGACGAGGTCACGCGCTGGGTCGACGGCCTGACGCTGGGCGGCGTCATCGTCGAGCTGGGCGCGGGCATGGGCTGGTGGACCGGGCTGCTGGCCGAGAAGGGCGAGCTCTGGCTCTACGACGACGATGCCGACTCGCTCGACGCGGCACGGACACGCCTGATGGCGCACGGTCTGCTGGCGCACCTGCACCAACGCGATCCGCTGGCTCGGCCGGACAAGACGGCCGACGTCGTCTTCGCGGCCTACCTGCTGGGCCGCGCCGACTCGATCGAGGCGCTCGACCGCCTGCTGGCCACGGTCATGGCCTGGCTCAGGCCTGGTGGCTCGTTCGTCTTCGTGGAGGCACGGCCGAGCGACGGGGACCAGCCCATCGACGGTCCCGCCGGTCCACTCTGGCCCCGCGATGCAGAATGGCTCGGCGGCCACCTCGTGGCCAGGGGCTTCGGCCCGGTGGAGGTGGGCAGCACACGCGACGCCTTCGTCTATGGCGAAGCCATCGCCCCGTCCTAGCCCGCGCGGCGCCTATACTCGCGAGCGTGTCACCACTCAAGGAAGCGACCATCGCGATCGTGGGCACGGGCGCGATGGCCGAAGCGATGATCGCCGGCCTGCTCGCGGGCGGGCATGTGGATCCTGCCCAGGTCATCGCCAGCGACCCCCGTGCGGAGCGGCGCGAGGACGTGGAGGCGCGCTACGGCATCCGCACTACCGGATCCAACAGCGAGGCCGTCGAGGGCGCCGACGTGGTCGTGCTCTCGATCAAGCCACAGATGCTCCTGAAGGTGGGCCGTGAGCTCTCGTCGGTGCTGCGGCCGGATCAGCTGGTCATCTCCATCCTGGCCGGCTCCACGACCAAGGCCCTGGGCAACGCCCTGCGGCACGACGCCATCGTGCGCGCCATGCCCAACACCCCCGCCCAGCTGGGCAAGGGCATGACCGTGTGGTGCGCCACCGAGCAGGTCGGCGAGGTCCAGCGGGCGCAGGCGGCGGCGCTGCTCTCGTCGCTGGGCGTGGAGATGCACGTGGAGGACGAGAAGTACGTGTCCATGTCCACCGCGGTCAGCGGCACCGGCCCCGCCTACGTCTTCCTCGTGATGGAGGCGCTCATCGACGCCGCCGTGCACCTCGGCTTCCCGCGCCACATCGCGCACGACCTGGTCATCGAGACGCTCCTGGGCGGGACGTTCCTGGCCAAGGAGAGCGGTGACCACCCAGCCTACCTGCGTAACATGGTCACCTCGCCCGCGGGCACGTCGGCGGCCGCCATCGCCGAGATGGAGAGGGGCCGCCTGCGCACCGTCCTGTCCGAGGCCGTCTTCGCCGCCTACCGGCGCACCGAGGAGCTCGGTCGCGAGCTGGAGGAAGAGACCGCCGGCGAGTAGCGCCGGCCCCTAGTGCTCCGCTGGATCGGCCAGGGGCGGGTCGAAGACCGCCACCTCCTCGAGCGTCTTGCGCTCGATGTCGGGCACGGTCGCGTCGTCCGCGGGGAAGCCCACAGGGAAGAGCACGAACGGCCGCTCGGACCGGGGCCGCTCCAGGATCTGGGTCAGGAAACCCATCGGGCTGGGCGTGTGGGTGAGCGTGGCCAGGCCCATGTGATGGATGGCGGTGACGAAGACGCCGGCCGCGATACCCACCGACTCGCGTGCGTAGTAGTGCTTCCTGTGGCTGCCGTCGGGGAAGGTGCCGTGGACCTGCTCGAAGAGCACGACCAGCCAGGGCGCGGCCTCGAGATACGCCTTCTGCCAGTCCGTGCCCAGCGGGGCCAGGGCATCGAGCCACTCCTCCGACATGCGGCTCTCGTACGAGCGACGTTCTTCGGCCTCGGCGGCGACACGGATGCGCCGCCTGGTGTCCGGGTCGCTCACGGCCACGAACGTCCACGGCTGCTGATGTGCTCCCGAGGGTGCGGTCGAGGCCGTCCGGATGGCCAGCTCGATGAGCCGGCGCGGCACGGGGTCCGGGCTGAAGGCACGCACCGATCGGCGCCCGTCGAGCTCGGCGTAGAAGTCGTTCGCTCGTTGCTCCATCTCGGCCGGCTCGAGACGGGCCGGCCGATAGGGGAGGCGGCGCTCGTCACCTGGCATCGGCGGATGCTAGCAGCGGCATCGCGCCCGGCGGGAGCTCTTGCGGCGGATACTCCCACCCAGTATCCTGCGGACCTCCCCGAACAGAGCAGGACGAAGCCCATGACCGACACTCAAGGCATCGCCGAGGCACTCCGCCGTGGCGGCATCATCGACATCACCACCACGGGCCGCAAGTCCGGCCAGCCTCGTCGCATCGAGATCGTCTTCTTCAACGTCGAGGGGCGCGTCTACATCACCGGCCTGCCCGGATCGCGGGCCTGGATGGCCAACCTCAACGCCGATCCGCGCCTCACCTTCCACCTCAAGAAGGGCATCAGCGCCGACCTGCCCGCCACGGCCCGCGCGCTCATCGACGAGGAGGAGCGGCGCACGGTGCTGTCGGTCGCGCTGCGTGCCTGGCGCCGCGAGGACCAGCTGGAAGCGTTCCTCGCCGGCTCGCCCCTCATCGAGGTCATCTTCGACGACGACACGCTGCTCGCCGCGTAGCGGGTCGCTGCGGTCGGTCGCGGCCGCACGGTCGCGGGCCGTTCTACCCTTGAGCTTGGCGCGCCCACGCCGGACGATGTCGAGGACGGCATCCGCAGCGGGAGTCGAGCATGTCCGGGCAGGACGACGGCCAGCGAGACTGGGGCGCGAGGATCCGGCGCTGGCTGTGGCTTGACCGCACGCAGCGCACGGATAACCGCGAGGCCGACCGAGGCTTCTACCCGGGTGGTCCGCCCGTCTACATGAGCCGCCGGGCGCCGAGCCGGCGATCCATGCTCGCTGTCGTGGCGGTCGGGATCGTCATCGCCCTGATCATCCTGGGCGTTCGAGACGCAGATGCGCTGCCCGCCGATGGCGAAGTCGTCGTCCTCGAACGGCACGGTGTCGCCGTCTCCCTGCAATGGCTCCCCGCTGACCGGTTGGCCGCGCCATCGCCAGCGAACAGGTAGTCGTCACGATGTGGGGGCACGGGCCCGGCTGGCGCACACACCAGCGTTCGGTCGAGGAGCTGGTCAAGGCCGAGACCCGCAACGGGCCGTCCGGAGCTCCGCCGCAGCGCCCGCGCACGTCGCTGGGAGCGGCCGGCGTCCTCGGGCTCGTGCTCGTGCTCGTCCTCTTCGTCCTGGCCAGCGATTGTGCCAGCGAGACGGACGCCCCGGACTCGACTGCACCCCCGACCACCACCGTGCAGGCGGAGCTCGCGGGCTCGCGGTGACGACGGTGGTGCCGACCGGTTACAGCTGGGGGCCGGTTGCGGTCTGACGCCTCGGAGACAGCCGTCACGCGGCCACGTCACGGCCGACCCATGGCATAGTCCGCCCACGAACCGACGCTGCGGCACGTCCCACGGGACCGGATCCAACCCAGGGGCCGCGCGCGGTGTAGCGAGGTGAACGATGGTCCAGGAGACCCGTGAGGTCATGAGCGCGGAGGAGATGTCGGCGCTCTCGCTGAAGCACACGATGTTCGACTGGGTGCCCCAGAACAGTGTCGTACCCGTGCCCATCGAGTACGCCAAGGGCGTCTACATGTACACGCCCGACGGGCAGCGCTACCTCGACTTCAACAGCCAGCTGATGTCGGTCAACATCGGCCACGGCGACCAGCGCGTCATCGACGCCATCACGGCCCAGGCGCAGAAGGTCTGCTACGTGCACCCCTACACCGCCCACGAGCCGCGCGCCCGCCTGGGCCGGAAGCTGGCCGAGCTGACCCCGGGCGACCTGGACGTGTGGTTCTTCACCAACGGTGGTGCCGAGGCCAACGAGAACGCCATCAGGATCGCGCGCCACTACACCGGCCGCCAGAAGGTCCTGGCCCGCAATCGCTCCTACCACGGCGCCGTCGGCGCCACCATCGTGGCCACCGGCGACCCCCGCCGCTGGGGTGGTGAGACCGGGGTCAGCGGCGTCGTGCGCGCGCCCGACTTCCACAAGTGGGGCAAGCCCGACCCCGAGCCGGCCGACGTCGCTCTGCGTGAGCTCGAGGAAGTGATCATGTACGAGGGCCCGCAGAACATCGCGGCCTTCATCCTGGAGCCCATCGTGGGCACCAACGGCATCCTCATCCCGCCCGACGGCTACATGCAGGGCGTGCGCGATCTGTGCACGCAGCACGGCATCATGCTCATCGCCGACGAGGTCATGAGCGGCTTCGGGCGCACCGGCGAGTGGTTCGCGGTCGACCACTGGGGCATCGAGCCCGACCTCATGTCGATCGCCAAGGGCCTCACCTCCTCGTACGTGCAGCTGGGCGCCTTGGGCATGAGTCGCAGGGTCGCCGACACCTGGGGCGACAAGCCCTTCCCGGCGGGTCTGACCTACAACAGCCACGCGCTGGCCTGCGCTACCGCCCTCGCCGTCATCGACGTCTACGAGCAGGACGACCTCATCGCGCGAGCTAGGCGCATGGGCGAGGTCATGGCCGGACACCATCGGCGGCTGCGCGAGAAGCATCCCAGCGTCGCGCGCACGCGCAACAAGGGCCTGTTCGGGATCATCGACCTCTCGCGCGACGCGGACGAGTACGTGCCACTGGCGCCGTACAACGGCACCAGCGACGAGATGAAGGCCATCGGCGCCTACCTCAAGGAGCACGGTCTCTTCACCTTCCTGCGCTTCAACATGATCCACACCAACCCGCCGCTGACCATCAGCGAAGAGGAGCTGGCCGAGGGCTTCGACATCATCGACGGCGCCCTCGACCTCGCCGACGAGGCTATCGGCGCCTAGTCCGGCAGCCAGCCGAGGACCGAGCACCAGCGAGCGATGAGCGACGAGCGCGAGCAGGGCCCACCGACCGGGCCCGCCGACGACGGGGCGGCCGGTGAGCGGCGCCGGGTACCCATGCCCTACCGTGCGCTCGGCCCGAACACGTCTGCCTGGTCGTCGACCTCCAGCCGCGAAGCCGAGCTGCGGCGCGATCCTCTCGCGGATCCCGAGGCCGGCGAGATCGCCCTCGACGTCGGCGATGTGGCCGATGACGTCGCGGTCCATACGAGGCGCGGGGCCGAGGGTGTCGTCGGCCGCTGGCAGACCCCGCTCGGTCGCTTCGCGCGCACTGCCCTGGCGCTGGCGTTGTTCTTCCTCATCGCCGGCTTCATCTGGGAGACGCTCAAGTGGTTCGGGGGCACGCCCTGGCGCTTCGAGAACGTCCTCGGCACGGGCGTCGACTACTTCCACGACCCGCCTTTCCGGGTGCTCCAGTTCAGCGACCGGCAGCTGCCCCACATCTGGGACATCCTCTACGAGCTCTTGGAGCCTTTCCGCCGCGGCTCGGAGGAGACGCTGCTGGAGTTCCTGCTGGCGTCGGCATTGTTCACGCTGCGTCAGGCCATCATCGGCTTCTTCGTGGGCGCCGTCATCGGCATCGCCATCGCCTCCATCTTCGTCCACTCGCAGCGCTCGGAGCGCGCCTTCATGCCCTACGTCGTGGCCTCGCAGACCATCCCCATCGTGGCTCTCGCGCCCGTCATCGCCCTGGCCGTGGGGCTGGGTCCGCTGGCGGTGATCATCGTGGCCACCTACCTCACCTTCTTCCCGGTGACGATCTCGCAGCTGCGCGGTCTGCGCTCGCCCGACCCGCGGGCCATGGAGCTGATGCGCTCGTACGGCGCCTCGCGCTGGGACATCTACCGCAAGCTCCGCTTCCCGGCCTCGGTGCCCTTCCTCTTCACCGCCCTCAAGGTGGCCGCCACGTGGGCCATCATCGGCGCCATCATCGGTGAGGGCCCGGGCGGCGTCGGCGAGGGCCTGGGCAAGGCCATCATCAGCTTCAGCCAGCAGTACATCACCGGCCCCGAGAAGCTGTGGGCCACCATCCTCATCGCCTCGCTGGTCGGCATCGCCGCCTATCTCGCGGTCCGGCTGGCGGAGGTGCTCGTCCTGCGCAACCGCCCGGGGGCCAGCTCATGACCACGCCCGACCCGACCCAGCCCGTCGTCCACCTTGCAGGCGTGGGCAAGGCCTTCCCGACCAAGGGTGGCGGTGAGACGGTCGCGCTAGACGGCATCGACCTGGACATCGCCCAGGGCGAGTTCATCTCGCTCATCGGGCCGTCGGGCTGCGGCAAGTCGACGCTTCTGCGTTTGGTGGGGGACCTCATCGAACCCACGGGCGGCACGGTCGAGATCAACGGCAAGAGCGCCCACCAGGCGCGCGTGGACCGTGACTACGGCATCGTCTTCCAGGCGCCCGTGCTCTTCGACTGGCGCAGCGTGGAGGCGAACGTGCGTCTGCCGCTGGAGATCTCCGGCGTCACCGGCGACGAGCGTGACCAGCGCATCGACGAGATGCTCGAGCTGGTCGAACTGGGCGGCTTCCGCGACCACTACCCCCATCAGCTCTCGGGCGGTATGCAGCAGCGGGTGGCCATCGCGCGTGCGCTGGCCCTGCAGCCGGCGCTGCTGCTCATGGACGAGCCCTTCGGCGCCCTCGACGAGATGACCCGCGAGCGCCTTAACTCGGAACTCCTCGACATCTGGCACGAGACAGAGACGACCGTCGTCTTCGTGACCCACTCCATCCCGGAGGCGGTCTTCCTCTCGTCACGCGTGGTGGTCATGAGCCCGCGCCCGGGACGGATCGCGGAGACCATCCACATCGACCTGCCGTACCCGCGGGATGAGTCCACGCGTGAGCTCGACCGCTACTACGAGCTGGTGACCGAGGTCCGCGAGTCCCTGCGTGGGCGGCCGCGTGACGGCGGCGACCTGGCCACGCGTGCACGCAGTGACGGTTCGTTCGGGTGAGCACCGCTTCGCAACCGGTCCAGCGCTCCTGGGTCCGCGATAAGTCGCTGGAATGGACGCGTCGCTACCTCCCGCCGGCCGTCGTATTCGTGACCGTGCTGGTCATCTGGCAGGTCTACTTCTCGGCCGACGCCATGTTCCGGCCCGTGCCCACACCCACCGAGATCGCGCAGGCCACCGTCGAGGAGTGGAGCCGGCTCTCGACGGCCGCTTGGGCCACGCTGGTGGAAGCGCTGGGCGGACTGGCCAT
>Ga0316198_10002375_pt1 | contig 11340 bp, 9 predicted proteins | sample OudBieAanoxic_MG_FD_204935 | JGI IMG/M metagenome (GOLD analysis project Ga0316198, IMG submission 204935) | Coastal sediment microbial communities from Oude Bieten Haven, Netherlands - site A anoxic | ecosystem: Environmental > Aquatic > Marine > Coastal > Sediment | place: Netherlands... | reverse complement strand
TCATCTCTCGTCGGCTCCGTCGACGGCCAACTGGTGGAGTTGTCCGCCAGCGCCATTCAGCCCCTGCTTCCCGAAGATCATGAGGCTCTTTTTTTTCCGGCGTTTTCTCCGGACGGGAAGCTCGCCGCGGTTCAGAGCCGGTGGACCTACGATCTCATCTCGGTGGATCTCGACGGCGGTGATTGGGACTGTCTTCTCTGCGACGACCCCGGAATCGGGTGGGGGAGCGTGGGAGCAGACGGAGCGGTGGTCTACCGGGTCCGCCAGGGCGAGAGGTTCAAGTTGTTCATCCGAGAGCGGGGCTCTCTACCTCGAGCGTTTACCGGCGTCGAGGATTCCCTTTCGTGTCCGGTCCTGTCGCCTGATTTGACTCGTGTGGCATATTTGGCGCAGCACGAAGGCTCGACCGAACTGCGGGTGAGTCCTCGTGACGGCGGTGAAGCGGTAACGCTCGCTCGCGATCTCGAGAATTCCGAATTCGTCTCGTGGTCCCCTGATGGCGGCCGCATCGCCTTTGCCGGCGGTTCACCCCTACATGTCTGGGTGGTGTCGGCCGCAGGCGGCACCCCACTGGCAATCAGCGGGCCGGGCGGCGACTATCCGGTCTGGAGTCCCGATGGAGGTTCGGTTGCGTACTCGATCTGGACTGAGGAATCAGACCCGGATCAGGGTACGTGGATCGTCGACGGCGATGGCGTTCATCCTCGCAAGGTGAGCGACTTCCCGACCCGGGTCGTGTGGGACCAGCGGTCCGGTGATCTCCTCCAGTTGAGGCGATCCGAGGATGACGCGGCGATCGAGCTCTGGCAGACAAACCCGCGTCAGATTCGTTGGACCAAGCGGAGCCGGCTCGATCTCGGAGTTCGGCCGCCGATCCAGCTCGAGTTTCTTCCACTGACGGTTGATCCTGGAACCGGCCGGTTGGTGATGAATCGACGAACCGGTAACTCCCGTCTGGTGGTCTTTGACGGGGTGGATCTTAGCCGATGGTGAAGAACGTTGTGGAGTTTGACCAGATTCTCAAGTGTTTTGGTTCTAGAGATTTGCAACCATTTTCCTGATTCGTCGTATAATCATGCAGTTACGTACGGTGTAGGAATCACCCTGCATCGTCACCGAAATGTCGTTCTTGATCGAGTCCTGAGACAGTGCTACATTCAACCGACATCGGCCCGCTGTGGCGGCCGAAAGCAAAAGGAGGATACGCGATGAGAAAGACCACGATCATAGTTGCTTTGGGGCTGGCGGTCGTCGCTCTTGCCGCGTTGAACGTTGCGGCCGGAGACCACGCATACGTCGGCGCCGAGAAATGCAAGATGTGCCACAAGGTTCAGTACAACTCATGGTTGGAGACCAGCCACGCCAAGGCGACCGATGTCTGCAAAGCATCGACCGATCCGGCATTTGAGGCGAAGTGCCTCGGTTGCCATGCGACAAATTCGGACGAGAGCCTCGCCGGGGTTCAGTGCGAAGCCTGCCACGGACCGGGTGCTGACTTCAAAAAGATGAGCATCATGAAGGATCGGGACGCCGCCATCGCCAACGGCCTCCAGGTTCCGACCCAGGCCACGTGCGACGGGTGTCACCAGGACAACGGGCACTCCAAGGCCGTAGTTTTGGCCGACAACAAAGACAACAAGGCTGCGATTCACGAGTTCAAGGCAGCCAAGTAGACCGCGAATTGATTCGATGATTCGGCGGGCGTAGTCTCCACTGCGCCCGCCTTATTTTTTGGGTGAGATCATGCGTTCTTTCGAAGTCAGCGGGATGAGCCCGTCGGAGTTCGTCGCCAAGATCGTCGGTGAAATCAATGCCCGTGAGTTTGAGCGATATCTGTCGGTCAACCTGCGAGGCGAGGATCTTGCGGTGGTGCTCAGCTATATGGGGACGACACAGTTCGACTATCGGATCTCACCTTTGGGCGATGGATTCCGAGCCGAGCTGGTCGGGCAGAGCGTCGCGCCCCTCCACGCGGTCTTCAGCGATCGGTTTGAAGACTACTTCGAAAAGGCGCTCGCCAAAGTTGGCGCCACCACGATCTAGCTTCGACGGAACGCGAATTCACCACAGAGGCACAGAGACATCGCCGACACTCTGCGTCTCTGCGCCTCTGCGTCTCTGCGTTTTATCCTGCGATGGAATCTGTGTGATCTGTGGGTTTCTGCGCTGCGCGATGGTCCTATCCTGCGACCTGAATCCTGAATCCTGAACCCTGGAACCAAAAAACGCCCCGGTTTCCACCGGGGCGTTTTGAATCGAGTGTCCTCGACGTGACGCGGTTTACGCCATCTCGAGGAGATAGGCAAATCCCATCCCGCCGCCGATGCACATGGTGACGAGGCCGCGTTTGGCCTGCCGTCGTTCGAGCTCGCCGAGGATCTTGACCGTCAGCACCGCGCCGGTGGCTCCGAGGGGATGGCCGGTGGCGATGGCGCCGCCGTTGACGTTGGTCTTCTCCGGATCGAGCCCGAGCTCGTTGACGCAGTAGACCGATTGGCTTGCGAAGGCCTCGTTGATCTCGACAAGATCGATGTCGTCGAGGGTCATTCCTGCCCTGGTCAGGAGCTTGGGCACCGCCTTGGTCGGGCCGATGCCCATGACGTCGGGTTCGACTCCGGCCACTGCCCACTGGCGGATAAAGGCGATGGGTTCGAGACCGAGTTCCTTGGCTCTGTCGTCGCCCATGATCACCACGGCGGCGGCGCCGTCGTTGATCTGCGACGAATTGCCCGCAGTGACAGTGCCGTGCGGGTCGAAGACCGGTCTGAGCTTGGCGAGGCTCTCGACGGTCGTGTCGGCGCGCGGACCCTCATCAGTCGAGAAGACAAAGTCCTTCCATGCGCCGTTGGCTCTCGTGCGGACGTTGAGCGGGACGGTCTCTTCCGCAAACTTGCCGGCCTTGATCGCCGCTGCTGCTTTCATGTTTGAGTTGTAGGCGAATTCGTCCTGCATCTCGCGGGTGATGCCAAACTTCCGGGCTACGACTTCGGCGGTGGTGCCCATGGCGGTGTAGGCGGTGGGCATGGTGTCCATGAGGCCGGGGTAGGCGATGGGCTTGTTGCCGCCCATGGCGACCATGGACATGGACTCGACGCCGCCTGCGATGATGATGTCGGCGTTGCCGGCCCGGATGGTGTCGGCGGCCAATGCGATGGTCTGTGAACCCGAGGAGCAGAACCGGTTGACGGTGATGGCTGGCACCTCGACCGGGAAACCGGCCGCCAGGCCGATGAGTCGGGCGATGTTCATTCCCTGTTCGCCTTCGGGCATGGCGCAGCCGAGGGAGATGTCGTCGACCATGGCTTTGTCCAGGCCAGGAGTCCGGTCCACGAGCGCTTTGAGCATCTCCGACGCGAAGTACTCGGGCCGGGTGTCCCTGAGACTGCCCTTTTTTGCTCGGCCGATGGGGGTTCTGGCAACGGATACGATGACGGCTTCTCGCATGATTCTTCCCCCTTCTAGTTCCGGAGTGGTTTGTTGTTGACAAGCATGTATTTGATCCGGTCCTGGGTCTTGGGTTCACCGCAGAGCGAGAGGAATGCCTCTCGTTCCAGATCAAGGATGGTCTGTTCGCTCACCGGATCGTTGATGGTGGTGTCGCCACCCGTGAGAATCCGCCCGAGGTGGGTCGCGACCTTCGCGTCGTACGATGAAATCCAGTGGGTGAGCTTCATGTTGAAGAGCATCATTTCAAGCGTCGCGAGGCCTTCCTTGCCGGGCAGGTTGTAGGTCTTGGGCAAGGGTGGATGGTAGCCCTCGTCCGCCATGGCCATAGCCATTCTCTTCGCGGTCCACAATTGCTGGTCCCGGTTGACCTCGACCTTGTCGAAGGAGCGCAGGAACTTGCGGTCACGCGCTTCTTCGCCCGAGGTTGCAACCTTGGCCATGCCGATGTTCTCGAAGGCGGTGCGGATGAAGGGAATCTGAGAGAGGATCGGCTCGTCGACTCCCTCGAGGACGCGCTCGAGCATGAACAGGCAGCCGCCGCCCGCAGGAATCACGCCGACGCCGACCTCGACGAGGCCGATGTAGGACTCGGCGGCTGCGCAGACTCGGTCGCCACCCATGGTGATCTCGCAACCACCTCCGAAGGTGAATCCGAACGGCGCGGTGATGACCGGGATCGAGGCTCTTCGCAGTCCGGTGGTCATACCCTGGAAGACCTGAATCATCTCGTCCAGCAGCGCCCACTGGTTGGCCTGGACGGCCTCGAGGATCATCAGGAGGTTCGCCCCGGCGCAGAAGTTCTCTCCCTGGTGGTGGATCACCAGGCCACGGAAGTCGCGTTCGGCGATCTCGACTCCCTTGGTCATGACCTCGGTGATGTACTCGTCCACCGGGTTGAGCTTGGGCTGCAGGGTGGAGTGGAATTCGACACAGGCGATCCCGTCTCCGATATCCACCAGTGAGGCGCCCTGGTTGCCGAAGACCACCTTCTTCTCGTCCATTTTGATCTGCGACAGGACCATGAAGCTGTCGGGTTTGGGTTCTTTGACATAGGACTTGGTGGTCGGGTCGTAGACCTGCCGGCCGTCGGCCGACTCGATATAGAAACTCTCGTGCCCGGCCGCGAGCATCTCCTCAACCCATGGGGCAGGTTCGACGCCGTCGGCCTTCATCCGTTCGAGGGCGGTCGCGACGCCGATTGCATCCCAGGTTTCAAAGGGCCCCAGAGCCCAGTTGAAGCCCCACTTGAGGGAGTTGTCGATGTCGACGATGGTGTCCGAGATTTCGCCGAAGCGGCGCGAGGTGTACGCCAGGGTGTCGCGGAGCAACGCCCATGCGAAAGCGCCGGCCCGGTCATCCGCCTCGACCAGATCTTTGATCCGCGTGCGGACATCGTGGGTTTTCCTGGCCTTGCCGAGCGAGGCGTACTTGTACGGGGTCTTCGGCCGGCGTTCGCCGGTCTTCCAGTCGATGACGAGCTTTGTCTTCGATCCGTCGGGGTTTTTCTGAATCCCGGTAAAGCCACCCTTGGCCTTGGTCTTCCGGCCGAGCGCGCCGTCGGCGATCATCGCCTTGACGAAATCGGGGACGGTGAAGAGATCCAACTCCTCGTCATCGGGGCAGCCCTCGGCGATGGTGTTGATGACATGCGCCATGACATCGATGCCGACGAGATCCGAAGTCCCGAAGGTCGCGCTGCCCGGGTGACCCATGGCGGGCCCGGTGATGGCGTCGACCTCATCGACCTGGTAGTCCATCTCCATCATGTGGTGGAGGGTGGAAACGATGCCGTAGACCCCGATACGGTTGCCGACGAAGTTGGGGGTGTCCTTGCCGAAGACGATCCCCTTGCCGAGCCGGAACCGGCCGAAATCGGTGAAGAAGTCCACGATTTCGGGAGAGGTCTCCTCGCCCGCCACCAATTCCAGCAGCTTCATATAGCGGACCGGATTGAAAAAATGGGTTACGAGGAAGTGTTTCTTGAAGTCGTCGGAGCGCCCCTCGGTCATACCCTTGATGGACAGACCCGAGGTGTTCGACGAGATGATGGAGCCAGGTTTCCGGACTTCTTCAAGGCGGGCAAAGACCTTCTGCTTGATGTCGAGTCGTTCCACCACGACCTCGACGATCCAATCGCACTCAGCGAGTTTCGCCCAGTCGTCGTCGAAATTGCCGACCTCTACAAGCGGCAGAAACCGCTTGGAGTAGAGGGCCGCGGGTTTTGACTTCTTGATGCCTTCGAGTCCGGCCAACGCGAACTTGTTGCGAAAACGAGGGTCGCTTTCGGTCAGACCCTTTTTTGCATCGGCGTCGGTGAATTCAGGTGGCACGATGTCGAGCATCAACACCGGAATTCCGGCATTGGCGAGGTGGGCTGCGATACCGGAGCCCATGACGCCGGCTCCGAGCACCGCGGCTCGTCGGATCTCTTTGCGCATGGATCAACCTCCTGCTGTCATTGGTTGAAGCCGCCTCCCAAGCCCCTGCCGGGGAAGGGTGGGCATGTGATGAATGAACACTCATTCATTCTCCAACATCTGCCGCGAGTTGGCAAGAGCCGAGGAGTGAATCGTCCGGGTGTGTCCAAGGCAATTGTGCGCATTTGGAGCATCTTATTGAAAAAAAAGGAATTGCGAGTCGAGACGTGGCTCAGGAGGCTCGCGACGCGGTGCGGCATATCGTTGAGGGAAATTGTCGGATCCAGTCTCGTGTCTTGGTTTCCTCGTCACCGACCTTCTGGGCCGCCGTGACGCTATGGCGTCCCGGCGGCCCAGCGTCGCACGGTCAGCGTGGTCATATGGTGGGGATTGAAAGGATGGTGACCACGCTGACCGCGCGCCGACGGCCTGCCTCGGGGCCGGGACAGCAGACTTCATCGCGCGTCCCGGGGGAGCCCGGCATGGACCTTGTGCGGGGCGTGACGGGTTGCCGTGATGTTCATCTGGCACAAAGCCATGCCCGGCACCCCGATGGGGCGTGGTTTTCCGCGTGGTCTGAGTCGGTTGCGGTAGCTGTCGCTGAATTTTGCCCCTGACGCTGGCGCTGTTCCTGCCGCTGTCCCGGACCCTGATTCCTGCCGCGGCCCCGGTCCCTGCCGTCATCCCCGGCCTTCTGGTCCGCTGTGACGCTTTGGCGTCGCAGCGACCCAGCGTCGCGCGACCAGCGTGGTCGGAGTGCAAAACGGGGAGGATTGCGACCACGCTGATCACGCGAGCGGCGGCCTCATGGCTAGCTGGGAGAAATGCTCAGAGCTCCTTTGCCGTGGAGAGCCCGGCAGCGTAATTGTGCGGAGCGTTTCGCTGTGCCGGGTGGTTGTGCCTGCACAATTGCGTGCCCGGCACTCCCGGTGGAGGGTGTTTTTCGTGTCCTGTTACGGTTTTGGGTGGAGGAGGCGCCAGGTGAGGGCTCGGACGTCGTCGAAGAGTTGGAGGGCGGTGGCGACTCGTGCATTGTTGATTGCGCCTGCTCCGATGAGGAGACGGAGGTGGGTGTCGACTTCCTTGGCTGAGCCATAGGCGATTCGGTAGTGGTGGAGTCGATCTCGACCTGAACGACCGGCGCCTTCTGCGAGATTTGCCGGAACCGAGGAAGCGGATCGAATCACCTGATCGGCGAGGCTCTTCAATGGTGCAGGTGCCCGCATCACCAGTGAGATCGCGATGCCGGCCGCCGTGGTCGCCTTGTCGAGGGCGTTGAATCCGGTTGATTGCTGAGCGTCGTGCATGGTCACCTCCGGGTTGTTCATGCACTCCCCCCAGCCGTTGAGATGGCCCAGGTCAAGGGTCGCCTCCGAGGCGATTCGTCATGCCCTTGACATGGGCCATCCCAACGGCTACGAGTTGCTTCAAGAACAACCCGGAGTGACCATGCCGACGCCACGGCCACGGTCACGGCCACGGTCACGGCCACGGTCACGGCCACGGTCACGGCCACGGCCACGGTCACGGCCACGGCCACGGTCACGGCCACGGCCACGGTCTCGGTCACGGTCACGGAGTTCTGCCGGCCGGCTTCTCCGCTACAATGTCGCTCGTGCTCTGAAACGACTTCAAGGAGGCCTCCCATGCGTAGATTGGCTGTGTTGCTCGTGGTGTGTTTTCTGGTGGTTCCCGCGGCTTGGACCGGTGAACTCGCGGATGTGAAGATGGCCGACGAGATCACGGTGGGGGATGCGACCCTCCAACTCAACGGAATGGGTTTGAGAAAGAAGATGTGGGTCAAGGTCTATGTGGCCGGACTTTACCTCGAATCGCCGGCAAAAGACGCGGCCGAAGCGGTCAGCACCGGTGGGACAAAACGGGTGGTGATGCATTTTCTCACCAACAAAGCCAACAAAAAGAAAATGGACGCCGCCTGGGTCGAGGGTTTCGAGGCAAACTCACCCGACAGCTACGCCTCTATGACGGATCGTGTCAATGAATTCGCGGATCTATTCGGAAATATGAAGGTCGGTGACGTCATCGAATTGACAATGGTTCCCGGTGGCGGGACAACCGCGACGGTCAATGGTGAGACAAAAGGCGTCATCGACGGGGATGATTTCGTCGCCGGTCTTCTCAAGGTCTGGCTCGGTGACCATCCGCCTTCAGAAGAACTCAAAGACGGAATGCTCGGGAGTTCGTGACGGATTCCGGGCGCATTTTTTTCCAATAGGCCGTCAAACGGCGGTCAAAGTTTCTCGGAAAGCCTGCGTCAATTGCGGATAGAATTGATTAATGCTAATCTTGAACACACGTTGCGAAGGGTTTCGGCGCAATCGGAACCAATATCGGGACGGATTTGAGTTTTCGGGTTAGGCAAAGAAGGGGACGATTCATGATGCGGCTACGGTTGAGCGCTACGGTCGGCTTTGCTCTGGCTCTCTTGTGTGCGGTAACTGTTTCGGGTCAGCAGGCCGACTCCAACAGTGGGGCGCCGTCCGTCGAAACGCAACGGGGCAAACCGAATTCCTATGAGGCGATCCCCGTCGGCCCATTCCTCTTCACTCCGGCTCTCCAGCTGAACTGGCAGTACCGCGACAACATCTTCTTCACTCCCACTGATCCCATATCCGATCAGGTCTGGATGGCGCGGGCACGCTTCCAGTTCGAGTTGCCCATCAACGAGTCGTATCTGTTGTTTTCCTATACGCCGCAGTATCGCGACTATCAGGACTACGAACTCGATGACAAATGGAGTCATTTCTTCGACTTCCTCGCCGGATTCGAGTTTTCCAGCGGGGTCATCCTCGATATGACCTACAAGTACATGGAAGGCAACCTCGAGAATCGCGAAGTCGATCCCGGCGGTGAGCTCTACTGGGGAGACCGGTGGTACAAGAAGAACTTCGCCGCCATCCAGCTCTCCTACTGGGCCAGCGCCAAGGACGGATTGAACGTCGAGGTCGACTACACCGACGTCAAGCACGAAGATCCCGATCTCTGGTACGACTACACGCGTCTCACGGCCGGCGCCGGCTGGCTTCACCAGCTCAGCGAAATCCTGGTCATGAATCTTGCCTACCGACACTCAGAGTTCGAGCCGCAGGAAAATCTATTTTTCGACAACGAGTTTCGCCAGTCGAAATCAGACGAAATCACGGTTGGGTTCCGCGGCATGATCAACCCGGTCATCAAGACCGAGATCGTTGTGGGCTATCGAAGGACCAGCTACAACGTACCCGGCCAAGCGTCGGAGATCATTCCTGATTTTTCCGGATTCGTCATGCAGGGCTACTTCAACTGGGATTTGGGTCACGGTTCGTCGCTCCGGCTCGATCTCCTTCGCTCGGACTACCCGTCCAACTACGGGATCAACGCCAACTATGTGGCCACCGGGGCGAGCCTTCAGTATCAGTATCAGCGCAACCGATTCAGCGCCCAAATTCGTGGGCGCTATCAGGTCAACGACTACGCCGTTCCGGATCTTCTGACCTTCGAGGATCGAAGCGATCCGATTTCAACCGTCGGTTTGGGTCTGGGTTATCGATTCGGACCCTACATCTCGCTCTGGGGTGGCTATCTGTACGAGAATCGTGATTCCACGATCTATCGCTACAGCTATGACTACAACGTCTTCACCCTCGGTCTGATCATCGGCTACTGAGGAACGTTCAGGTCGATCGCGACGAATCAGATACTGTGAACCGTATTTCGGCGATGAACCCACCAACACATGGAGCGAAAGGTGCCGGCAATCGAGGTGCGTCTGCAGAGTGCCGGCGGTACTCGTTGGACGCTGTTGGCGACGGTTGGGACAAAGGTAGAATCCTCCGCCCCGGTTTGTGTTACCTTCTGCCCATGCGGTTGGCTTGTCTCACGTTGATTCTGGTCGGAGTGCTCATCGCCCCCGTTGCCGCCCAGGAAGAGGCGGATGGGGCATCCTCGGGTTACCGGGTCGGGGCGGGGGATGTCCTCCGGGTCGAGGCCTACAACCACGATGAGATCTCCGGCAACTTTGCCGTCGAGGTCAAGGGCGAAATCAGTTTTCCCATGCTCGGTCGGGTCGAGGTGGCGGGTCAAACCACATCGGAAATCGCGCATCACCTCGAAGCGCTGCTCGAGCAGGACTACTACGTCGATGTCCAACTCCAGGTCGAGGTCGAGGAATACCACTCCAAACCGGTGACCGTTCTCGGTGAGGTGGCGCGCCCCGGGACCTACTACCTCGAAGGCAAGACATCGCTGCACAAGATCCTGGCGGAGGCCGGCGGTCTCAAAACCTCGGCGGGTCAGTTTGTCGAGTTGCGGCGGGTGCAGGACGTCGATGGGGTCGAGCAGCCGTTTGTCAGGACCTACGGAACCGCTTCGATCCTCAAGGGTGAAACAGGCCGCGACATCATCCTGCGGCAGGGCGATGTGATCTCGGTCTCGGCCAAAGAACAGTTCTTCATCACCGGTGAGGTGGCAAAGCCGGGTCAGTACGATCTGACGCCGGGGATGACGCTGATGCAGGCGATTTCCCATGCCGGTGGGCAGGGTAAGTTCGCGTCCCAGACCGTCGAGGTCCATCGTGGTGGTGATGGCGAAAAGGAGATCTTGACCTTCGATGTTTCCCATATCCGCAAGGGAAAGGCCTCGGATCCCGTCATCAAAGCCGGCGACGTCCTCATCATTCGGCGTCGTTTCTTCTAAGTAGCCTTCGGTCCTTTCAATTGACAACAAATGGTGCAGAACGTACGATGATTGTGCGGAATTTGGAGGTCTTCATGCGACGGATGCTGATGATCGTAGTTTTGGTCCTGCTCGTTGCCACGGCTGCAACTGCTCAGACCGACGTCGAAAAGGCGAGGGCAAAAGACTCCATCACCCACGGAGAGTTCGCCCAGATGGTGATGGATATCGCCCTCGGGTACGAAGAGGCGACTCCGGATCCCGACACCGCTCTCGAGAAGCTCCAGCTCTGGGGGATCATCCCCGCCGCGTGGGAGGTTGACGCACCTCTGACCCACGCCGAACTCTCCCAGGTTCTCGCCCATGTGGGGATCGAGTATCTCCCCTCAAAGCCCGACGCTGCCGTTTCGGGTGTGTTTGTTCAAGCTTTGCTCTGGCGGGAGGTCGGTAAACTCCGCGACTACAACGCCAAACGACTCGGACATGGTTTCTCGGCTAACCACGTCCTCGACTCGGGCGTCGATCGGGCGGTGAGTCCTTCCGATTTCGACTGAGCTGTAGCGCTTCGATTCCAGAATCCAAAACGGCGGTTTCGGCCGCCGTTTTTCGTCGCTCACCCATTGGGTTTCCACGGTACACTTTGGCCGTCGAGCGTATTCCATTCTGGTTGAAATCACCCCGCTCGATTGGAGGATGACCATGACACACGAAAACCTGAAGATCGCCGATGCCGGCGGGATTCGCACCATCACCATCAACCGTCCCGACAAACTCAACGCGCTCAATGTGGCCACCGTCGCCG
>Ga0316198_10002374_pt1 | contig 11341 bp, 8 predicted proteins | sample OudBieAanoxic_MG_FD_204935 | JGI IMG/M metagenome (GOLD analysis project Ga0316198, IMG submission 204935) | Coastal sediment microbial communities from Oude Bieten Haven, Netherlands - site A anoxic | ecosystem: Environmental > Aquatic > Marine > Coastal > Sediment | place: Netherlands... | reverse complement strand
CGCGTTGCTGGTGATTTACGCCATCCTCGGGGCGATCTTTCGCAGCTTCGCACAGCCCTTCGTCGTTCTCTTCGCGATTCCCTTCAGCCTCATCGGCGTGGTCCTCGGATTCTTCATTATGGGTGAGGCTCTGACCTTCATGTCGTTGTTCGGGGTCATCGCTTTGACGGGTGTGGTGGTCAACGACTCTCTTCTGCTCGTGCATTTCATCAACGAAGCACGTGCCAGGGGTGTGCCGCTGGTGCATGCGGTGGCCCTCAGCGCCAAGCGCCGCTTCCGGCCTGTGATGCTGACGACATTGAGCACCATCGCCGGCGTTCTACCGCTGTCACTCGTGAGCACCGGCCAGGCTGCCTGGCTGTCACCGATGGCCAAGGCGATTGTCTGGGGTCTGTCGTTCTCGACCATATTGACCCTGCTGCTGGTGCCGGCCCTCTATCTCATCAATGAAGATCTATGGCGTTGGGTTGCTCGCCGGCTGGGCAGGGCCGGCGAAGCCGAAGCGCAGGCATAGAGACCCCTGAGCACGTAGCGGCCGGCGGGGGCCCTCCCCCGCCGGCCGCAGGTTAAATCTGAGAGATCTGCGTCAGCTAGTGCGTGCCGCCCGGTCGCATGCCTCCGGGACCTCCCATTCCTCCGGGACCTCCCATTCCGGGACGACGGTTTTGCTCGGCGCCCTGTTCCTCATCCTCTTCTTCCTCGCGCGGCTCGGGCGCGGTCCAGAAGCCCGGCGATCCCGCGGCATTGGCGGCCACATCGCCGTGAAAGAGGGCGGCGTTGAACAGCATCCTGAAGTTGCCGAACGGCTGGGCGCGCCACTGCGGGCGGGCACCCAGCAGAACCACGTGGCCCTCGCCGAGCTCGACATCGAGAGCCGCTGCGTACCCCTGCAGGAACTCTTCGCCCCGGAGGAAGCCCGACAGCAGCGGCGATCCGTGCTCCGCATACTTGGCCAGGACCGTGCCCTCGAAATCTTCCTTGGTGGTGAAGATCGGCCCACGGCCGACCATGACCTTTGCCCTCTCGGGCATTCCCGTCATGGCTGGGTGGAAAGGATCGACGACCATCTCGAGGATCGCTCCGCCGAGGAAGTAGTCCCTGCGGCTGACGCCATCGATGGCGTTCTCTACCGGCAAGTTGAACTCATCGACGGCGAGCATGCTGCTGTTGTTGATACACACCAGAGTGCCGCCGCCGCGGATGAAATCCTCGAGGTGGCGAACCCCCATCTTGCCGATGCCGCCCGCATAGCGCGGTGGGACCGTTCCCTTCTGGTTCCCGTTGAGAATCGTGGCGGCACCATAGTCGGCAAAGATGATCACGTCGAAGCGCGAGTCGAGATCGCCCGCGGCAACGTCAAAGTTGCGAATCGTGGTCGGCTCGAAGCCATAGACCTCGAGCAGCCAGCGGGTCCAGCCTTCATCGATGTTGCCGCCCCAGGGCCGGTACAGCGCCACACGAGGCCTGGAAATTCGTGTGCCCGAGGCCGAGCCACGCTCTGCCTGCAGCGCCAGGTCGGAAACCATCTGGTCGATGGTGCCGGCGTTCAAACCGCTGATGACGTATTTGCCACTCGTGCCCGGGGCACCATCGGCCCCTGCAGCGCCTGGCCTATATTGCACCGTGCCACCACTCTGCCAGGCCTGCTGAATGGCCCGGAAGGAGTTGTTCTGCGCGGCATCAACGATCAAGGCTGAGCCGGACCCCGTCACCGACCCCGCGGGAGGAACGATGGCGGTCGCCAGCGGATTACTGTCGAAGCCCACGCCCGGCACGCTGTCGAAATCGGCGCCCGAACCAGGATCTGCATCCCAGGCAACCGCGTCGCCCTCGAGCTTCTGCAGGGCGCCGCGCACGGCATCCGTCAACGGCGTGGCCGCCTCGACCACGCGGACGTCCATTTGGTATGGGAGGGTCCAGCCCGAAACGTCGTAGGGCGTATCGAGGTCACCGCCCGGCCCGAGGATCTCCGGATACTCCTGAACATCGAAGAGCTGCAGGGTGAAGTTGGCGAACGGCTGGTCCATGGGGATAACCCAGGTGCCGGCCGGATACGTGATGCCCTCGTGCGTGGCTTCCGCGGTGAGCTGGTGGACCTCGATGTCGTTGAAGGCCAAACGTCGCAGCATCTCCACCGCCGCGACCGGATCGCGCTGATCCTGCGGGATGAAATAGGCGTACGGCGGATCCTGGGTGAACTGGTCGATGACGTCGCGGCCCGCCTGGTAGCGGTTGTACAGAACGTCGTACTTGTACTTGGCGGCGAAGTCGAGCACCGACATCGAGGCGGTGTGGCAATACTCGACGGCATCACGCAGGCGCCACCAGCCGCCCTGCCAGGGGCTGGCATAGAGCGACTCGGGGCGGAGCTCGTTACGCGGCGCCGGAAAATCACGCACCGTATAGAAGCGCGGCGTAGCGTACCCGACTCCAGCCGTCTCCGTCAGGAACGAGGCAACATTGTGGAAGCTGTGGGCGTGGTCGAGGAATCCCGGGTACCAGTCGTCGAAACCGGTCCCCATGTGCATCGCGCCCGGCTGCCCCCGCTCCTCCAACGCCTGTGCCATCGACATGCCCATCAAGTTCACTGTCCTCCACATCAGCGGGTGGACATGCGGCGAGATCGGCTCGGCGAACGGCGGGATCCAGATGCGAGTTGGGAACGGTGCGGTCTGATGGTGGTTGTAGAGAACCTGCGGCTCCCAGTCACGCACCACTCGGGTGACGACGCGCGACTCGATCTGGTTGATCATGTAGCCGTCGCGATTGTTGTCGTGCCCGATGTACTTCTGGTACAGCTCCGGCATCCGAGCCATCTCGAACGGTGTGCCGAGGTTCGAGTTGTACCACTCCGAGATCATGTTCTGACCATCAGGGTTCAGGGAGAACCACAGCATCGTGATGACGTTGTCGAGGATGGCCTGAATCTCCGGGTCGTCGTCGCCGGAGAGAAGAGTGTAGGCAAGCAGAGGTGTGTGCTGGTGCCCGGCCACCTCGGTCGAGTGCAGACCTCCGTCCACGTGGGCGATGGCCTTGCCTTCCACGGCGAGCTGCCGCGCTTCAGCGTCGGTCAGCCCTTCGGGATGGGCAAGCCGCATCGCGATCTCCCGATAGTGATCGAGATTGGCGAGGTTCTCGGGTGACGAGATGATCGCGATATACCAGTCGAGCCCCATCGTGGTCTGTCCGATCTTGATGAGCTCGAGCTTGTCGCTGGCGGCGTCGAGAGCCTGAAAGTACTGCAGCGACTCGTCATACGAGGCCAGATAGAAATCGGAACCGACCGCCTTGCCGAGGATCGACTCGGTTGTCGGAATACCTTGTTGGCCCAGGGAGGGCATGGCGATCGCCAGCAGCGCCACGATTACCAGGAAGGAACGACCCAAGAGGTTGTGCATGACCCACCTCACTCGCTGTGCTCGTGCAGCAAGACGTTGGCCCTGTCAACCGATCTGAATGGGCAGATGGCGGGGGCATGAATCACGAACCGCCGGGTCCGTGATAAGCGTAGGCACGACTCTTATATAGATCCGGACTCCCGCAGTTGCAAGCACGCCCCCCGGGCGGCGGAACTCCGGAACCGGTACAGTAGGAAGCTCGGAGGTGAGCAGAATGCTGCTCCGACAGAGGAGATTTCCGACGTATGGATGATCAAGACGGCAGGTGGGTTGCCCTACGCACCGTTGCCTCCGAGGAGGAAGCTATCTTCATGCAGGGCATGCTCGAGGCGGAGGGGATTCCCTGCACGCTGGAGTCGCTGAAGTACCACGCGGAGCCTGTCAATCTCGGCATGCTCAGCGAGATCCGTGTCCACGTGATGGAGACTGATCTGAGGCGCGCCCAAGAGCTGCTGGCCGCCACAGCCGAAGAGGACCCCTCTGCCACCTCAGATCCCGACTGAGGGGTCTGAGAGAGCGCAACCTGAGCTTGGGGACTGCGCGAAACATGCCCCAGGGGAGTCGCGCGCGCACAGGCGCCAACCCTTCCGCCGTTTGAGAGCTCTGGGCTATTCCTCTTCCCCCAAAGTCACCGCAGTGCCGTAGACCAGAATCTCGGCCACGTTCGTCATGATGTAGGACGTGCCAAACCGAATACTGACGATGCCGTTGGCGCCCAGAGCCCGCGCCTCCTCGACCATCCGGTCCAGCGCCTGCTCACGGGCCTCGGCCATCATCTTCGTATATTCGGTAATCTCGCCGCCGACCAGGCTGCGGAGCCCCGCCATGATGTCGCGCCCAACGTGGCGGGCACGCAGTGTGTTGCCGCGCACGAGTCCGTGGGTCGCAATAGTGGGCCTGTGTGCTACGTGCTCCGAGGTCGTCACGATCATCTTTGAACCTCTCGATATCGTTCGCTGCGAAACTTCGTGCTCACTTCACGGCCGATGGAGATCAACAACACGATCGCCCCGGCAATGGCGGCGCCGGTGCCGAACCTGACCAGCAGCGGTACCTCGGGATCGAGGAAGAACTGATTCAGCATCTGCCAGGCCCCATACCCGAGCAGGACGATGAGACCTAGCGACAGGATCAACCAACCAAAGCCCCTTTCCATGCTTCGGTATATGGTCTCCCACGCCACTTCGATATCGACATCCGGATATTCGTCGTCGGCCATTTGTGCAGTCACCTCCTCCAGCCGGCGGTACGCCTTTTCTTCGCGACGGCAGCTCACACACACCGCCAGGTGATCCTCGAGCCGCGGCACCTCTGTGGGTGCAAGCTCGCCATCGAGAAACTCCATCAACTTGAGCCGCGCCTCCTCACAGCGAAGCACAGGCCCTGGCGAGCCACCCTGGTGCCGCTCTCCGTCATTCCCGCCGTTCATGCCTCGTCCTCCGTATCCCCCCCGGGAGCAGTTATCTCGTCGTGATCATTCATCAGGGTCGGGTCCAACCCCTGCAGCACATCTTGCATACGATGCCGGGCGCGGTAGAGCCGAGAGGCAACCGTGCCCCTACCAATGCCCAACGCGGCGGCCAGCTCGTCATAGGAGTAGCCCTCCATATGCTTGAGAACCAGGATCTCGCGGTCCTCGGGGCTCAGCTCCTTCAAAGCACGCCGCACCAGATCCGCGGTGCGCCGCTTCTCCGGTGTGTATGAATCTGCCACGCCGATTGCCCAGTGGCCGGGTCGCTCGGCGGCAGCAACCCGACGCATCGTCGCCCGGCGCCGCGTCCTCAGAAACATGCGACAGCGATTCAGCAAAATGCCGCGCAGCCACGGATAGAACGGCCGCCCCGGCGTCATCTTCGGCAAGGCCCTGTAGGCCGCTATGAAAGCCTCCTGCGCCAGGTCGCGGGCGTCCTCCGTGTTACCAACCATGGCGCGAGCGAGACGTACGGCCCGAGGGAAGTAGGCATCGACCAGAGGTCGAAATGCGTCCTTCTCCCCTTTCAGGCAATACTCTATGGCCTGCTGTTCAGCCGTCATATCCATCGCTTCCGAGTACCTTGTCTGTCCTAGCTTTGCTGCGAGGACCAATTTTCTTCCCGGGAGCTCAAAAAAATACGTCAGAAGCGCCTAGAGCATTCGCGGCGAGGATCGCCGCGAGTCCCAGAGCACACCCTATGAGTCGTCCAAAGCGTCGGCCAGCCATTCGATCGGATGCCTACCGGCGCGCCCGGTGCCGTGCAACACCTGCTGGCGGCAGGAGACGCCCGAAAGCACAACCCCAGCGTCCGGCTGCTCCCGCAATGCCTGAAACAGCGCCCGCTCACCGATCGCCATGGACAGTTCATAGGTCTCAGATTTGTACCCGAAGGAGCCGGCCATCCCACAGCATCCCGAGTCGAGCGCTGATATCTCATGCCCCGGCACCCATCCCAATAGTTCGAGGGTCGGATTCATGCCCGTGGAGGCCTTCTGATGACAGTGGCCGTGAACGAGGAGTTTCTGGGAGACTTGGCGGAGCTTCTCGCCGAGCAGGCTGTCAGGATCTTCGGCGGCCGCCTGCACGAGAAATTCCTCGATGAGGAACGATTGAGCGGCGACATCTGCAGCAGCCCGGCTACCGGGCAGCAGATCGAGGTAGTCCTCACGCAGCATCATCAAGCACGAGGGCTCACAGCCCAGAATCGGTACGCCACGACGGGCATAGGAAACGAGGCGCTCCACATTGATGCGGGCGTGCTCGCGAGCGTCTTCCGCGAGCCCGTTGGACAGCATGGGTCGACCACAGCAAACCTTGTTGACCAGCAAAACCGAGAAGCCCGCGGCCTCGAGGACCTTGACGGCGGCACGGCCGATTTCGGGGTAGTTGTGGTTCATGAAGGTGTCGTGGAAAAGCACCACTTCGCCGCGCGAGCTCTGCTCGTGGTCATGAGGACCCTGGCCTGCGCCGTTGCGGGAATAGAACCAAGCCTCGAAGGTCTGCCGATGAAACGGTGGGAGCGGCCTCTGCCGGACGATACCCAGGAGCTTCTCGTTCACCCATCTGCCGGGCCATGAGCCGCCGATCCAGTTGGACAAGGGGGCGAGACGGCTCCCCCAGCGGCTGGCGCGGGCGACGTGGCCGAAGAGCTTGGCTCGGCGCGGCGTACCGTGAGCCTCGTAGTACTGAGCCAGGAACTCGTACTTGATCTTGGCCATGTCCACGTTGCTCGGGCACTCGGCCTTGCAGCCCTTGCACTCCAGACACAGGTCCAGCACCTCGTAGAGGCGTTTGCTGGTGAACCCGTCGGGCGACAGGGTTCCGGAGAGCACCGAGCGCAACGCGTTCGCCCGTCCACGTGTGCTGTGCTCTTCATCCATTGTCGCCATGTATGAGGGACACATGGTGCCGGAATCGAGCTTGCGGCAGGTGCCGTTACCGTTGCACATCTCGATATGCTGGATGAGGCTTCCCTCACGCGACCAGTCCAGGACACGCCCCACGTCGTCAGCACGGTATTCGGTGCCGTAGCGCAGGTCGGTGTCTATCTTGAACTCGGCGTGGGGAATCGGGGCGCGGGCTCCCGGCTCACTATGAAGGGAACCCCCAGCGGCTTCGGCGGCGGTGTACGGATTGCAGATGTTGCCGGGGTTCAACCGGCCATCGGGATCGAGGACAGTCTTGATCTGGCGAAAGGCGTCGTAGATCTGCGGCCCGAAGAAGCCCGGCAGATATTCAGTGCGGGTGCGCCCGTCACCATGCTCACCCGACATGGAGCCATCAAATTCCACCACGAGGTCGCGGATGTCGTCGGCGATGGTGCGGAGCTTCTTGATGTCCTCCGCTTTCTTGCAGTTGATGATCGGCCGGAAGTGCAGGCAGCCGACCGAGGCGTGGCCGTAGAACCCGGCATAGGTGTCATGTTTTTCCACCACTTGCTGCAGCCGCTTCACGTACTCGGGCAAGCTATCGACGGGAACGGCGGAGTCCTCCACGAACGCGATCGGCTTGGCATCGCCCTTGACCGCCAGCATCAGCGCCAGCCCGGCCTTGCGAACCTTCCACACCGCGTCCTGCGCCTCGGCCGAGACGGCGGCATGGAATCCGTACCCCAGGCGGTGGCTCTCCAACACCTGCCGAATCCGGTCGACTCGCTCCACAACCTCGCGCCCATCCTCGCCGCTGTACTCGACGATCAGAATCCCCTCGGGGTCGCCCTCCATGAAGCCGCACAATCGCGACAAGGTCGGGTGACCGCGCGCCTGCTCGATGATGATGCGACCGAGGAGCTCGACGGCACTGGGTCCGGTGGGCACGATGACGCGGGTCGCTTCCATCGCATCGACCAGGCTGTCGAAATTGATGAGGCCGATGGCCGTGGCCTTGGGCCGGGAAACGATCCGCACCTTGGCATCGAGAATGGTTCCCAGGGTACCTTCCGATCCCACCATCAGGTGGGCCATGTTGAAGGTGTCGCCTTGCAGCAGGTAGTCGAGGTTGAAGCCACAGACGTGGCGCATGATCTTCGGAAAGCGCTCCTCGATCTCGGCCCGGTTGCGCTCCAGCACCGCCGCTACCGTCCGGTAGAGGCGGCCTTCATGCCCGTTCACCATCTGCTTCGCCTGCCAGCCGGCCGCGTCGACTTCACCGAACGTTACCTCGGTGCCGTCATAGAGCGCGCAGCGAACCTCGAGCACGTGGTCGATGGTCTTGCCATAGACGATCGATCGAGTTCCCGCCGAGTTGTTGCCCATCATGCCGCCGATGGTGGCGCGGTTGCTCGTCGCCGTGTCGGGCCCGAACTTCATGCCGAGATGGGCAACGTGCTGGCTCAGGCCGTCTTGAACCACGCCGGGCTGAACCCGCGCCCATCCTTCCTCGGCGTTGACCTCGACGACCCGGTTGAGATGGGCAGAGAGGTCCACGATGAGCGCCTCGTTGATGGTTTGTCCCTCGAGGCTGGTGCCACCGCCGCGCGGCAGGAGCGGCAGGCCGTGCGAGTAGGCGAACTCCATCGTGGCAGTGACGTCATCCGGATGCTCGGGGATGACGGCGGCCAATGGCATTGCGCGGTAGATGCTCGCGTCGGTGCTGTACAGCGCCCGCGTCATCGGGTCCGTACGCACCTCGCCGCGAATGTGACGGCCGAGTTGGGCTGCAACATCATCGGTCCAGGGCATGGCGCGGGCAGTATAACGACAGTCACCGTGGGTGGTCGAGGGTAGGTCCGCACCTTGGTTACGGCAACAGATTCAGAATAGGGTATGGCCCATGCTCGTCTTGGCTGCCATCGCACCGCTGGTCGCAGTGTTTGTCTTGTTGGTGCTCGCCCGCTGGCCGGCCACACGCGCAATGCCGGCCGCCTATGTGGTAGCCGTCGTGACCGCCATTTGGGCTTGGGGCATGGCGCCGCGTGTCGTGGCCGCCGCGACTCTGCGCGGCGCCATGATCGCGATCTCGCTTCTGTGGATCATCCTCCCCGCCTTGGCGCTCTTGTACTCGCTGCGGGAGACAGGAGGTCTGCGCACGATTCGTGCCGGGTTCTACGACATTTCTCCCGACCCACGCGTGCAGGCCCTGGTTGTCGCCTGGTTGTTCGGCTCGTTCATGGAGGGTGCCGCAGGATTTGGAACGCCGGCCGCCATCGCGGGCCCTCTGCTGGTGGCGCTGGGATTCCCAGCCATGGCGGCGTGTGCTTTGGCGCTCATTATCCAGAGTACACCGGTGACTTTTGGGGCAGTGGGCACACCCATCCTCATCGGCATGGGGGAGGCCCTGAACGTTCCGATTGTTGTCGATACCCTGGGAGCCGCCAATATCCCGTATGACGAGTTCATCAGCGCCATTGGCGCCCGCGCCGCCACGGTGCATGCGATTGCCGGCCTGACGGTTCCATTCCTGGTGCTGGCCGTTCTCGGCAGGGTGTTCGGCTCGGAACGCAGTATCAGGAAGGCGCTCGGCATGTGGCGCTTCGCGCTCTTCGCCGGCGTCGCGTTCGTCGTACCCTACGTACTCTTCGCCTGGGTACTGGGGCCCGAGTTCCCCAGCCTTCTGGGGAGCTTGGTTGCCATGGCTATCGTTATTCCGGCAGCCAAGCGCGGCTTTCTGTTGGACGGCGTGGAATCCTGGAGCTTTCCGGACCGGCAGAACTGGGACCCACACTGGACCGGTACGCTGACCGTGTCCGCTGAATCCGATCAGATCAATGCCGAGGAGAAGTCCATCTCACTGCTCCGCGCCTGGTCTCCCTACATTCTTGCGGCTGGGTTGCTCGTCCTCACACGGCTCCCTGTCCTCGGCATACGGCCGCTTCTCGAGTCGGTACAACTGGGCTGGGACAACATACTCGGCACGCCGCTTTCGCAGTCGATCCAACCGCTGTATCTGCCGGGAACAATGCTCGCATTGGCCGCCCTGGCCACACCGCTCCTGCACAGAAGGCCCGTCATTCCCGCGGTAAGACGGGCATGGGGAGATGCCGCCACCACCCTGGTACCAGCGGCCGTGGCGCTGCTGTTCGCGGTCGGCCTGGTTCGTATCTTTATCGACTCCGGCCTCAACCGGACGGGCATGGAAAGCATGCCCCTGTACCTGGCCGGCCGGCTTGCGGCGGCGGTTGGCGACGCCTGGCCAGCATTTGCTCCTTGGGTCGGGGCGATGGGCGCGTTCGTGGCCGGCAGCAACACGGTCAGTGACTTGATGTTCGCTCTCTTCCAGTACGGCGTCGCCGTGGCGGCGGGGCTGCCCGTGGCCCTGGTGCTGGGACTGCAGGCTGTTGGCGGCGCCGCCGGCAACATGATCACCGTTCACAACGTCGTGGCGGCTAGCGCCACGGTCGGGCTCGTGGGAGAGGAGGGTTCTCTGATTCGCTTGACCTTGCTGCCGATGATCGTTTATCTGACTATAGCGGGGTTGCTGGGAATGCTGCTGGCGGGTGGCTTGATCCCGGCACTAATCTGAGGCCAGCCATGGAGAACAGCGGCGACAGCGCAGCCGGCGGCTCCGACGCGCGCAGCTTCGAGAGACTCGCCGTCGAGTACTCGATCAACTTGGTGGTCGGCCTGTATGGGTTCGATCCGGACGACCACGGTTTCGAGGCTCATGGTGAGACCATCAATGTCAGTCGGGGGGGGACGCTCGTCCGGGTGCGTCGACCCATCGTGGTCAACTCCCGCTGCCTCATTCATCTCGTTGACGGGGAGGGAATCGTCGGCCGAACGCTGATCTACGGAACTGTGCGGCGTGCCGACGAGCTCGACGAGCTGTTCCACATAGCTATCGAGTTCGACAATCCGTTGGATTTCATTCGCATTCCCTTGAGCGACCCGCCGGCAAGCTAGCGAGCTCCGTATTACTTGCGTGCCGCAACAGGCCGGGATAGCTTTCGGCCAGGCTGTCGTACGCAGCCGCCGCATGCACGAATTCCATCCTCACAAGACGACTCGTGAAACAGGGAAAAAGAAGATGACGACCGAGAAGCTACCCCGACGCATTCTTTTGGGACCCGGACCGAGCAACGTCGATGACCGAGTCTACGAGGCGATGTCACGACCCTTGATGGGCCACCTCGATCCCGAGTTCCTCGTTCTCATGGACGAGTGCCAAGAGCTGCTGCGGCAGGTTTTTGGAACGAGCAATCGGATGACGATTCCCATCTCGGGAACCGGAAGTGCCGGCATGGAAGCAGCCGCCGTGAACGTGATTGAGCCGGGTGACCGGGTCGTGGTCGCGATCGCCGGGGTCTTCGGGGTGAGGCTGGCGGAGCAGGCCCGGCGCAACGGTGCCGAGGTCGTCACCGTGGAAACGGAGTGGGGCACGCCCATCGACGCCGACGCGGTGGCAGCGGCTCTGCAGGATGGTCCGACTAAGGCAGTTGCCGTGGTTCATGCAGAAACGTCGACCGGTGTCCTGCAGCCGCTCGGGGGCATCATTGAGGCTGCGCACGCCAACGATGCTCTGGTGATCGTCG
>Ga0316198_10002373_pt1 | contig 11341 bp, 8 predicted proteins | sample OudBieAanoxic_MG_FD_204935 | JGI IMG/M metagenome (GOLD analysis project Ga0316198, IMG submission 204935) | Coastal sediment microbial communities from Oude Bieten Haven, Netherlands - site A anoxic | ecosystem: Environmental > Aquatic > Marine > Coastal > Sediment | place: Netherlands... | reverse complement strand
TCGAAGCCCTCGAGGAGAAAGGCGCCCTCGACGAGACCGTTCTCGTGTTCACCTCCGACCACGGCGAGAGCCTCGGCGAGCACGGGGAGGAAACACATGCGGTCTTCATCTACGAGTCGACGATCCGAATTCCGTTGATCTTTCGGTACCCGCCGAAGCTCCCGGCGGGCAAGGTCCATACGCAGTCCGTGCGAAGCGTGGACCTGATGCCGACGATTTTGGGTCTGGCCGGTCAGGCGCCGACCAAAGTTCAGGGTACTGACCTGAGCAAGGCCCTACTGAGCTCCAACCCACCCCCAGCGCTCCCCCAGTACTCGGAGTCGCTTTACCCGGAGCTGGCATTCGGGATGGCTCCGCTCCACAGCCTCAGACTGGATGATTGGACGTACATCCGTGCTCCCCGGGCGGAGCTATACAACCGCGCGACGGACCCAGCGGAAGAGCACAACCTGCTGGGTCTTGCAAAGGACGCGCCGGGTGCTGCCGAAGCGCAGCGAAGAGCCGGGGAGCTCGACCAGTTGTTGAGCAAGTACCTCGAGAAAAGCAAGCGCTTCGGCTTTGTCGCACGGGCGGAACCGCTCGACGATGACACGGTCGAAATGCTTCAGGCCTTGGGCTACATGGGCGAGTCTGACGCTCCTGATGCGCTTCGCGGCATGGACCCAAAAGATGGCGTGCCGATCTACCGGAAGGTCAGCGAAGCCTTTCGCCTGGCGCGTGACGGGAACTGCCGGGCCGCAGTCGAGGTGCTCACTCCACTGCTTACAGAGCTTCCCAACTTGGTACAGGCGAGAAACAGGATTGCCAAGTGTCAGCTCCAAATGGGAAATCCAAAGGCCGCAAAGCAACAGTACTTGAAGTCGCTCGCGCACGACTCGAAGCAAGAAGGCGTGCTGCTTCAGCTCGGTCGAATGCAGTTGGCACAGGGAGACCAAGAGGGAGCGCGCAGCAGGTTTCTCGGCGCACTCGAGGTCATTCCAGATTCGGTCGACGCAATGGTCTTGCTTGGCCACGTCGACTTCATCACCGGTCAGACGGAACAAGCTCTGACCTGGTACCGCAAGGCAATCGAGACCGACCCCGGGCAGCCGATCGCGTACTTGTTCCTGGGAGAGCTCTATTTGCGCCAAGGCAAGTTCGCGGAGGCCAAGCAGGCGTATGAGCAGGCTCGGACGATCGCGCCGATGGACTACACCGCATCGCTGCAGGCAGGGATCTGCACGCTGGCGCTGGGCGATCCGAAGGCCGCTGAACCCTATTTCGTACAGGCCAATCGAATAGACCCGACCCAGTGGCAGCCCTTCTATCATCTCGCCTGTGCGCGAGCTCAGCAGGGAGACCCGGACTCCTCGCTCAGCCAGCTGAGCAAGGCCGTCGACACGGGCTTCTCGGACGCGCGGCTTTTGAAACAGGAGGAGTGTTTTCTCTCGCTGCGGGGCGATCCGCGATTCCAGAAGCTGGCCGGAGGGCTCGCTGCCCCGTAGCGGCGAGTCGCGAATGCCGGTTTCGCGAGGATTGAGCGCCTTGGCCGCCTCCAGGGGAAAGCTACGGCCCGCGGGGGAGAGCACTAGGGGGAGTTGTGCATCCGCTGCCAGGGCGCTAGGTCCGCTGCTGCACCCGTTCGGCCAGGCTCACCGCTCTGGCAACCACGATGAAACGCAACAAGAAATCCATACTCGTCGCACTGGGCGTGATCTTGCTGGTCGTGCTCGTCCTCGGTGGCATCAAGGCCTCGCAAATTGGCGCAATGATCGCCGCGGGCGAGTCGTTCGTGCCGCCGGCGCAGGCCGTAACCACCGCAGAGGTGCGTCAGGTGAGCTGGAAGCCTGAGCTGACCGCCGTCGGTTCGATGGTGGCGGTACAAGGTGTGACCGTGGCCAGCGAGGTTCCGGGGACCATCACCGAGATCGCCTTCAAGTCCGGCCAGACCGTCGAGAAGGGTGACCTGCTCGTGCGACTCGACACTTCGATCGAGCGAGCGCAGCTGGCTTCGGCAGTGGCAAGCGCCAAGCTGGCCGACCTCGACTACCAACGACGAAAGAATCTTCCCCCTGCCGGCGCGGTCAGCGCGGCCGACATCGATGCCGCCGCAGCGCAAGCTACCCAGGCCGCCGCAGACGTGGCCAACGTTAGAGCGGTGATCGCGAGAAAGACGATCCGAGCTCCTTTCTCGGGCCGCGTGGGGATCCGTCGCGTCGACCTTGGGCAAGTTCTCCAGCCCGGCACTGCGATCGTCTCCCTCCAATCGTCGGACCCCATTTACGTCGATTTCTCGTTGCCGCAGCAAGCACTCTCTTTGATCGAGCCGGGTCACGTGGCGACCATTAGCATCGATGCCTTTGCCGATACGACATGGGAAGGGACAGTCGAGGTGGTCGACGCCGAAGTCGACATCGGTACGCGTAACTTCGACGTGCGGGCGGTGGTCGAGAACCCCGAAGGCAAGCTCCGGACGGGCATGTTCGTCGACGTGACCGTCGTACAGCCCGAGGCGCGCGAGCTGCTTGCGATTCCGGCGAGCTCCGTCTTGTTCGCCCCCTACGGCGACTCGGTCTACGTCATCAAGGAACGCGAGACCGAGTCCGGGGAGAAGGAGCAAGTCGCAGAGCAAGCATTTGTCCGCCTGGGAGAGCGTCGAGGGGACTTGGTCGCCGTCAGCTCGGGCCTGCAGGCCGGCGACCTGGTCGTCTCGACCGGTGCGTTCAAGCTCCAGAGCGGAATGCAAGTCACTCTCCGCAACGATCTCGCACCCGAAGTCAACGTCGATCCGAACCCGCCCAACGAGTAGTCGCGCCCGGGAAGCACCGTGAAGATCACCGACCTGTTCATCCGCCGCCCGGTCATCGCGATAGTCGTCAATCTCGTGATTGTCATTGCTGGTGTGCAGGCGATTCGTTCGCTCACGGTGAGGCAGTACCCGCGTAGCGAGAACGCGGCCATCACCGTCACTACGGCCTATGTCGGGGCCAACGCCGAGCTCGTGCGCGGCTTCATCACGACCCCAATCGAGAGGGCTATCGCCGCTGCAGATGGCATCGACTACATTTCGTCCGAGAGTCGTCAGGGCGTGTCCGTCATTCGCGCCAACCTCGACCTCAACTATGACGCGGTGCGCGCGCTTTCCGAGATCGGCGCAAAGGTCGACCAGGTCCGAGGGGACCTGCCACCAGAGGCCGAAATACCAGTGCTCGACGTGGTGTCTGTCGACAGTCAGTTCGCCTCTGCATACCTGAGCTTCTCTTCTGAGTTCTTACAGCAGAACGAGATCACCGACTACCTCGTGCGCGCCATCCAGCCGCGCCTTTCTGCGGTCGATGGCGTGCAGCGCGCCGAGATCCTGGGAGCACGCACCTTCGCCATGCGCATCTGGCTCAAACCCCAGCGGATGGCGGCACACAAAGTCGGCCCAGCGCAGGTGCGAGCCGCACTGGCGGCGAACAACTACCTCGCTGCGGTCGGTCAGACGAAGGGCGCGCTGATCCAGGTCAATCTAACGACCAACACCGACCTCGAATCTGTCGAGGAGTTCAAGCGTCTCGTGATTCGCGAGCAAGACGGCGCCATCGTTCGCTTGGAGGACATCGCCGAGGTCGCCCTGGGGGCCGTGAGCTACGACGACCAGGTCAATTTCACGGGCGCGACAGCGGTGTTCGTCGGAGTATGGGTGCTCCCTAACAGCAACGCCCTCGATGTCATCGCACGGGTCCGCACGGAGCTCGACGCGATTCGCAAAGAGCTCCCCAAACAGCTGCGCGCGGAGATCGCCTACGACGCCACCAAGTACATCGACAGCGCGATCCGAGAAGTCGTCACCACATTGAGCGAAACGCTGGCGATTGTCATCGTCGTCATCTTTCTGTTCTTGGGATCCTTCCGCGCGGTCATCGTGCCGGTGGTTGCTATTCCGATCTCGCTCATTGGCGCCGTGTTCCTGATGCAGCTCTTCGGCTTCACGATCAACTTGCTGACCCTCCTTGCAATCGTCTTGTCGGTCGGCTTGGTCGTCGACGATGCGATCGTCATGGTCGAGAACATCGAACGTCATCTCCGCGAAGGGATGACCCGGACTCAATCCGCTCTAAAAGGAGCGCGCGAGCTGGTCGGCCCCGTCATCGCCATGACGATCACCCTTGCAGCGGTCTACACGCCAATCGCCTTCCAGGGCGGATTGACCGGGGCACTGTTCCGGGAGTTCGCCCTGACCCTCGCTGGCGCCGTCCTGATCTCGGGTATCGTTGCCATCACGCTTTCCCCGGTCATGTCGGCGCGGTTCTTGCCCGAAGAGAAGAACCAGGGCGGGTTCGCCGCACGCATCGACCGCGATTTCGGACGGCTCAAGGACGCTTACCTGCGCGTGCTGGACCTGACGCTGGGCGCCCGCCCGGCCATCTACCTGGCCTGGGTGGTGCTCAGTGCATTGGCTGCGGTCTTGTTCGTGATGTCCCCTCGCGAGCTCGCCCCCAACGAAGACCAAGGCATCATTTTTGGCATCGTGGATACCCCGGCGAACTCGACGCTCGGGCAACTCGCCCCCTCTATCGAGGCGGTGCACGACTTGGCGATGAGCTATCCCGAAACCGAGTTCACGTTCCAGATCACGACACCGGGCGGTGGGTTTTGGGGAATGGGTCTCAAACCCTGGGACGAGCGTGAGCGGACAGCGTTCGAGCTGATGCCCCTAGTGGGTGCTGAGGTCAACGAGATCCCCGGGATTCAGACGTTCCCCGTCTTGCCGCCAGCCCTCCCCGGCGGAGGCGAGTTCCCGGTGGAGTTCGTCGTCGCATCGACCGCCGAGCCGAGTGACATCCTGCAGTTCGTCAAAGAGCTTCAACAGAAGGCGGCGAAGAGCGGGCTGTTTGCCTTCCCGCCGCTGATCGATGTGAAGATCGACCAGCCGGAATCCCAGATCACATTCGATCGGGACAAAGTGGCTCAGCTAGGCCTGAGCCTGCAGGCGGTTGGTCAGGAGCTCGGTTCAGCGGTCGGCGGCAACTACGTCAACCGCTTCAGCATTTCGGGCCGTAGCTACAAAGTGATTCCGCAGCTCGAGCGGACCGCGCGGCTCAACGCCGACCAGCTACAAGATGTGTACGTCACCAAGCCGGACGGCAACCTCATCGCCCTAAGCACTTTTGCCACCGTCGAAGATCGCGTGGTTCCGCGCTCGCTCAATCGCTTTCAGCAGCTGAACTCGGTCAAACTGAGCGGTGTCGCGATTCGCCCACTCGACGAGGCGCTCTCGTTCTTGGAGACCGAAGCCGCGACCATCTTGCCGCGCGGCTACAGCGTCGACTACACGGGCGAGTCGCGCCAGCTTCGAAAAGAAGGCAACAAGTTCGTTCCGGCATTCGCGCTCGCAGTGGTCCTGATCTTCCTGGTACTCGCCGCCCAGTTCAATAGCTTTCGGGATCCACTCGTCATCTTGGGCGGCTCCGTACCGCTTGCCATGTTCGGCGCCTCGATGTTCACGTTCTTGAAGATGCCTGACCCGAACATGCACTATTGGACCGACGGCTGGACCACGACGCTAAACGTGTATTCACAGGTCGGGCTCGTGACCCTGATCGGCCTGGTGTCGAAGAACGGCATTCTCATCGTGGAGTTCGCGAATGAGCTTCAGCGTGAGGGGCAAGCTAAGCTAGAGGCGGTCCGAAACGCCGCAGGTGTTCGCCTGCGACCGATCCTGATGACGACGACGGCCACGGTCTTCGGTCACTTTCCTCTCACACTGGTCACAGGCCCCGGCGCAGAGGCGCGCAACAGCATTGGCCTCGTCCTCGTGGGCGGCATGGCGATCGGCACGATCTTCACGCTCTTCTTCGTTCCGTCGATCTACATGCTCTTCGCGCGAGACCGACGCGAAGGACGCGCAAGCAGCACCGAGGACGTAGGCCATCACGGCGAGCAAGTGACTTCCGGCAACAGTCTGTGACCTCGAGTCACGGGTTCCCTTCGTCTGGGCCCAAAACTCTCGGTAAGTCACTCGGCACGCTGCTTGCATTCGCCGAAAGGCATGCAGCAACGAACCACGATCGCTCTGTTGGCTCTCATCGGTTCGATGTTTCCAGCCGCGCCGGCGGCCGCCGATGACGAGTTCGCCGATGGACAGACCTGGGGGTTCGAGATCTCCTTCGGCGCCGGTTGGGCCCCGGAGACCGAGTACACACGGAGGCTAGAGGACTTCGGCTACTCGCCGGCTCGCGGTGGGCACTACCGAATGTCGTTCGCAGTAGAGAAGATCCTCTTGCCCTACTTCAGCGTGCTCTTGCAGACGAATCTACTCGACAACCGCATCTGGTATCGTCCGAGCGGCATCGGGCCCGACGATCGCTTCACTTGGAATTCCTGGGCGCTCGACGCGCACGCACGCGCGTTCCTCCCTGCGGCAAACGGTCGCTTTCGCGCGTACGCGCAGTTCGGAATCGGGCCCACGCTCACCGGTTCTCGCCTCTACACGCGCACCAGCACTGAGCCGACACAGACCGAACACAGGGAATTCAAAGTCAGCTACAACCTCGCAGGCCTATTGGGATTCGAGGGCATGGCCGCCGACCATGTTGGCTTCTTCGTTTACGGCGGCTATTTCTTCGCGCCCTCGCTCGAGAATCTCCTCGGCGACAGACACCAGGGCGGAGGCGGCGTGCTCATGGCCGGACTCAGTGGGCGATTCAAGAGGAATCGATGAACAAACAGCTCCATTTCGTTCTGCCATGCATGCTGCTCGTCACGATGGGGAGCTATTGTGAAACGGATGTCATCGACGATCCGGGTTTTCAATTCTGGTGCGGCGAGGAGCTCTGCGAATGGGACCTCGAAGAGGGCGAGATCCGCAAAGTCGCGACCTGGCACGAGCATGACTATGCGGTCGAGCTCGTCGGAGCGCCGGTGCTCCTCGCGAACCACGCGGACGGTGGCTTACCTCGGTGCATGCGTGTCGAGCTGATCGCGGATGTCGAGCCGCGGGCGAACCTCACGATCGAAATCGACTACGAGCCTGACGGCACGTCGGACTGGACCGTGCCGGTGGCCCGGGAAGGCTTTCGCAGCCTGGCCTGGGAAGTCTATCCACAGGGAAGCTTTCCCGATGCGGTGTTCTACGTTCGCAAGCTGGGTGAAGGGCGCGCTATCATCATGCAACTCCGCGCATCCTCCGAGTGCGAGAACGACTGAACCAGCCGCCGCTGACAGTATCGTCAGTACAATCCCATCGTGACGAGGTGGCGCGATCGTCCTTGGGAACGGTTGGCAAAAGAGATCGACCGAGGTTGAGCAGAAAGTCGACATGTCACGAAACCCGCGGCGACTGCGACCGATAAGCGCGGTTCGTGCCTCGTTTGGTCCGCAAAGGGGCCGTTTGCTTGCTCCCCGAAATCAATTGAGTACGCGTCCTGCATGCCCAAAATCGACTCCTCCCGCGCCCAGACATTCCAAGGTTCATCCTATCCGCCTCCATTCGAGGAGCCTTGTCGAGGCCGGAGCGGCATCCGACTTGGTGCCGCGGCAGGACTCACGCAGTTTGGCGTGAACCTGATGACGCTCGCCCCTGGGGCGTGGGCGAGTCAGCGACACTGGCACCAGCACGAGGACGAGTTTGTGTACGTCCTCGAAGGCGAGCTGGTGCTCGTCGACGACGCCGGAGAAACTATATTGCGACCCGGGGACAGCGCGGGATGGCCCGCCGGCGTGCCCGACGGGCATCACCTCCAGAATCGCACCGAGACCGTTGCAACCTTCCTGGTCGTCGGTACCCGCAACGATGAAGATCACGGCGAGTATTCGGACATCGACATGACCTTCGGCCCCGGTCGCTACACGCGCAGAAAGACCGCGGGCTACCGACACAAGGACGGAACGCCTTACTGAGGCCTCCGGCTGATGATAAACATAGACGCCATCTCATTGGTTCAAAGAGCCAACTTCTAAGGGGTTCGCAGAACTCAGGAGCCGCAGGCGCCGACGCTGAGAACGATGTGCCCACCCGCGAAAATCGAGATCATCGAACACGGTAGCGAAAGCTACCTCGCCTCCGTGCGGCTTCGCGACGAGGTACTTGTTAACCCCGCAGGCATCGTGACGACTGACGGAGACGTGGCCGCCGAGCGCGAGTTGATCCACGTCGCGGGGTTCCTCGACAGAAAAGTCGTCGCTACCTGCCTTCTCGTCCCCGAAGCTGAGGTGGTTCGAATGAAGCGCGTCGCCGTAGCCTCGAGCTTGCAGCGCGAGGGGATCGGTACCCGCATGCTTCGGTTCTGCGAAGCTCACGCCAGGTCGATTGGGGCCTCCGCGCTGACCGCTCATGCGAGAGAGGTCGCGGTCCCATTCTACGTGAAGGCCGGATTCGCCACAGAGGGAGAGTATTTCGTCGAGGCGGGTATCCCGCACATCGTCGTACGCAAGCGCTTGTAGCGGTGCTCACCTAGCCCATTGAGACCACTGGGCAGTGCGAATTGCGCGGTACCAATCGTCATGTCTCCTAACTCACGGCGCGGGCAGGGCGTTTGATCTTCCCATCAGCCTGCTACGCGCTTCCTCGCATCACAGCGCCGGTCCGATGACGGTGATCACGATGCTGTCGGTAGCTGACAGTGGAACCACAGAATCCAGATCTGTCGCCGTGAGACGGACCTCGTACTGGCGGGTTCCACCGAAGATCGGCAGCGCGGCGTAGCGAAAAGCGCCGCGCCCGGGGCGTATGAATGAAAGTGAAAACGCTGGGCAAGAGGCCGGGCCGGGCGGTTGTGAATTTGGATGAAGGCGCTAATCCTCTACGCCATGTCGGCAGGACTCAAGCACGCCAAGGGGCTTTGCCTGGGCATATCGACGGCGATGGCGCGAACGAATGCGCAGGGTCTCCGTTCCCGAACGATGTGCGGCCTGCACCGGCCTGCCTCAACTCGAGCTGCTCCGGCAGCACGCCAGTCTGCGAGGTGGCCGCCGCCTCGAACCTGGCGACCTGTGGCGAGTACGGCTTGTGTCAGGTGAACGGAGAGCCGGCGGCCCACCGAGCTGCCAGGCGGGGTATCTGCCGTAGCAGGGCCCTTGGACCAGAAATGACGAGCCCGTCGAGTTGGTGTTCGTGGGGTGCGATGCCGGAGCCCCGAATCGGACCATCCTATATATTTGAAATCAAGCGTTTTTTGTGTCTAGCGACAAGTGTAATCTCGAGTTGATTGGGATTCGGACCGAGAGTAGGCTGACTCCCATGTCATCACAATGCCTCACCCCCTGGAGCTCGCTGCTTCGGTCATCGAGCATGGTCTTGTCAGTTGCCCTCGCGTCCGTTCTCTGGAGCTGCGAGTCCGAGCAGACCGGCTACGAGGTGACGATTCCGCTGCTTGGGCCAACCGAGTTCGACCAAACGAGCTGCGAACAGTCGGGCGACCTATGCAGCGTCGAGACGGAGCTCACCGACTGCACGGACGAAGACGGGTACTACGGCGGCCCCTGCACCAAGACCATGGAGGAGCTGAAACCGATCACGGTTGCCGTTTCGATGTCGCCGAGCAACCCGAGCTACACGCTCGCTTTCGAAGACACCGCCGGCTGGACCACCCTCTTCCTGGGCCAGCAGTTCGCCGATGGGGACCTGCCGGAGGAGCTTGAGTTCGACATGACGGTGGATGACTTCTCGGTTCAAGGCGGGCCCGTCACCATCGCGGTCCAGATTTTCTCGAAAGTCGACCTCATCGTCGGACGGAGCGCCGACTATCAACCGGTCACCCCCCCCAGCTGTACGTTCACGCTCGACGACAGCTCAACCGGACAAGAATATGCCGATGGGATCAACACCTGCCTGAGTGATTGGATCGCGGAGAACGGCGCCCCGGTCGACTTCGACATGGAGGTCACCTCGTCTGCCGGTGCCGGTGCCGCGGCCAAGTCCGAGTTCGCACAGAAGCAGGCGGGCGAGGACTACATGGTCGATGGCAGGTGGGAACTGAAGAGCAACCGACAGTGTGAGATCGACGGCACAGCGAGGGCCCTCGACGACATCAGAGAGGGCGAGGATTTCTTTGCGCAGCTTGCATGTAAGAATTTGAAGCTCGAGGGGCGTGCTCAGACCGACCAGAGTATCGGCATCATCGGATTCGCTGCGGTCTGGGATCGCTGCGGCAACCCCAGCGCGGCCATTCTGCCGCCTACGGGTCTGCCGGGGGGCAAAAAAGTCTACACGGTGACGGTGGCAAACGAAGTGGCGGGAGGCGACATCGAAGTCTTCTTCATTCCGACGGGCGTGGATTTCACGGAATCGCTCTTAGTCGCAGCCACAGGCAATTGCCTGTCCGGCGAGCCGATCGGTGCAGACGGCCTCGGATTCGCCGGCTGGATCCACTGCGGCCCGAGGCCTCCGCCGCCCCGAACGGGCTACATCGAGGTTGACGCCAGCGGCTTCTGCTCGGTCGACCAGGGCTCGGCATCGGCCGGAGGCTCCGGGCAATAATCACTCGACGAAAGGGAGGGATGAAATGGCGCGTCTGATCATGATTCTGAGCACGGCGCTCCTGCTGGCCTCGACGGTCGAGGCACAGGAGCCGACCGAGGCAATGGAAATCACCGGTGAAGCCGCCGACTCGGGTGGCGTCGACGCGGTCGCTGAACCGGAAGCCGTCGAAGAAGAGTCCGTCGGCGAGGTGAGCCTGGCCTACGAAGAGCAAACGCCGCCGAAGGAGGGCGACCCCGACTGCCTGACCAAGGTCTACTGCAAGGTCGTCAAGGGAAAGCTGTGGATCGAGGCTACGTTCGGGCCCGCGAAGTTCAACGCGACGAAATTCCGGACGTTCAACCTGCTCGAGGACGTCGGGGGCAACCTTTCGCCGAAGGTCGTCGTCTCCGGCCCCGAGTTCGGGGCCGCGATCGGCGCGCAGTTCAAGATTTTTAGCATTGGGGCCCGTTTCAAGTACGCGAAGTTTGATCCATTCGACCTCCTGAGCGCGGGTGTCGACATGGGGTTTCTCGTCAAGCGCGTCCCCTTCGCGCATCCCTACGCGAGATTGGGTCTCTATTACAACACGACTCGGGGCGGCACCGTCATCCCGGTGCTCGACCAGCTTCTCGATAACCCCAAGACCAACGGAGGCGGCGCATCGATCGGTGCGGGCGTCCGCGTCCCCGTCATCAAGTGGCTCTCGGTAGCGATCGGGTTCGACTATACGTTCGTCGCCCTCTACGTGAAAGGGTCCAACACGATGGAGGGCGAGGACTTCGCCAACGGTACCATTGGTGGCGAGATCTCGGGCACGTTTACGCTGACCGTTCACCCGATCTAAAGGGAGAGCCGTTCGCGGACTTCATCGGAGACGATGCGAAGGACGCCGGGTTCGACCTTCGGACCAGGGCGTAG
>Ga0316198_10002372_pt1 | contig 11342 bp, 7 predicted proteins | sample OudBieAanoxic_MG_FD_204935 | JGI IMG/M metagenome (GOLD analysis project Ga0316198, IMG submission 204935) | Coastal sediment microbial communities from Oude Bieten Haven, Netherlands - site A anoxic | ecosystem: Environmental > Aquatic > Marine > Coastal > Sediment | place: Netherlands... | reverse complement strand
CTCAAGGAGCACTTCGTCGATCGCGGGATCCACGGCATGCACCACGCGCAGCCGTGGTGGTATTACGCCAAGGTCCTGCCGCCGCAGCTTCTGCCGTGGACATTTCTCGTCCCTGGAGCACTGGTCCTCGCCTGGCGCCGTCGCGACCGAATGGACCGGTTCCTGCTCGTGACGGTGGTCTTCGTCGTTCTCTTCTTCTCCATTTCGACCGAAAAACGAACCCTCTACGTGCTCCCCGCCTTCCCGGCCTTCGCGTTGATGACGGCTCGCTTTGTCGGAGCGTTCCTCGGGTGGGACGAAGGGCCGGCGATGTCGCGGCGCTGGATCACCGCCGGCCAGAGCTTCCTCGCCGGTCTCCTGATTCTCCTCGGTGGGGCGGCACCCTTCGCCGCACAGCGGGTGGACGAGGTACCGGCGTGGATCATCTTCGTGCTCGCGGGCCTGCTTCTGGCAATCGGTCTCTCGACACTGTGGGCCGTCATCAAGAAAAACGACCTCGCGGCGGTGGTTGTCCCAGGTGTGGGATTCGCGACCGTCTTTCTCTTTGTCGCGATCTTGGTCTACCCGATAGCCAACACCTTCAAATCGGGTCGCGATTTCGCCGCGGTCATCGCCGAGGAGACGGCGGTCTCGTGGGCAGACGGGCACGATATCGTTGCCTTCGATCTCGGGAACCTGCCGATCCACTATGCCTTCTACACCGACGGCATCTACACGGTTGAGACAAAAGACATCGCCGATCTGGTGCAGCATCTCGATCGCGACGAACAAGTCTTTGCCGTCACCAACGCCAAACGACTCGACGAGCTACCCGCGGCCATTCGCGAACGAATCGAAATCGTCGCCACCACCCATGCCAGCCGGCGCGATGTGGCGCTGATCGTGAACTCTCGCCCAACCCAATAGTCGTAGGGCGGGATCTATCCCGCCCTTGTTCGTTGACTGCGAATGGAAAGCTCAAGGGCGGCACAGGTGCCGCCACTACAGGGCACAGGGCCAAACCGTTTTTTTGTGGTGGTACCTTGAGGGCCCGCCGACAGAATGCCCTATCCCAGCTTGTCGAGAACTCGGCGCAGGCGGTCTTCGACCTCTTCTGCGATCGGCGCCACATCGGGGTTGTCAACCAGCGAAAACGCCGCGGTCGGTTTGAGGGCGGAAACGATGGTCCCGCCACCCTCGCGCTCCATCACCACGACATTGCAGGGCAGCAAGACACCGATGAAGGGCTCACCTGTCATCGCCTGGTGGGCGAGGTGTGGGTTGCAGGCGCCGAGGATCACATAGCGCCTGAAATCGACGTCGATCTTCTTCTTGAGGGTCGCTTTGACGTCGATCTCGGTAAGAACACCAAAACCCTCATCGGCCAACAACTCGGTAGCGCGCGCCACAGCGTCGTCGTACTCGAGATCGGGAAGTTCCTTGACCAGCGCGTAACGGATTTCCATCGGTGTCTCCATTTCTGTCAGAAGAGGCGGCCATCCGGCCTAAATGTGGATGAAAAGATATCAGATCCTGTGTCCAGATTGAATCCTCGATTTGCTTTCCTGCCGTTGTTCTTCCTGATCATCTATCAATTCCCTCGACTGAAGGCGCCCCTCGAGAGCATGACGCCCGTTGACCCGTTGCCGATCTCGAGCGATCTGGTACATCGGCGCCCTGTTTTCGATTGGTATTCGTTCCTTCTCGCAGCTCATAGCTCTACCGACCTCGGTTCTCTGGACTATTTGTGTAACTTTTTGGGCTGGCACGTATCTAGTATCAGAGAGGGTCTTCTGTACAATAGAATTTCCCAGAGAGAGGACCATGAACCGATTCGCCATCACCGAGGAATACTGAGATGGACGACATGACCCTTCAAGTAACGGCCAAATCCTCATCCAGAGAAGGATTAGAGCTTGCCGTCGGGGGCTATCTCGATGAGAGCGGTGGTCTGGCGCTCGCCCGTGAAACCCGTGCCGCTCAGGAAGAAGAACTGCGCCGTATCCAAATCGATGTGGGCGACGTCTGTCTCTTCAACTGTTCTGGAGCACGCCAGCTGATCACCCTCCTCAAAGACCTCGACAATCTCGGTTACGAGGTCGATCTGGTCGGAGTGCACCCGCCGCTGCAGCGAATTCTGGATCTAACGTCTTAGTCCTCCATTCGGCACTGGCGCAAACCACCGATAAATAGCCGGAAGCACCAACAAGGTGAGAATGGTCGATGTCACCAGTCCACCGATCACAACCGTTGCCAACGGCCGCTGCACCTCGGAACCGGTACCTGAGGAAAGCAGCAACGGGACCAGCCCGAGAGCCGTGGTCATCGCCGTCAGCAACACAGGGCGCAGCCTCAGGAAGGCCCCCCGTATCGAAGCTTCACCGACTGGTGCGTGGTTCTCCACCAGCTGATTGAGGTATGTCACGAGCACCATGCCGTTTTCGAGCGCGATGCCGAACAGTGCGATAAATCCGACCGACGCCGGCACCGACAAATTCTGCCCCGAAATCCACAGTGCGGCCACCCCGCCCACCAACGCGAGGGGGATATTGAGCAGGATCAGAGCTGAGCTCCTGAGCGAATTGAAGTTCGCGTAAAGCAGCAGGAAGATCAGGACAAGGGTCACCGGCACCACCAGCGCGAGGCGGCGGTTGGCCTTCTGTTGCAGTTCGAATTGCCCGCCCCACGTCACCAGATACCCCGGGGACAGGTCGATCGCGTCGTCGATGGCGCGCTGCGCCTCGGCAACAAAGGAGCCGATGTCGCGATCCACCACGTTGCATTGAACGGTGATGAATCGCTGACCGTTTTCGCGGGTGATCTGGCGCGGTCCGACAACCTCTTCCACCTTGGCCAACTGCACGATGGGCACCGTGGCGCCGTCAGGAGTGGGAACCAGAATATTGCCGATGGCCTCGGGTGTGTCGCGTGATCTTTGGGGGTAGCGAACAACGATTTCGTAGCGTCGCACGCCCTCGAAAACAAACCCCGCGGATTCGCCGCCTACGGCTGCCCGGACCACCGCCTGAACATCTTCGACATTGAGCCCCCAACGCGCAACCGCACCACGATCCACGCGGATCAAGAGCTGGGGAGTGCCCGCAATCTGGTCGGCCTGGACATCCGCCGCGCCCCGGACTCCTGCAACAACCGAAGCGATCTCGTCCGCCTTTGTTTTCAAAACGTTGAGGTCCTCACCAAAGAGCTTGATGGCAAGCTCGGCCCTCACTCCCTCGAGCAGTTCCTCGACCGACATCTGTATTGGCTGCGTAAAACTGGTCAAGACCCCTGGGATCTCACCCAGGTGCTCTCGAATCAGGGCCTCCAGGTCTTCCTGTGACGAAACCCGCCATTTGTTTTTTGGCTCGAGCAAGAGAAATATCTCGGCGTTGTTGACGGGATCGGTATGAGCGCCGACCTCACCGCGGCCTATCCGCGTCACCACCGAAACCACTTCTGGAAGATCCATGAGGCGTCGCTCGACCCGCAGGGCGACCTGGGTGCTTTCGCTCAGAGCGATGGATGGCGCCATGGTCAGGCGCAGGATCAAGGTGCCCTCTTGGAGGGTCGGTGTGAATTCCGATCCCAGCTGCGGAAGGATCACCGCGCCCACCACGAGCAGCGCGACCGCCATGGAAACCGAGAGTCCGGGCCGGCGAACAAGAGATCGCAACACGGGTTCGTAGACTCGCCGCAGAACGGCGACCGCGCGATGAGCCGTCTTCGTTTCACCGGCCCCCTTCCTTCGCATCAGCAAACACGCCATGACGGGTGACACCAGGAGGGCATAGATCAGCGAGCCCAGCATGGCCATCGAAACCGTGGCGGCAAGCGGGCGAAAGGTCTTTCCCTCCACACCCTGAAGGGTGAAGAGTGGGAGGAAGACGACAACGATAATGAGGATGGCAAAGAAAATCGGTCGAGCCACTTCGACGCTTGCTCTCGCGACGATCTCGGTTCGGCTGTGTTCGGACGAGGTCTCGCGGAGAGACCTTTCGATATTCTCGACCATGACGATTGTGCCATCCACCATCATGCCGATGGCGATGGCAAGCCCGCCGAACGACATCAGATTGGCGGAGATATCAAAGAAGCGCATGCCGACGAACGCCGTCAACACCGAGAACGGAATGGCAAGAGCCACAACCAGACTCGGTCGGACGCCACCCATGAAAAACGGCAGTACGAGAATGACCAGGCCAATGCCGATCAGAAGCGCCGAGGTGACGGTGCTCACCGCGGCCTCCACCAGGTTCTTCTGCTGGTAATAGGGCACGATCCTGACCCCGGAAGGAAGGGTTCGGTTGACCTCGGCTATCTTTTCCTCGACCGCGCCGATGACAGTCGATGAGTTGGCGCCGAAAAGCTTGATCACTTGTCCCGCGACGACTTCTCCGACACCATCGCGGGTCTGGACGCCGCGACGGATCGCACCACCGATGCGGACGTCCGCAAGATCGCGCAGAAAGACCGGCGTGCCGTCAACGGTCTTGATCACCACCCGTTCGAGATCGGAGATGCCGGTGGCCAGACCCACCGACCGCACGATGAGCTCCTCCGAGTTTCGTTCGAGAAACTGGGCCCCAACGTTGAGGTTGTTGGCGCGGATTGAGGAAATCACGTCGGACAGAGAAACGTCATAGCGTAGCAGCGAGGCCGGATCCACCACTACCTGGAACTGCTTTTCCCAGCCGCCGATGCCGAGTACCTCGGTGACTCCTGGAACCGTCTGCAGTTGATACTTGATCAGCCAATCCTGGATTGTCCGCAGCTCCTCGAGCGAATACTGCCCGGTCGTGTCCTCGAGGTAATAGAAAAGAATCTGGCCCATTCCGGTGGAAATGGGTCCCATCTGGGGCTCGCCAAAACCCTCCGGTATCTGCTCGCGCGCCTCCTGGAGGCGCTCACCGACCAGCTGACGGGCAAAATAGACATCGACCTCGTCGGCAAAATAGACATTGACCACCGAAAGCCCGAAATTGGAGACCGATCGTACCTCTGCAACACCCGGAAGGCCGTTCATCGCCACTTCGACCGGGAAGGTGACGTAGGTTTCGACTTCCTCCGGCGCCAATCCTTCGGTGACCGTAAAGATCTGCACCAGATTCGGCGAGACGTCCGGAAAGGCATCCACCGGCAGTCGCTGGTAGCTCAGGATTCCCGCCCCCATGAAGAAGGCGGCGACAACCATCACCAGCAACCGGCTCGACAACACACGACGGATCAGAAACTCCATCATTTTCAACCTCAGTGCCCATGGCCATCGCCGAAGGTATCTTTGCCGAGCTCCGCCTTGAGGCTGAAACCGCCTTCGGCCACGTATCGCTCGCCGGGCTCGATCCCGGTGACGACCTCGACACCGTCTCGTGACCGGCGGCCCAATGCGACCAGTCGAGGCTCGAAGCCCCTGGCGGTCTCGACGAAAACGACCTCACCACCGTCCTCCATGCGGATGACGGCGGCGGCCGGCACCACGACCAGCGCACTCACGTCAGAGGTCGTGACCGCGGCCGTAACAAAACAACCAGGGTGCCAGATTCGGTCCCTGTTGGGAGCGACGATCCTTGCCGTCGCGGTGCGAGTGGCTTCGCCCACCAGCGGTTGCACGAAGTCGATCTCGAGATCCGCCCCCTCCCCGTGCTCGGTGACCACGTGGGCGGTCTGGCCCGCCCTGACCGCACCGATGTCCCGCTGGTAGACCGAAAGATCGATCCACACGGTTTCGAGATCGGCCACGGTGAAAACGGGGGATCCGCTGTCAACAGTCTCGCCGATCGTAATGTGGCGGTCGATGATGGTTCCATTAAAAGGCGCGGTCAGGCGGTAAACCGTGAATTTGGCATCGTGCCGGTCTCCGAGCCCATCGAGATCATCCTGTGAAAACCCCAGCGCGTGCAGTTTTTGCTCCGCCGCGCGCCGCTCGATTCGGGCCTCTGCCAGACCTCTCCGGGCATCCAGGTAATCCTGCTCGGACGAGACCCGGTCCTTCCATAGCCGCTCCTCGCGCTGGAACGTGGCGTCGGCGAGCTTGAGCCGTTCCGCCGCCGCCAGAAAGAGCGCTTTGGCGTCCGCCAACTCCCGACTTTCGAGAACCGCAAGGAGCTGGCCGCGGCGGACCGAGTCGCCCAACGAGGCAAACACCTCCTCGACAACGCCGCCGACTCGGGGCGCCACGTGCGCCATGCGGTCGCCGTTGACCCGGACCTCGCCGGGCAGTTCCACGATCAGACCGACAGAACCCGACTGCACGATTTCAATCCGAATCCCGAGTTCGTCGAGCATGTCCGGTTCGACGTGCACAAAACGTCCTTCGGCGTGCTCGCCGGATTCGCCGCCGCCGTGATCATCCGTCTCCGGGTTCCCGCAGCAGGCCGACACCGCAAAAAACCAGGCGACTCCTATTCCGATAATCATCAAATTGAGGAATCTGGTGTGTCTCATCTTGCATCTCCATCAGTTCTGTTTCCGTCCATCGCGGTCACCCAACCCGGTCCGAGCCGGAGTCCGACCAGCCGTTCGAGATCGGCGCGCGCCATTGCGTATTCCTCCAGGCTGTCGAGCAGGAGGGTGCTGGCCTCGAAGAGCGCTCGCTGCGCGGCGATCACATCGATAAAACCGAATTTCCCCTCCCGGTACCCGGTCTCCACCGCAGCCAACGCCGACATCGCTGACGGCACGATCTCGCCATCCGCCGTACGTGCAGCTTCCGCCGCCGCGTTCAACCGCTCGCAAACAACCGCCAGCTCCGTCACCGTGGTGACCCGCGCAGCCTCCGCATTTCGACGCTCCCGCTCGAGATCGAACTCCGCCGCCTTGCGGGCGCCCTGATTGCGGTCAAAGATCGGAATCGCCACGCCGACGCCGGCCACCCAGGCCGACTGGCCGGTTTCTTCGAAGCGGCGGGGTCCTACCGCGATCGCGAGGTCCGGAAACCGGAGCGACTTTTCGAGCTCGACCACGCGACGGCGCCGCTCGATCGAATCGTCAAGTCTCTTGATATCCGGTGTCTCCGCCAGCATCGTTCGCAGTTCCTCCAACGGCGGCGGGAAATGCGGATACGGCAGGTCTCCTACCGCGCGATCGAAGTCCGCGGTTGTCGACCCCCAGGTGGCCGCGAGGCGAGTCTGTGAAGCGGCCAACTCCCGCGCTGCACGCGCACGGCGAACCCGCGCCTGTGCCACCTCGATCTGGGCGCGGGTCAACTCGACCGCCGAAACCTTGCCCGCATCGACTCTCGCCCGGACGATTCTCGCGAAATCATCGGCCACCTCGAGAAGCTCGACCGCGAGGTCTTCCCGCTGTTGGGCCGCGAGCACGACGGAGAACGCCGCCGTTGACCGTGCGGCGACATCGAGTCGAAGCGATTGGAGATCTCGGCTCGCGAGGGTGTGGTCTGAGTCGGCGACCGCTCGGCGCCGCCCGAGTTTCCCTCCGAGCGGCAACGGTTGGCTCACCAGCGCGGTGGATTCCGCCGAATCGAACCCACGGAGAGTGCCGTCACCGCCAAAGTTTTCGACTTCGAGCCCGAGCTGGGGGTTCGGCCAGAGACTGGCCTGGTGGGCCCGCGCTTCGGCCGCTGTGACCCCATGGGCGGCACCTTCAATTGCCGGGTTGGTTGCAAGGGCACGGGCGACAGCCTCGTCGAGGGTCAGCCCTTTCTCCGAGGCTACGGCGCCACCACACATGGCGCCTGATACAAACACGATCAAGATTTTCGATTTCATATTCTCTCCACAAGCAATTCGAAAAACAGCTGTATGCCGGGCAATGAAGACCGGGGTCTGTAAGATGATTTGTGGAGAGTTCTAAATCAGGAGAACGATCGACGAGAGCGCTGTTGTCAGCGATTCGTGATCGATGTTCCGGGCTGCGGCGGGCGCGAATCCACCCTTGCTGCCGCCTCGAGTCAGGGAAACCCTGAGCATGGTCACTTCGGGTGTGGGAAGGAGCTTCTTGACCACTGTCAGACTGTTTTTATCGAGGCCTAGATCTACGCAATCGTCGCACCCAGGACGACCCGCCATTTTCGCCGTCGTATTCAACTGATCAGCTTCGTCGGTCACGGCAACGCAGCACCCGGCCAGGCTGTACTCGACATCAGTATGGCCATCATCACCAACACACAGCACCGCCGGGCCCGCCTCGACGATCCCGCCGAAGACAAGAACAACGGCCAGTATCCAGGCCGCGCTGCGAAGTCGACGATGTGGTGTTGCTCTCATCATGGCGTCTCGGGTCTGCTCCCTTGGGCGGTAACCATACAACACTACCAGGCATTCCTCATTCATCGCGTCCAAAAAAACGGCAGTGCAAGGAGCCATGGAAGATTCTGGCGCGGTCGCTGCTGGAACTGATCGAGCCCGATGGTCATTGCCTCGTGCCCGTGCTCCGGTTGGTCCCGGTAGGTGCCGAGCAGCCGGTCCCACCACGGCAGGTTGAAACCGAAGTTGCTGTTGGTTTCGGGCGTCTTGACAGAGTGGTGGACGCGGTGCATGTCCGGTGTCACCACAATCAACCTCAAAACGCGATCGACCGCCACGGGTAGACGGACGTTGCCGTGGTTGAAGACCGCGGTCGCGTTGAGCACCACTTCGAAGATGATGACGGTGATTGCGGGCGGTCCCAAAACCGCCACCGCCGCGAGCTTGATCAGTATCGACAACACGATATCCAGCGGGTGGAAGCGCAGACCCGTGGTGCAATCTATGCCACACGGTTTTGTTCATTCATCTCCATATGATTCAGCCCATGTTTTCAAACAGTGGGCTCTTTCGGAGACCCAATGATCTCCAAATGAAAAAAATCGCCGGGTAGACCAGGAGCTCGCCGAAGAACGAGGTCACGATGCCGCCGACCATGGGCGCAGCGATCCGCCGCATGACGTCGGCGCCGGTGCCGGTGGCCCAGAGAATGGGCAACAGCGCGATGAAGGTGGTCGCCACTGTCATCGCTTTAGGCCGGATCCTCTGGACCGCACCGTGATCAACCGCTTCGGCGAGTTCGGACCAGGTCGTCATCATTCCCTGGCTTTTCCAGCGATCGTAGGCGATGTCGAGATAGAGCAACATCACCACACCGGTCTCTGCGTCGAGGCCTGCGAGGGCGATCAGTCCCACCCACACGGCAATCGACCAGTTGTAGCCCAGGAAGTACATCAGCCAGATCGCCCCCACCGCCGAGAACGGGACCGCAAGTAGGACGATCGCGGTCTTGGTCAGAGAACCGGTGTTGAAGTAGAGAATGAGAAAGACCAGCAGGAGGGTGATGGGAACGATCAACAGAAGCCGCGCTTTGGCGCGCTCCATGTACTCGTACTGTCCGGACCAGAAAATCGTGTAGCCGGGCGGCAACTCGATCTCTTTCGCAACCTCCTCTTTCGCCCGCTTCACCCAGGTGCCGACGTCGATTCCTCGCAGGTCGACGTAAACCCAGGCGTTGGGTCGCGCATTCTCGGACTTGATCGCCGGCGGACCCTGGTGGATGCGGATTTGAGAGAGTTGGGACAGCGGGATTTGCGCGCCACCCGGAGCGGGAACCAAGGTCTCGGCCAACGCCTGGACGTTGTCGCGCAGCTCGCGTGGATAGCGGATGTTGATCGGGTATCGCTCGAGGCCCTCAACCGTCCAGCTGACGTTCATGCCGCCGATCGCGGACATAATGACGTCCTGGACATCACCGACGGTGATTCCGTAGCGCGCAGCTGCTTCGCGGTCGATGTCGAAGTCAAGGTAGTTGCCGCCCATGACCCGCTCGGCGTATGCCGAAAGCGTGCCGTCGAGCGGCTTGACCAGGGCCTCCACTTCCTTGCCGATGCGCTCGAGCTCGGAGAGATCCGGTCCGCCAATCTTGATCCCGACCGGGGTCTTGATGCCGGTCGAGAGCATGTCGATGCGGGTTTTGATCGGCATCGTCCAGGCGTTGGTCAGACCCGGGAACTGGATCGCCCGATCGAGCTCCTCGATGAGCTTTTCCTTGGTCATGCCAGGCCGCCACTCGGATGGGTCCTTGAGAACGATCGTGGTCTCGATCATTGACAGCGGCGCCGGATCGGTAGCCGTCTCGGCCCGCCCGATCTTGCCCAACACCGACTCCACCTCCGGGAAGGAGGCAATGATTTTGTCGGTCTGTTGGAGAAGCTCCTTGGCTTTTGTGATGGAGATGCCGGGGAAGGTGGTCGGCATATAGAGCAGGTCGCCCTCCCACAACGGCGGCATGAACTCCGAGCCGATGTGCTGCAGCGGGAACCAAACAGATGCCACGGCGGCGATCGCCAGCACCACCACCAGCCAACGCCACTTCAGGGCAACGTTCAGCAACGGTGTGTAGATCGCGCGCAGGAGCCGCGAAACCGGGTGCTTTTTCTCCGAGTGGATCTTGCCGCGAACGAACCAGTACATGAGGACGGGAATGACCGTGATCGCGACAATCGACGCCATCGCCATCGAATAGGTCTTGGTGAAGGCGAGCGGCCGGAAGAGCCGGCCCTCCTGGGCCTGCAGGGTAAAGACCGGAATGAAGGAGACAGTGATCAGGAGCAGGCTGAAAAAGAGGGTCGGCCCGACCTCCTGCGCCGAGCGCAGGATGATCTCGAAGTGGCTCCGTTCGTCGCGCCATTCCTCGTAGTGCTTGTGGGCGTTCTCGACCATGATTACGGCGGCGTCTACCAGCACCCCGATAGAAATGGCGATGCCCCCCAGAGACATGATGTTGGCACCCAGCCCCTGGATTCGCATGATGATGAAAGCAAGCAGGATCGATATCGGTATCGAAACGATCGCGACAAAGGCCGATCGGAAGTGGAAGAGAAAAATGATGCAGACAAGCGCGACGATGATCGACTCCTCGATCAGGGTGTCGGTCAGGGTCTCGATCGACTCGTGGATCAGGTCGGTGCGATCGTAAGCGACCGAAATCTCGACGTCGTCCGGCAACCCGGCCTCGAGCTCCGCCAGCCGCTCCTTGACCCTGGCGATGGTCGACAGGGTGTCGGCACCCGAACGCACCACGACGACCCCACCCACCGTTTCACCCTCTCCGTTCCAATCGGCGAGACCTCGCCGGATCTCGGGGCCGATGGTGATGTTTGCGACATCGGAGAGATAGAGGGGCGTTCCACCCGCACCGACGCCGAGCGGGATCCGTTCAAGGTCACGGATCTCCTTGACGTAGCCGAGACCGCGCACCATGAACTCACTTTCGCCCATCTCCACAAGCCGCCCGCCAACATCACTGTTGGAGCGCTGGATGGCGGTCTTGATGGCTGCAAGAGAAATGTCGAAAGCGCGGAGTCGCACCGGATCGACCTCGACCTGGTACTGACGTACAAAGCCGCCGAGCGAGGCAACTTCTGAGACCCCTTCCAC
>Ga0316198_10002371_pt1 | contig 11349 bp, 13 predicted proteins | sample OudBieAanoxic_MG_FD_204935 | JGI IMG/M metagenome (GOLD analysis project Ga0316198, IMG submission 204935) | Coastal sediment microbial communities from Oude Bieten Haven, Netherlands - site A anoxic | ecosystem: Environmental > Aquatic > Marine > Coastal > Sediment | place: Netherlands... | reverse complement strand
CCGTTTGCGCCCCCTCGGTTTTCGGTAGCAGGGGGGCAATTTGCTTTTCGAGGGAAGTCTGCGTGACCTCACCGATCTGCGCGTGAACGCGTTTGCCGCGGTTATCGAAGATCACCGTGAAGGGGAGTCCCTGTAAGCGGTTGCCCAGACGCCGGGACATCTCGATGGCCTTGATGTCTCCGATCAGGATGGGGTAGTTAACCGGGTGCTCGTTGACGAACCGGGCGACCTCGTCCTTGGCGTCGATAGCGATGCCGACGATCTGAAGATTGCCATATTTCTTCTGGGCGTCGGCGAATACTGGCATCTCGCGTAGGCAAGGTGGGCACCAGGTTGCCCAAAAGTTGAGGATCAGTACCTTGCCGGCCCAGGCGCTGCTGGCGATTTCGTGGCCCTCGAGATCGGGCAGACGGAAATCCGGCAGTCTGAACAACCGGTCGTCGCTGGACTGCAACAGGCTTGGTAGCTTGATATTGAGGTTATGCCCGTCCTCGAGCCAACGCTGGCCGAAGATTGTAAATCCGATGCTGATGATTGCAGCGAGCACGGCCACGAGCACGACCCTGCGGGCGGTCATGGCGCAAGCCTCCTCAGGTGAGCGGCAAACTCTTCGGCCGGTTTGAAGCCGACGACACGCAGACCGCGCTGCTCATCGCCTTGGACGTCGAAGAAGAGGATGGCCGGCGGCCCTGGGATGCCGAAGCGCCCCTGCATCAGGGTTTTGTCCTGTTCGTCGTTGGCGGTGACATCCGCCTGGAGGAGGACGAATCGATCCATCTCAGCGATGACGGCGGGATCTGAAAAGGTGTAACGCTCCATCTCCTTGCAGGACACGCACCAGTCCGCGTAGAAGTCCAGCATTGCCGGCTTGCCCGCGCTTTGGGCAGCGGCGAGTTCCCGATCCAGATCTTCCGCTGTCTTGATGGTCTTGAAGACAGCGTGCTGCTGGGCTGCGTCGCCTGCGCCGCCGAATCCCAAACCGCGCAGGGGCTGCACTGTATCTTTGCCGCCAGCGGCCGCGCCGACCAGCATCAGGACGCCGTAGATCAACAACACCAGCCCGAGCCCCTTCCACAACTTGTTCCACCCGCTAGTGTCTGGAGCGAGTGGCTGAACTGCGCCCATGTAGATCGCGGAGCAGATCATCAGGCCGCCCCATAGCAGCATGGCGACAGTCGGTGGCAGGATGCGTTCGACCAGGACGATGGCCACGGCCAGGAGGGCGACGCCGAATACGGCCTTCACCGCATCCATCCAGCCGCCGGCGCGCGGTAGCAGCTTGCCCTCAAAAGTGCCGATGGCCACCAGCGGGGCGCCCATTCCGAGTCCGAGGGCGAACAAGGCAACGAATCCTAGCAGTGCATCGCCGCTTTGGCCGATGAAGATCAGGGCGCCAGCCAGTGGCGGGGCGACGCAGGGGCCGACAATGAGTGCGGAGAGGGCGCCCATGATGGCCACACCGATTAAATTTCCGCCCTGCTGACGATTGCTAAATTCGGTGAGTTTTGACTGAAGGCTGGAGGGCAGCTGTAACTCGTAAAAGCCGAACATGGAGAAGGCCAGGGCTACGAACACCAGAGCGAAGATCGTCAGAACCCAGGGGTTCTGGAAGGCCGCCTGCAGGTTAGCGCCGCCCATGCCCGCCAGCAGTCCCATCAGGGCGTAGGTCAGGGCCATGGCGAGCACATAGACCAGGGACATCCGGAATGCCTTGCGGGTGGTGATGTCGGGTCCTTGCCCGGCGATGATCCCGGAGAGGATGGGGATCATGGGAAAGACGCAGGGCGTAAAGGCAAGCAGCAGGCCAAAGCCGAAGAAGAGGGCGACGGCCGCACCCAGGTTGCCTCCGGCGAGGGTCGCTGCGATCTGGTCTTGCTCGGAGACGGGCGTGGCGGATTCAAGGCTGATCGTGCTCGCTGCCGCGGAGGTGGCGGATAACTCGGTGACGGTTGCTGCCGCGGGTAGTTTGAGCCTCACTTTGGAAGTCTGAGGTGGGTAGCAGATGCCACGTTCGGCGCAGCCCTGATATTTTGTAACCAAGGTAACGCTGGTGGGCTCCCTGCTGGCGCGTAATAAAGGCAGCTCGAAGTCGATGGTGCCATGGTAGATGGCGACATCGCCGATGCTGCCATCCGGGCGCACGGTATCCGCCTTGATTTCCGCCGGAGGCAGTTCGTAGTCAGCAATGGCGACGCCGTTGGCATCCTCCAGGCTCACGCTGAGCTTTTCTTCGTAGAGGTAGGTCTCGTCGGCGATGCTCCAATGCAGGTGGAGGCTGTCCGGACCTACCACCTCGGCGTTAAAAATGAACGCCTCTTCGGCGGGAAGAAAGTCGTCCTCCATTGCGCCAAGCCCGAGCGAGTTATTGAAGTCCGAGAGGGCACCGAGTGCTGGTTGCTCTACCTCTCGCGGCGGTTGTTCAGCATCGACCGGCTCTGCCGCGGCGTCGGGGCCGGAAGCGATCGCTGCGAGCTTAGGCATCTCTAGCAGGATGGTTTGCTTGTGGGGAGGGTAACAGAGCCCGGCGTCTGCGCAGCCCTGGGAGGTGGCTTCCAGGGTCAGGATGTCGTCTGAACCCGAGCTTCGCGTGATCGGGAGGCGAACGTCGACGCGGCCGCGCAGGATCTGCACCTTGCCGAAGAACTCGTCTTCGCGTGTCTCGCCGGGGGGCAGGGACGGATTTCCCGGTTCGATGCCGACCGTCTTGCTGCGGAACTTAAATTTGCTACGGTACAGGTAGTAACCGTCTACCACGTCCCAGGACACGACCACGGCATCTGCCCCGTCCGTGGTCCCGGAGATGCGGAAGGCCTGATCTGGTAGCAGGAAGTCCTCTTCCGCCCTCGTCGTCGTGCTGGCGGCCAGCGCGAGCAGTATAAGGAAGCAGATGCTCAAGAATTTTCTGACGTGCATTGACATACCCACTCAAGGTAATCGGGAAGCCCGCGGGTCACGGGGGCGGAGATGATCTCCGGGAGATCGTAAGGATGCAACTCCCGCAGACGCCCGGCCATGGCGTCGAAACGGCTGTCCGTCGTCTTGATCAGTAGTAAGACCTCATGGTCCTTGGCGATTTCGCCCTCCCACAGGTAGACAGAGCGAATACCCGGAAGTTGAGTCACACAGGCCGCAAGACGCTCTTCGACCAGCGTCTCGGCGATGGCGGAGGCAATCGAGTCATCGGGGCAGGTGCAAAAGGTCAGTAGGACAGTCGAGGTCATTCGTATCTTCCAGCATATTGTGATGCTCAAGGCCAACCCCAAGTGGTCGGGATGCAACGAACCGATTAGGGCGTCTTCGCGTACCTTGGTGTTCCCCAGGATCGCCCCAATTATCTTATTTCATAATTTCGGCTTCCGGAGCCCCCCATTGCCTGTTTTCCTGCTTCTCTTCGTCAGCATCCCCTTGGTCGAACTGTACTTTCTGATCCAAGTCGGTTCCGGGATCGGCGCCTTGCCGACTATCGGTCTCACGATTCTGACGGCGATCATCGGCGGTATGCTCGTCCGCATGCAGGGTTTCGCAGTGCTGATGCGGGTGCGTCGCGCCGCCGATCGAGGCGAGGTCCCCGCATTGGAGATGCTCGATGGTACGCTGTTACTCGTGGCGGGCCTTATCTTGCTGTTGCCGGGCTTCTTCACCGACGTCGTGGGTTTCCTACTCCTATTGCCGCCCTTGCGCCGTCACCTTATCGCCAAGTTCGTCGAGATCGCGCCGCACCATAACGCACCTGGTGGTTCGACTGATGCTGACTCCGGCCCGCGCGTGATCGAAGGCGAGTATCGGCGCGACCAGGATTAGCCTTCATTCCCTACGCAGTGTCGCGAAGACACGAAGGTCTGTTCCCTATATGCCTGCACGCTTCGGCAACCTTAACTGCCGACCCTCGCTTCAGGCCGCTCGCTGTTTCTCCGCTTCCGTTCCCCCTTTGCTCGATCCGCAGACTGAACGCCAGAACAATTCACTGTGTTCGGTGACTTGACACTCCAATGTGAGCCCCTATTATTAGCACTCGCAAGCAGCGAGTGCTAATAATAGGCTTCGCGCTTGGAAAGCTTAACTCGTCACAACAAACCACTTAGGAGACCGTTCAAGATGAACATTCGTCCCCTCCACGACCGCGTCGTCGTTCGTCGTATGGAAGAAGAGCGCACTTCTGCCGGCGGCATCGTGATCCCCGATTCCGCCACCGAGAAGCCAATCCAGGGCGAGATCATCGCCGTTGGCAATGGCAAGATCCTCGACAATGGCGAGACCCGCGGTCTTGACGTCAAGGTCGGTGACCGCGTGCTGTTCGGCAAATATTCCGGCACCGAGGTCAAGCTCGACGGCGAGGATTACCTCGTCATGCGCGAGGAAGACATCATGGGTGTGATCGAGGCCTGAGCCTCTCCACCGATTGCCAACCCTATAAACGACTGAAACCAGGATTCAACGCATGAGTGCAAAAGACGTCAGATTCGGCGACGACGCCCGCAACCGTATGATGGCCGGAGTTAACATCCTCGCCAACGCGGTCAAGCTCACCCTCGGCCCAAAAGGCCGCAATGTGGTGCTCGAGAAGAGCTTCGGTGCCCCCACCGTGACCAAGGACGGCGTGTCCGTCGCCAAGGAGATCGAGCTTAAGGACAAGTTCGAGAACATGGGTGCCCAGATGGTCAAGGAGGTAGCCTCCCAGACCTCCGACGTCGCCGGCGACGGCACCACCACTGCCACCGTGCTCGCCCAAGCCATGCTGCGCGAGGGCCACAAGGCCGTCGCCGCCGGCATGAACCCGATGGACCTCAAGCGCGGTATCGACAAGGCCGTCGAGGCCGTCACCGCCGAGCTCAAGAGTCTGTCCAAGCCCTGTTCCGAGAACAAGGCCATCGCCCAGGTCGGCACCATCTCCGCTAACTCCGACGAGTCCATCGGTGAGATCATCGCCGAGGCCATGGGTAAGGTGGGTAAGGAAGGCGTCATCACGGTCGAGGAGGGCAAGTCTCTCCACAACGAGCTGGACGTAGTCGAGGGTATGCAGTTCGACCGCGGCTACCTCTCCCCCTATTTCATCAACAGTCAGCAGAGCCAGAGTGTCGAGCTCGAAGAGCCCTTCATCCTGCTTCACGACAAAAAGGTCTCTAATATCCGCGACTTGCTGCCGGTGCTCGAGGCCGTGGCCAAGTCAGGCAAGCCCCTGCTGATCATTGCCGAGGACATCGAGGGCGAGGCCCTGGCTACTCTGGTGGTGAACACCATCCGCGGCATCATCAAGGTGTGCGCGGTCAAGGCACCGGGTTTCGGCGACCGCCGCAAGGCCATGCTCCAGGACATCGCCATCCTCACCGGTGCCACCGTCATCGCCGAGGAGGTCGGCCTGTCTCTGGAGAAGGCCACCCTCAACGAGCTGGGCACCGCCAAGAAAGTCCAGGTCACCAAGGACGAGACCACCATCATCGACGGCGCCGGCAGCGAGTCCGATATCAAGGGCCGTTGCGAGCAGATCCGTGCTCAGGTCGAGGAGACCACCTCCGACTACGACCGCGAGAAGTTGCAGGAGCGTCTCGCCAAGCTGGCCGGCGGCGTGGCCCTGATCCAGGTCGGTGCCGCCACCGAGGTGGAGATGAAGGAGAAGAAGGCGCGCGTCGAGGATGCCCTGCACGCCACCCGCGCTGCGGTCGAGGAAGGTATCGTCCCCGGCGGCGGTGTCGCTTTGGTTCGTGCCCTTTCGGCCATCGTGGACCTGAAAGGGATGAATCACGATCAGGACGTCGGTATCGCCATCGCCCGCCGCGCCTTGGAAGAGCCCCTGCGCCAGATCGTTGCCAACGCCGGTGCGGAGGCCTCCGTGGTTATGCAGAAAGTTTCCGAGGGTGAGGGTAACTACGGCTACAATGCCGCCAACGGCGAGTATGGCGATCTGGTCGAGATGGGTATCCTGGATCCCACCAAGGTGACTCGTTCCGCGCTGCAGAACGCCGCCTCCGTGGCCGGTCTCATGATCACCACCGAGTGCATGGTGGCCGAGGAGGCCAAGGACGATACGCCGATGCCTGGTGGCGGTGGTATGGGCGACATGGGAGGTATGGGAGGCATGGGCGGTATGGGCGGGATGATGTAATCATTCCAGGCCGCCAAGCCTCGTGTAACAAAAGCCCCGCTTCGGCGGGGCTTTTTTGTTATACGCATTGGCTGCTCGGGAGTTCCTGGTCCAGCATCTTTGTCTCAGAGCTCAACGCCTCATGAAGTTCCTCATTCGCTAGGTCGTCGAGGAAATGCATCATCGGCTTCCTTCCAGCTCCATGGGCTCGACCGAGACCAATGCCAGGTTGAGGTCGCCGAGCGCGAAGATCACACCTTGCAACGCGGCCTGGTCCAGAAGCTTGCCTTCGAGGACGGTCTCTGCGCCGGAGGGACCACGCAGGATAGTGATCCGCATGCCCCCCATCCGGTCGGACCAGCTGGTATCGAGCTGTCCCTTGACGCGAATTCGATAGAGGATTTGCATAGTCTCGCTCTTCCGGACGATGACTGGGGATTGTCTTGCCTACGACTATGGAGAATCAGCTCGAGAAGATCATGACCCGAAAAGGATCAAAAAGGGTGTAGTGGTCCGGAAATCGCAATTTTCCGGACTTATTGTATGTGGGGGAAGATTTGTGTCGACTTATCTGCCCTATCCAGTCGTCCTTGTCGGCAGAATATTCAACTCGTGGGCCTTGGCCACCGCATGGCGGCGGCCGTGGGCTCCGAGCTTCTCATAGATGTTCGCGACATGGCGTTTCGCCGTGATCGATGAAGACCTGGATGTAGCCGCCGGGCTCGGCAAGTATCAGTGCCTCGAGCAAGGCCGCCAACGCTGCATCGACATTGCCGTCAGCCAATGCGAGTTGCGGCACTCAGAATCTTTGCTTCCGGAGTCCAGGGGACATTTTAGATGCGTTTGAATTAAGCATCCAGCTTGGCGAGGCAGTTGCGCGCTCGCTGCCGGGACGTCGGGGTATCTTCCGAACACGGCAAATCCGTTCTAACCGGCGTGCTCGCACGGATGCGGGATCTGGGGACGGAATTGCCGGTCATGCGAAGATAGTCGAAGACGCGTCGGACGTTGCGGGCGAGCTTGGCGATGGTGGCGGCGACGCTGTCGGGACTCTTGGGAGCAATGGCGTACCCTTGTTCAGTTGGTAGACGGATAGGAAGACCACCAGGCAATAGGCGGTGACAAAGATCAGGAGATAGGGCTGCAGGAGCATCACGAAGACGAATCCGGCGACCACACTCACTACGCAGTAACCTAGGTTGGCGATGAAGTCGCGGGGTGTCGGCGCCGGAGTCGGTATCTCCAACAGGGCGATGACCAGCACCGGCGCGACGAAGGACAGGGGCCAGTCGAAGACCTGAACAATCACCATGACCGTCGTGGTCGCCAGTGCAAATCGCAGGATGAGCACGGGTTGCAGGAACTGTAACCATGAGGGCCGCCATGAGGCATAGGCCGCAGGAGCAGGCCGGGCGGGACCGGTGTGTGTCACGTCAGTAGACATACGACAAGGCACTCAACAGCGGGATCCATGCCTTGCCGAGGCCATTCAAGAGCCAGTTACTTGCTGTGTGTAGACCTGCTCATCCGCCTGACCGCCAACGAAGCGGAAACCGCTGGCGCTGTCGTCGTCGAGCCGGATCGTCACCGGAAAGCGCTGGGCGCCGCGCAGCCTGCCGCTGCTACCCTTGACTGTCATGGCATCAGCACTGGCCCCTCCCGATGGTTGCTTGACCGGGAACCCGAGGCTGGACACCTTTCCCTGGAAGACTCTGCCCGGGACCAGATCCAGAGCGATCTCCACCTTTGGGCGCATGCTATGCGACCATTTGGTTGATATCGTTATTGCGGTAATAGTGACGAACCAATACGAGAAATCGGTCTTGCCAACGGGAGGAACGCTGTGGAGAATCCGCGGCTTCCTATCTGCTTGGGGAGCAGGGCTATTTCCACTGGCGATCATACTTCTAACTTTTCACTTTTCTCCTTTCACAGGTTTTGAACGATGAAAATCCACTCTCTTTTTTCACTTCTCCTCCTGACTGCAGCAACCGCCGGTCAGGCTGAGCTATCGTTCGATAGCTTGAAAGAAAGCGCGTCGAAGGCCGGCAAGGCTGTCAGCGAAACCACTGGCAATGTCCTCGATGCAGCAGGCTCGGCGGCGGGGAAGGCAACCGACACTGCCAAAGTGACCGTCGACACCACCAAGAAGAGCATGCGAGACGAGGCGACGCCGGAAGCAACGCGCGCCAAGCTCGATGCCATGGCGGAGAAGACCCTGAAGCGACTGTTCTCTGAGCAGCCGGCAAGCCGCGATTTGTTTGACCGGAGCGCCGGTTACGCAGTGTTCGATGCGCGAGAAGTCAGCTTCTACGCCGTCGCCGGCTACGGTCGCGGCGTGGCCGTCGACCAACAGCACGGTTCGCGCACCTACATGAAGATGGCAACCGCCGGAGCGGGGCTGAGCTTCGGCATCGGCGGTTTCGAGAAGCAGCTGGTCATCTTGTTCGAGGATGGTGGCGAGTTCGCAGAGTTCGTCGACACGGGTGTGGATGCCACGGCGGAGGTCGGCACCATGACGGGCGAGAAGAAGGACCAACTCACCCTACGTTTCAATGAAGGCAAGGCGGTGTTCGTCCTGACCAAGCAGGGATGGAAGATCGCTGCGAAGCTGACCGGATCGCGTTACTGGCCGGACGGCGAGCTCAACTGAACCGCAATTTAGACCGGAGAAGACCTTGTACACAGAGCTCGCGCCACTTGCCATATTTACCTTTCTCTATAGCATCGTTGCCGGCCGGATCGAGCGCACGCCCATCACCGGACCTATGGTGTTCATCACACCTAAATCTTGTCAGTAGCCCTTAAGGTCGCCAAGGCGAACAAAAGACGCATGGTAAGAAGGGCTATATCGGCGCTAGTTGCCGGCGATTTGCTCGGATTTCCACGCAAAGGCGGTCTGAACGCAGCCGGCAAGCGTCAACTTGGCGGGGAAAATCGCACAGCTGTGGAGCGGGCGCAAACGTGCCCGTCGGTCTGCGTCGATTAGACCGTCAAAGGGTGGTCCGGCCCCCGCGGTCTCGCGACTATCGTTTTCGCCATCATTTGTGTTAAACGCGAATCTGCCCAGGGCCCAACTCATGGCAATGGTCATGGTTTGCACCGTCTTTCTGAGCGCGATGGCCCACGGGCTCACGGCGAAATCACTGTCGCGAGCGCTGGTTGCGAAGGCAAGCCGTCGAGGAGAACCATGGCTGTCTTACGATTGAGCCGCACCAGTATCGGGCTCGAAGAGCTGAAACGCCGTAGCGATATCACCGAACAGGCTCGATCCGCTGGCGACGTCGAAGATTTCTCCATGGCCATTCGTGAGGGATTGCCGCCGCGAGCGCCAGGCGGTACTCCGTAGGCTGCCGAAGCTGGTGGTTGGACGGGGAGATGCGTATTCTGACCGCAGCGCGCCTTGTGAAGGCTGCGCCGTACCGAGGTGAAGCGCCTTTACCGCATAGGTATCTCATATCGGTACGGTAGCTCGACCGTTTTGTCACTCGGTGTATACACATGTATACACATGCATGAAATGCGGGATAAAGAAATGAAGTTGCAGAGCCCCTTAGCGATCGGATCTTTTTCGTTGAAATCCGTGATGGGCCTGTTGTTCGTCCTGAACGTCGCACTCGTCGCGGGCTGTTCCAGCACTGGGCAGCCGAAGGCACGGCCCCTAATGCCCACCCCTGTACTCTACCAGCAGGAACCCTTGGTAAGAGCGCTTTTTGCCGACACGGCGCCCGAGCGCCGGACGCCCGGCGTCGAGCTGCTTTACATAACTGACCGTACACTCGAGACCAACCCGGAGAGTAATCAGCCCTATGGCGAGGGGCGCTCCAAGTCCCTGACCTTCGGGACAGCGATGGTCGAGATGGTCCCGGGTCTCACCTGGTCTGACCTGGAGTACCAGAGCCGCCTGCCCAAGCGCACCAGGGACATCACCTGGAGCTCGGCGGCGTGAAGGGGGTGCATCTCATGGCCCACAGCAGGGGGTCGGCGTTGCTGCTCAATGCTCTCCGTGAGCTTGGAATCGAGACCATCGCAGCCGGCGTCGAGCCGCTAAAGGTACTCAAGATCGACAACGTCGTTCTCATGGCACCGGGCAACGACCTGGATGTGGCGGATCAGCAAATGCAGATCTTCACGTCCAATCCCGACATGTTCACCAGCCCCTCAAGAAAATCGGACCAGTGGCCTGGACCTTCCCGGGAAAGGAAGTGTCAACAAAGGGGCAGTAAGAAGCCTTTGGGAGAGAACGCATGTTGGTGCACGGATTCAAGGAGTTCCGCTTCTCCTTACCGATGTCTGATCCATTTACAACACCCTATGCGCAACACAGAACAGGCCCGATGGGCCGGAGGAAAACAGTATGGCCGAAGTTTCGAAAGATGAAGGCGTAATTGTCGCACTGCTCGATAGATTCGAGAAGTTTCGGCTCCCGCGAGCCCTGGAGATCAAGGAGAAGGTTGACCGAGGGGAGACGCTCCGCGATTTCGATCTCGATTATCTCCAGGAGGTTTTACAGGATGCCGAACAAGTAAGGCTGCTCGTGGATGAGCGGCCCAAGCTTCAGGACATCTACGCCAAGGCCGTTGGCCTTTACGCCGAGATCACGAAAAAGGCCCTGGAGAACGAGCAAGCACAAGGATCGGGGAACAACTCCGGCAGTTGACGCATTGACGAGGCACGACAGGGAGCTGCCAATAGCGGACACGCATCAACAGGATCACGGCTTCGCAACAATGGGTAGAAACGATGATCAAGACGATGCTGCATGACCCGAGAACGGGATGGAGAACGGCGAGTTCGAAGTGTCCCGGGGCCCGGTACAGGTTGGCTACCGGATTCTCCGGCGCGTCACCGACCGTTATACAAGCCTGGTCGAGGGAATTCAGCGCGGACTAGACACCATGGAAGACGATCAGATCATGAAGGTGCTTACAGTGGTGACGGTCATCTTCCTGCCCTGACGCTCATGGTCGGCATCTACGGTATGAACTTCGAGCACATGCCGGAGCTGAAGATCGAGAACGCCTACTTCGTCTTTCTCGGTGTGATGGCGTCGATCGTCGTCGGCTTGCTGCTCCTTTTTCGGAAAATGCGTTGGCTTTGATCAGTTCTCCCACGACGAACATCCCCTGATGATGCTGCCATGCTGCTCCGATTCTAGAAGGGGATATGCGATGTTTTCGCTGACCATCTGGATATTTTGGGAGACCGCACGCATTTGATATACGCTTGCGGCGATGAGGCCGCAACAATCGGTGACACCTATGGCCCGG